>OLRH01001980.1_pt1 | contig 10367 bp, 9 predicted proteins | sample 1672321 | NCBI WGS metagenome assembly OLRH01 (sample SAMEA3136671, study PRJEB25190) | human gut metagenome | reverse complement strand
TGACAGGAATTGTGTTTCCGTCCTTGTCCAGAAGCCACTCACCGTTCAGTGTCCAGTACCATTTCCCGTCGGCGGCCTGCTTTACCGAAATGTCAGGAGACTTTCCGTCTGACAACGTGATGGTTGACAACTCTCCATAAGCGTTGACAAACGAGATGACATTGGTGCCGTCTTCATTTTTCTCGATGCCGGTGATAAACTGTTTACCATCAATCAACTCCTGAAGCTTGGTGAGTTGGGTGTTGAGTGATGCGACCTTGGCCTCGACTTCCGTGAGCCTTTGATCCACATCGTCCAGACGAGATTTCAATTCCTCGTCGTTGTAGCATGCTGTCGCCAGCAGTACAACCAGGGCATAATTACTTATAATATGTAAGGAATATTTTCTTGCCTAAAATGTGCCCTGTATTGCCACTAATGGCATATTGTGATATGTGCTGAGAGTATGTTCCTGCCCTGTTTATGAATATTTATGTTGCAATATGTGGTAATTTGGGCTAAAAAAATTATAAAATAGAACAAAAATATGTCCTGACGACCTTGACGACCATCTCGCAGTTCGCGCAGTCAAAGGCGAGGTGATACCGTTTGCCGTTGTTGGTCAGGTATAGATTGGTTTTGCGGCTGCTTGGGATAGGAGGATTAACCATACCGGAAGTATGATTTGCCCTGCCATGCTGTCTGCCGGCTTGATGAACTGGACAGAGGCCGAGCTCATAACGGATGCAGTACTTGGTGCGCATCAGCTCGGCATCGGGGCGGTGAGAGATCTCGAAAGCGTCATCGGTCCGGGATGCTCCCAACGACATGTATATCTTACGGGCGATGTGGTTCGCGATGTTTGCCTTGTACGAAAGGTGTGAGCCATTCGATGTTGTCTCTTGAATATCTTGCACTTGTGACAAGACATCAGGCTCAAGTACTGGATATTCGGCGTTCTCGGTACGGCTTGACGCCTGGTTTACCAGCAGAGGAATCGCCCGGCAAGGCATCTCTTCCAGGGCGGCGGCGAGGCCTCGTCTGATTGCGTTGAGGGCTGATGTCGGAAGGAACGGCAGCGAGCCGTCCGGAGTCTCCACTTCAAGCGAGCGGAGGGTGAATGAATATATTCCTGTGGCCTTTGAGATTTGAGTGGCGAACATTCCGCGCATCCTTTCTGGGTTCTCCGCTGCGTTGTGTCCCGCTTCACGTTCCAGTTTGACGCTCCGCCCGTCCTGACTTACCGCGTTGATTTTCAGTGAATATGTTGGTTCGCTGAGTCGCTTCGGCAAGCTCGGCGACCGGTCCTCTTCGGTCCCTGAGCTTGTCGAAGTGACCGGAACCACAATGACCGAAATATCCACCGAAACAGGAATAGTCCTGACAGGCAGATTAGACTCCAGCTCTTTCTCGAATGCGTTGCTGAGGTTCCGGTACAGTTTGGCTCCGGGATAGAGTCCAGTGACATTTCTGCACGTTATCCGGTTCCCTTGGCAGACATCGCCACGGAAACCGACAATCTCCCCACGACCTTTGGACAGAAAAGAGAATCCGTCCCCGTTCTGAAGCCGGTCACCCGGATTTTTCATCCGTAATGTTATTGTGATGTTCTCCTCGCTTGGCCTCTTGCCGTTTGAAAAGTTCTGGCGCATCGGGGCTATGGAGACCACCGTTCCGACCTCCTCTCCGATTGATTTCGGCGCATCCATCGAGGACCAGTTCCCTGACCGTTTCCCGTCCAAAAACAATTGCGTGTACCCCCGGTTGAAAGTCTTGGCCAGATCCGGTGTGAACCCGCCTTCACTCCGCCCGAACGAAACTCTGCGTAACTTCTCCGGATTCGCCGCGACCAACTCATCCAATGCCAATGAATATGCCCGGACGACATTCCGCACGTAGGAGATGTTCTTCAACCTTCCCTCGATCTTGAACGAGCATATTCCCGCTTCCGCAAGGTCTTTCAGCCTGTCCTTGAGGTTGTAGTCCTTCAGCGAAAGTAAGGCCTTGTTCCGCACCAGTACGTTTCCATCTTCGTCCACAAGGTCGTAAAGCGACCGGCACGCCTGGATGCATTCCCCCCGGTTGGCGCTTCGCCCGGCTATCCGCTCTGACATATAGCACTGGCCGCTGTAGCAGACGCAGAGCGCTCCGTGTACGAAAAACTCCAGTTCGCAGTCCACAGACGACCTTATCGCACGGATTTGATCCAGAGACATCTCCCGTTCAAGAACAAGCCGTGAGGCTCCGATGCCCTCGTAGAGCCGTGCCTTCTCCGGAGTCCTTATCGCACATTGTGTCGAAGCGTGGACCGGCAGGTCGGTCAGTTCCCAGACCGCAAGGTCCTGCGCGATGATGGCATCCACTCCCGCGTCCTTCGCCTCGGCAAGCAGTCTTTCCGCCTCCGCGAGCTCGTTGTCAAAAAGAATAGTGTTGAGTGTCAGGAATATGCGCGCTCCGAATCTGTGGGCATATTCGGTGAGCCTCCGGATGTCCTCCATCGAGTTTCCGGCGGCTTGACGCGCCCCGAACGCAGGCCCGGCGATATACACGGCATCGGCACCGCAGTCGATAGCCGCGATGCCGATGTCAGCGTTTCTTGCCGGAGCAAGAAGTTCGAGGAACTTCATTTGTTACTTGCTGAGGGAAGCGATCATCTGCTTGGCCTGTGCGCCGAACTTAGGATCGTCCTGTACCTTCTTGTAGTATTCAAGAGCCTTGGCGTTGTTCTTAGCGCCCTGATAGAGGGCGGCCACGGTGAAAGTGATGGCCGGAGCGTTCTTCGCGTCCGGTTTCATCTCAAGATACTTCTCGAAGTACTTGATGGCGTCGGCGTTCTTGCTGAGTTTCTGTGAGCTCTGCCCTGCGATGAGGTAAGCTGTGGCGTTCTCGACATAACTGTTGGCCTTCTCGGCTGCCTTCACGGCGTCAGCGAACTTCTGGCCCTTAAGGGCGGCGTTGGCCTGCCTTACATAGATGTTGGAAACCTGCTCCTTGGCCTCGGCCTCCTCACCGTTCCATGCGGCATGCCTGAAAGCCTCGATGGCCTCCTCGGTCTTGCCCTGCGCTCCGAGAGCCTGACCGAGATAAAGGGCTGTCTTGCCGGCGGTGGTGTCGGCGGCGTAAGACTTCGCGAAACCGTCGGCGGCGGTGGCGAAGTCCTTCAGTTTGAGTGCGTCAACACCTTTCTGCATCCACATCTGAGGAACGAGCTCCTTAGCCTTCTCGGCAACCTCGGCGTTCTCATATTCCTCGGCTATTTTGGCGACTTCGTCAAGTTTGGCGGCGGCTTCATCGTACTTCGCGTCCTTGATCAGGTCCTTTGCGATCTCAAGGGAGACTCCAGGGATGGCGTTCTTGCAGTTTGCCACGAGCTCATCGGCGTCAGCGCCTATGGTCTTACCCATTTCGAGAGCTTTCTGGAAGCAGTCGAGGGCTTCAGTCCAATTCTTCATAGAGATGGCTGTGGCTCCATTATTGTAGAGTTCTGTTGCCTGGGCCATGTCCTGGGCGGATGCCATGCTTGCTGCCATGAACGCGGCAGCGATCGCGAGAATAAACTTTTTCATCGTATTAAAAATTATGTTTAACTATATTCCTTATAATCGCAATAACCACAAATGTAATAAAAATTTGTGTCAATTGCACATTATTGGCTATTTTTGTCTAAACGGGAGGTGTCAATGATGCGTAGTCTTATCTTCAAATCAGTCTTGTGTTTTGCGCTGTTTGGTTTTTCAATAATGATGCCAGCGCAGAATCTGCCCGTTCTTCAGAAGGACGGCTCGGTCACTACCGGCAATCTTACCAACGGGATTTCCTACTATCTGTTGACGAATCCATCGATGAAGGGAGTCGCTGACTTCGCGCTTGTGCGCAAGGGGGTAAGCGACACTCTGTCAGCGAGAAAAGAGCTTTCGTCATTGCCCCACTTCAACAAGACGATTCCTTATAAGTTCTTGTCGCGCAAGGGAATAGGCTGCCGTTCGGAAGGATATATCTCCTACCGTGACGACGCGACAATATTCAGATTCGATGATGTGCCGGTCTTTGACCAGGCCGCGTCGGACACCACGCTTCTCATGCTGTTCGACCTCATCGCGGCTCAGCCTTGCCAGCATGCCATCATCATCGCGGGTGACATCAATCCTACCGCCATCAAGGAAAGGATGAACGTATTCTCGCTGATGGTTCCTTCCCGCAATCCCGCCTACAAGAAGAAGGAATATGTCTGGAGGCCTGCCATCGCTCCTGAATATTCATTCATCCCGTCCGGCGGTTCTTCCGTGACTGTGGAGTTCCGCTCGCCGAGGACACCTGACGATCAGATGAACACGATCCAGCCGTTCATCTCGGAATTATTCTCCAGATCGTTGAGGGAGATTGTCTCAAGCCGCCTCCGCGAAAGTTTCCTTGGTAGGGATATTCCTGTGGAATCGTTTGATGTTGAATATCTTGGAAGTGCGTCATGCGCTGGTGACGAGCGTTTCAGCGTGAGTGTGCGGACCTCCCGCGGCCAGCTGATGCCAGCCTCGATGGCGGTCGCCTCCGTCCTTTCGGAGATTTGTTCCAAGGGAATCGGGGCGGAGGAATATCTGGTCGCGCGCAATTCCGTCCTGAATGGTTTCCTAAGGACGCAGACGAATGATGCCCTTGTTCTGCGCTGCGTCTCCTCTTACCTTTACGGAGCTGATCTGGCTTCCCCGGCGACCAAGGCCAACTTCTTCTCTTCCAGGAATATGTCCACAAAGGCTGAGACCGAACTTTTCAACGGTTACACTCTGGCCCTGCTCTCCGAGATGGAGAGTCCCAAGATCACATGGACGGGAAACGAGGAGGATTATGACGAATGGTTCTGGCCGGTTCTGTTCGGTTCGGTGACCGACGGGGTCTCCATGCTGGACAAACCGCTCTACAAGTGGCCTGTGACGGCCAAGGACACCTCGGCTTTCTGGAACGAAAGGAATAAGGTCAAGATGAAGTCTGTGGCCGCGGAGCCTGTCTCCGGAGGGGAGATGTGGACTTTCTCCAATGGCATGAAGGTGATTTACAAGAAGATGCCGGCTGCCGGGCGTTTCAGTTACTCTTTTATGATAAAGGGTGGTTTCTCCACTGTCCGGAATCTTCCTCGCGGGGAGGGAGCGTTTTTCTCCGATATGTTCGGCCTGTGCAACATCGCCGGCATGCCGGGAAGCGACTTCGACAAAGTGCTCCGTGCCAACGGGGTGGAGATGTCATGTGCCGTCTCGACATCTGATCTGCGACTCTACGGCTCAGCCCCGTCAAACAGGTTCATGCTGACCCTCAAGGCCTTGCTTTCCGCCGCCAATATGCGGAAGCCTTCGCTTTCGGCCTTTGAGCCGTGGAAAAGGATGGAACTGGCTTCCCTCAAGCCGGCCTATCTGGACAGCCTCATGTACCAGGACTACAACTACTCGTCCGTCAAGACGCCGTCCGGTCTCACCGCCAGAACGTTGGATGACGCATCTGATTTTTTTGACAATCAATTTATAAGAGCGAATGACGGAGTTCTTGTGATTGTGGGCGATCTGTCGGCGGAGTCCGTCCAGAAAATCCTTTGCCAGTATCTTGGCGGATTCCGGGTCAGCAAGTCCTCGTCCGTACGCCAGTTCTCATCTTATAAGTTGCGCACCGGTGCCACGACATATTCCCGCATCGGAACCCCTGTTGAGATCAGTCTGGCTTTGGCCTGCGCCGAGCCGTTCACGACAGAGAACTATATGGCATTCAAGGTCGCCAGCCTCGCCCTCCAGCGCAGGCTTACTGGTGTGATGGCCGAGCACGGGTTCAGTGTCAGAATGGCCGACCGCTTCAGCATCTGGCCTCAGGAGGCTCTGGAATTGATATTCACCTGCACTCCTGTGCCGGAATCCGGCCTCCCTTATGGTGTGAAGAGCGGTTCCGACCAGCCGATGAGGACTCTTGTGGAGGCTCGCAAGGTGATTGAAAACGTGCTTTCCAATCCGGTCAACGCCGCGGAGCTCGCTTCCTGCAAGTCCCTGCTGACCAATGGCTACTCGACCTATCTTGCGGATCCGAAGAATTATGTGGACGCCGTCCTGATGCGCTATTCCGGCGGAAAGGACGTGCTGACCGGCTATAACAACAGAATCGGCAGTGTCTCCGCCGACAAGGTAAAGGAAATTTTCGGAGCTCTGTCCGAAGGAATGAGAATTGAATATGTCGTCAAACAATAAGTTCGGAACCATTATCCAGATCGGCGACATCCTTGTGTCTGAGGATGTTGTCACTGAATATTTCGCCTGTGACTACGCTGTCTGCAAGGGCTGTTGCTGCATAATAGGGGACAGCGGGGCTCCGTTGGAGGAGTCGGAGCTGGAGCCTCTGGAGGAGAATTACCCCATATATTCAAAGCTTATGAGGCCGCAGGGCCGCGCGCAGATTGACAAGGAGGGCTTCTTCTCCATCGACCGTGACGGGGACATCGTGACCCCGGTCGTGGATCAGACCGAGGAATGCGCCTACACCACTTTCGACGAGGCCGGCGACTGTTTCTGCTCCATCGAACGGTGCTTCTTCCAAGGCGAGTGCAAGTTCCGCAAACCCCAGTCCTGCTGGCTCTACCCGATCCGCGTCACCAAACTCACCGGCGGCGGCCAGGCCCTGAACCTCCATCGTTGGGGAATATGCAAGGATGCCTACGAGAAAGGCCGCCGCGAAGGCATCCGTGTCTATCAGTTCCTCCGCGACCCCCTCATCTCCGTCTTCGGCCAGGATTTCTATGACGCCCTCTCCTACGCCGCCAAGAAGATTCTTGACGAGGCGTAGCCGGAGAATCTTTTTAGATTGACATACTTGCAAATAACTTCTCCATATCACTGACAGAGTTTGTCTCGGTATATGGTTGAGGGGTTATTCTCACAATTGAATTTCTTTGTGTTTTGCTGACTGCTTCAAGCATTGTGGATAAGTCTTTTTCCATTGACTCGATCCTGATTGTTTTTCTTGTCGCTTTAGCCGTGATTATGGTATTGTAGAACTCGTCCATAAAACTTCTGGTTGTGAAATGGACACCTTTGAAGTTCAATACAATGACATTATCGTCTATGTTGTTGATGGCATCTAGAATATCACGTGCAGATATGCGGTTCAAGATGTCTTGACCTATAAGATCCTTTATATATATAGTTTCCATAATGCTACTCTACGTAATTTATATAATTGAATTCGTTTTCAGTATGTGGAATTCTGAAAGCAACGATTGTGCCTTCAAATCTAAGGCCATACGGGAGAGTAAGGTATTGGTCTATCCTTCTGTTCCTGGCATAGGCTGAATTACCTGAGGCCAATAAATATTCTCCTCCAAGACCTTTTGTCAGCATATTTATAGATGTCCTGAACCCATATCCTCTGTTTTCCGCATTTGGTAGATTTTTGGCGGAGATGCCATTCACGGCTGCTTGGATGGCCTCTATGTCAGACGATATTTCTGCCGTACGTGGGTTTTCCGCATAACTGCCAATAATTGTATGTCCTGTATCCGCTATGCAAATGTCTGTGTAGCCTTGGTTAGGATAACTTTGTGCCATTATGTATCCGAATTCCGAACAGGCGTGCTCTATAATGTTATCAACAACTTCGCCGATAACATATTTTAATGCTAGTATGACATTATTCGCAAAGGGTACTTGCCGACTCAAAATGTTGTCTATGCATTGCAGAATCGTATTGCGTTTATCGCTGCCGTCAAGATCTGTAGGGAATTTTATTATTGGAATATAACTTTTGGATGAATACGACTCCATATAAGATTTGAATGCCGAAGATCTGGCGAATGACGCTGCGTCTATACCACCGTCAGAAAAACTGACAGTTGATAGATAAGTCCCGATATTAATCATATTGATCGGGAAACCGAGTTGGTGCATATATACAATAACGGGCAGTAGGAATGAAGGTGATACAAAATGAACCTCAGCAAGATCCAGAATAACTCCCGTTTTATCGGAACTTAGCTCTCTGCAGAGTTTGACGGCTTCGGTGAACCCGTGCGAAAGCTTGTCTGACCGCACATTTATTATCGGCCTTATTACCATAATCTGTTCCTCCTTTGGCTAAGTGTTGTTAATCAATAAATTAATGAATAAATTATATTTTACGTTTTGCGTGGTCAACACATCGTTTCCTTGCCGCTTTAATGTAATCGCTTGCATTAGGGTTGTGCTGGATGTTTACTAAAGGAGCATAGTTCCTGATAAAAGCCTTTTCTATAGAACCCAGTTTGTCTGGTTCTACTTGAATGAAATTAACAAATAATGAACAATCCATCCATTTACGGATTTGGCATTCATCGGAATCACAAAACTTATAATTTCTGGACGTTCTCCCATAAAGATAATCTATGGGGGGAAGAAATCCAAGCATCGCTCCTATGCTGCGAAAGAAAGTCGCAGGCCTTTTATGCTTGAGTTCTTCTTCCCATAATCTGCTACGTAAGGATTTGGATGCTTTCCCAATGTAGATGATTCCATCATCTCTAATCTTTCCATAGTTATGAGGAAACCTAACCCCCTTGCGTATTTTTATGCAATATAGTCCAGGTGTTTGTGGTATTTGTGAACTATCAATGGCATTAACAGATAAAAAGTTACCTTTGACCAAATCCTTTTCAAATAGTGTATAGTTGTGTTGATCATCAGTTGCTTCAACTTCACGTGCCTGCCTTTTTGAGACCTGACAGGATTGATGCCGTTGTGTATTATTGGGTTCTGATATTTTATAAATAAGATTGATCACACTATTTTCAGCATCGTTTAACTCTTTGTCTTTGTATTTCTTGTAACTCTCTTTAACTCTTTCTTTGTCTAAAGGAAGAGATAGATGTCCATCCTGAAAGAATGGAGATGTCCTTAAGTATACCAGTACTTTATTCAAGGCATTCTTTCTTATGCCGGGCTTTTTTAGAGGTCTAGCATCTAGAGAATCGCAACATTTATTATACAGATCTTGTATTGTCATAATGGCTTTGTTATTGGTGTAAATGCAAAAATAGCAATTATATAGGAATATTAAAGTATATTTACTAAGAGAATTATCAATGATAAACATTCGCCATTGTGGATGAATGAACTGTTTATGGAATGATATGGCCCTAGGCAATTATTGTGGTACAAAATACGATGAGTGTCGGGTGAGAGAAGGTTTTTTTTGCACCCGCGAGGGCTGACAAAGTAACTGTCGGGTGAGAAATATCATATTCCGCACCCGACAGGTTAAAGGGAGGGGGCACCGAAAACCTGTCAGCGTATTCAATAGGGCTACTCTGCCTTGTCGTTGGAGTTGATTAGGGCCATGGCGGCGTCGTAGTCGGCCGCGTTGACCTTTACCTCGACTGGATCTACATAGTTCAGTGAGACGTAGGAGGAGTTCTCTCCGAACACTGCGGCAGGGATGCCGTTCTCATTGAGCATGCCCGCTGTGATGTGGGCGCTCATCGCGTTGTCGAACTTTGCGACAGTCTTGAGTTCTTCTGCCATAATCTTTGAATATTAGAGTGTTATATCTGTGCTTCAATGGTGCCGGCAGCACCGGTCGAGCATATTCATTTCCCGTAAATGTGGATTACTCCTCGTCCAGCACCCGGAATTTGTACTCCAGTCCGCCGACAATCCGCACCACTTCTTTGGTCAGGCCTTCCACCTCGAAGCCGCCAAGCTCGCGGGTCATCGTGATCCTGTCCTCGAACATCTTGAAGAGGGCGCTGAACTTGGAGCGGAGGCGGAATGTCATATTCTCGCCATCCTCGCTTTCGAGGCGGTAGCCGCGCATCTCCATATATTCAATAATCCCGCCACGGAGGTCGGAATATTCACCTTTTAATATGACTGATCTTTTGATGAAACCGAATCTTGGGTAGAAGGCTGAAACGAAAGCGAATAGCAAGGCTATCTGCCACAGCGACTTATAGCCATCGCGGAACATTAGGCTGACATCAGCCTTGACGACTCCGATGAACACGAGCGCCGCCATTATGACCACAAACAGGATGGTGAAGTAGAAAAAGTATTTGACAGCTCTGATAAAATATTTCATAATAGTCCGATTTTTGCTAACGAAGCAAAGATATGAAATAGTTTTGTTATTTTTGTGTCATTAATCATTAAATCGAAAGACTATGGCAGAAATTGATCCTATCCGCGAGCGTCGTGATCGCGAAGAGCAGGAAAGAAAGAATGAAAGCCTCAAGAAGGTTATGTGGATTCTTGTGGCTGTGGCGGTGCTGCTTGCCGCGGGACTTGCCTACATTTGGTCCTCGAAGTCCAGCCTTGTAAAGGACCTTAACGCTGAGAAGGACGACCTTACCCAGCAGATGATCGCCCTCAAGGGAGACTACGACAGCCTTTCATCTG
>OLRH01001977.1_pt1 | contig 10377 bp, 6 predicted proteins | sample 1672321 | NCBI WGS metagenome assembly OLRH01 (sample SAMEA3136671, study PRJEB25190) | human gut metagenome | reverse complement strand
TGACAACGTTAGCCTTGGAAGGATCGAGATTGGAAAGCAGATCCACCGGTTCAGGACGGGTGACCTCAGCGTTGGACTTGACTGTGACACCACCGGCCTCAAGGGCGGCGTTGCCATAAAGAGTGACCTTCTCGCCGGCGAGTGAAACCTTGTCACCTATGGCGATCTCCCCCTTGTAGGAGACATAGATCGAGGCGCTCTCGTCAGTCGCCACGAACCCATCGGATGTCAGAGCTACAACTTGAGCCTCAGCCACTTTTGCGAACAAACCATCATCGAGGGTGAATATTTTCGAGATCGGCATCTCCTCCACTCCGAGGTAATTGTCACCTTCCTGATAGATTACCGTACGGATGGAATAGCCTCTGTTGTTGGCAATGGTAAGGGTTCCCTCGCGGGGAGCGTCCATCGCACCGTTCTTGACATTGTCGGTGACTGTAACAGTCACATCAACAGTGTTTGTTCCGGACATAGGGTCAACCGTAATCCAGTCAGCGTCCACATCGATGAACCAAGATTCATCCGATGCGATGGTCAGAGTCTGGGATTCGGCGCCTATGGCTTCAAAAGTCAGACTGGACTCCGACAGGAGGGCACTCGGCTTGACAAGCTCGTCCTGACCGCAGCCTGCCATCGGCAGAGCGATGATAGCGGCGGCGCAGAGTCTTAGTATATTCTTGAATATTTTCATAATATCTACGTTTGTAAGACTGATTAATTGTTACCGTCATCCGTGTCATCTCCGGTGTTGCCGCCAGAGTTAAGGCCGTCGTTCCAGCCAGGATTCTGGGCAAGATTCATATTCAGCTGCCTGTCACCAACCGGAATAGGATAGAGGTAGTCCCTGTTCTCGTCGAAGACACGGTTGAACTTATGGAAGTACTCCATAAAACCGTGGTCACCTTCGCTCAGGACGATACCATCTGAATATGCCACATACTTACCGTCGATCTCGATCTCCTGAATCTGGAAGAAAGCGACGTGATCCTTTCCGTACTTTTCCATCTCTTTCTGAGCGGCGGCATCTACTCTTGACGAAGCGTAAAGATAGACATCAGGCACACCGTCACCGGTGAGGTCATAAGCGCCAGGGGCAGGGAAATATATTCCCCTCAGCGGCTGGGCGAAGCACTGTCCCTCTTTCCACCTGCGGATGTCGTCCCAGCGGCTTGAGAACTCAAGGCAAAGCTCGATGGTTCTTTCACGGCGTACCTCAAGAATCTGCGCGAGATTGGACGGATTGACCTGCCTGAGGTTAAGGTAGCCGTAGTCGTCAGAGACGAGGAACGGATCGACCGTGAGCCCGTCCAGCTTCAGATGAGGCATCCCGACTCTGTCGCGAAGGAGATTGATCGATCTGTCAACGTCATCCTGCGTGAGGACATTCAGTTCAGCCTTGGCCTCGGCGAAGATAAGATAAGCCTCAGCGAGACGATAAACAGGCAAGTCGTTGTAGGACATACTGGCCCTCTCGGCGGTAGGGATCGACTGATCCATAACATACTTGTCGATCTGGTAGCCAGTGCTTGTCCCTTCCTTGAGGTTAGGACCGCTGGACGTGCCTCTGTTGGAGGTAACCCTGACATAGGAAGGCAGACGCACAATCTTCCCCAGACGAGGATCCCTGTCCTTCATCTCGTCAACGAAAGACATTCTCTCCCATCCTTCCTTATCAGAGAAACGTGAGCCATCCTTCATAAGGAAGCTATCCACGAATTTCTTGGACATACCGGCGCCCCTTTCGATGGCATACTGGGTGCCGTTGTGGTAGCGGCCAATGGACTGGTCGAACTTGACGGCAAGGATAAACTCGCCTTGATCGGCGTCCTCCTCACTGAAAAGACGGCCATAGTCAGGAGCCAGTTTGTAGAGGCCGCAAGTCATCACCTTCTCAGCCGCCTCGTAGGCAAGACGGAGGTAATCGTCAGCGGATCTGCCATCAGCGTAGGAAATGCCGTGATACTTGCGGTAAGTACCCTCGAACAGACAGAACTGAGCCTTCAGCATATAGGCGGCCCACTTGTTCACACGATAAGTGCTTACCCCGTCAGGGAGTCCTTCAATCGCCTCGTCGATGTCTTTAAGCATATTGGACATAACCAATTCCCTGCTGTCGCGAGGCTTGTACAGATCCTCATCGGTGGAGCCTGGCTCCTTTTCGTACCACGGAACGTCACCGAACTGCTTAACTTTCTCGAAATAGAACTTCGCGCGGAAGAACTTTGCCAAGGCGGTATATTCCTTGACAACGGCCTCATCGCTGCACTTGTCCATATTCCCGAGCATAGTGTTGATCTTACGGAGCACCTTCCAATCCCAGCCGCTGATTCCAGTTCCTGACGGCACAATGCGGGTGTAACCCATCAATTCGTCGGACAGGGAGCCTTTTGTGAAATTCAAGTCAGACTGGTCATCATAAGGAGTATTGGCGAACAGACTGGAGTAGAATGAATTGGAGAACAATTTCATATCGTTCTCGTTTCGGAAATAGTTTTCCGGAGCGAGTTTCGACTGAGGAGTGGTGTCAAGGAAATCACACGAGGTGACGGCCAAGGCAAGAGCCACTATAGGTAAAAGATATTTTTTCATATTCGTATTTCCTCCTGCTTTAGAAAGTGATGTCTATACCGAACATAAACGTTTTCTGCCAAGGGTAAGCGACCGCGTCAGAAGCATCGGAATTCTTGTACACGCCGTTTGCGTCAACATTAGTCTTGCGACGGTAAGCTGATTCCGGATCAAGATACTCTGTGTGCTTCTTGATCGGAGACCAATAGGCCAAGTTCTCTCCCGAGAAATAGAAACGAATCTTATCCACGTGGATGGCGTTCGTCAGTTTCTTAGGAATAGTGTAGCCGACAGTAAGGTTCTTGAACCTCAGATACCTGATGTTCTGGAGGTAACGGGTGTTGATAAGCTTGAGTTCTCCTCCGGTCGAAGAGTAGCCTCTCGCCCTTGGATAATAAGCGTCAGGATTCTCCTCAGACCACACCCTCTGCATAAAGTCACGCGGCTGGAAAGTAGTTACATAAGGATAGGAATACGGTCCCCAGAAGGCTATGTTCATTCCCGCCGGATACCAATAGTGGTTTCCTGTTCCCTGGAAGAAAGCCGAGACATCGAATCCTTTCCAGTCAAATGCCAGATTGAATCCGTACTGGAGGCTTGGAAGCTGGTTTCCTATGATCTTACGGTCACCCGGATCAGCGACAGTGTTGGAGCCGTATGAAAGCATGTTGATTCCGCCAGGGCCGCTTTGGTCATTGTCCAGATCGACATAACGAAGGTCTCCGGCAAGGAAACCGCCGTGCATTCTACCCGTGCCGATCAAAGAGAGAGCGTCAAGCACATTTGCCTGATAGTCCTGAGCCTCCTCATCGGTAGCGAACAAGCCATCGACAACGAAGCCCCACAGTTCACCGATTCTCTGACCGACATAGTAGTCATTAAGACGCTTGTCAGGGTTGTTGGCATACCTTGTGATGTGTGAGACGTAGTCGCTGACAGAACCTCTCACGCTGTAGTTGAACGTGCTTCCCGCAAGCTGGAACGAATCCCTCCAGCCAAGGGAAACCTCGTAACCTTTAGTGCGGAGGTCAGCGGAGTTCTCCTTAGGAGCGGACTCTCCATAGACACTTGGGAGGGCGTTGCCCTGAACAAGCATATTCTTTGTGTCACGGATGTAGGCTTCGGCGGTGAAGTCAAGCCTGCTCCTGAGCATTGAGACATCCACTCCGACATTGTACTGCTGGGAGGTCTCCCAGGTAAGAGAGGATGAGTTAGGCGCTGAAATGTCGGCCTTGCTCGCCTTACTCGTGCCCTCACCGAAAGTGTAGTCTATCTTGGACAATGAAATTGTACGCATATAGGCGAAGTCGGACACATTCTGGTTTCCGAGAGATCCGAACGAGGCGCGGAGCTTGAGGTTGTTCACCACATTCTTGAGCGGCTCGAAGAACGGCTCTTCCGAAACGCGCCATCCGGCTGACGCCGACGGGAAGAATCCCCAGCGATGCCCTTTGGCGAATCTCGAAGTGCCGTCGTAACGGCCGGAAGTCTCGAACAGGTAACGTCCTTTGTAGTCGTAGTTCAGACGGGCGAAGAAACCCAACAAGGCATACTCGCTCTGACCGCCTGACAGTTCAGTGATCGTGGCTCCGCTCTCATCCGGGACAACAAGGTCGAAGTCATTGAGATACTCGTCGGACAGGTTCTTTCCTGTCTGCTTCACATTCTTGTAGTGGTAGGTCTCAAAGTTGACACCACCCATAATCTTCAGATTGTGTGCGTCCTTGAAAGTGTCCTCGTAGGTGCCGAAGAGGTTGCCGGACAAGTAGTTGTAGTCCCTGTTGCGTTCCACAAGCATGTCCTCACCGATTCCTGTCGTATAAGCCGAAGTGACACCAGGCCTGATACCGTAAGGAACGTTCACCTGACGGTGCATCTCATCACGCACCACCTTTCTGTAGGTGAAGTTGGCCGTGAGATTGAACTCCTTGACAGGAGTGATGACAAGCTCGGAGGTGTTGGTGAAATTGAACTTTTTGTCGTAGTTCTTGTGCTTCCCCATCGCGAAGATGATGTGACGTCCGTTGGCCACATTGTACTTCGAGTTGATCATAGGATTGGAGTACAGTCCTGTCCCGTCCGGATTGAACAAAGGAAGCGAGGCCGGATTGTGACGAAGGTTGCGATAGACATCCTGAATGTCATCACCGCCGATCCAGGAATATTTCGAAGAATAGAAAGATGTGTTGTTAGAGAAACGCATCATCCTGTTGAGCTTCGCGTCGATCTTAGCCCTGAGGTTGTACTTCTTGAAGACATCCGGCTCGGCGGCTTTCATCACGCCCGTCTGGCGGTCGTAGCCGCCTGAGACAAAGTACTTGATGTTCTTGCTGCCTCCGCTGATGGAGACATTCTGCTGCTGGACAGGGTGCTGGTCCCTGAACATCTCGTGGTACCAGTCGGTGTTGCAGTAATAGACCCACTGCTCGCGGCCTCCGCGGACTTCCTTCACTACCCAAGGACGGTCAGGGTTCTCGGTCTTGTCGTTGACACGGGCGAGAAGCTGAAGCATATCCTCCTGGGAATAGTAGGTGTAATTTCCGGTTTCAGACGCGCTCCAGAATTTGTCAAGGGTATAGACAGACCAGTAGCCTCTGTTCTCGTAATTCGTGGATGTGGTAGGCTCTTCCCAGCCCCAACGTCCGTTGTAACGAATCGTGGCCTTGCCGTCCTCGTTCGAACCGTTCTTGGTGGTGACGAGGATGACACCGTAGGCGGCGCGGGCTCCATAGACAGCTGCGGCGGCTGCGTCCTTGATGACGGAGATGCTCTCCACATCGTTAGGGTTGACATCCTCAAGGTCTCCAAGCGCCCCGTCGATCATCACGATAGGGTTGGCCTCGTTGATGGATGTGAATCCACGGATGTTCAGTTTTCCGGTACTGCCCGGATTACCGGACTGGGTCGTGATGTTGAGTCCAGGAACAGACCCCTGAAGCATTGTCACAAGGTTGTGTGACGAACGGTCCTTGAGTTCCTTGTCTCCAACGACTGATATGGCTCCGGTAAGGTTCACTTTCTTCTGTGTACCATAACCGACAACAACCGTCTCGTTCAGCATCATGTTATCTTCCTCCAGGACGATAGTGACAGATGCCTGTGAAGCGGGGACAGACACTTTCTTTGTGGCATAGCCAAGGGAGGACACCTCAAGGGTGACATTCCCTGCAGGCACCATCAATGAGAAAGTACCGTTTTCGGAGGTCATGGTTCCGTTGCTCGTTCCGTCAACGATGACCGCGACCCCGACAAGAGGCTGCTGAGCGGCGTCGAGAACTTTTCCCGACACCTCTCTCTGGTTCTGCGCGAAGGCGGCCGTGAGGCAGCCCAGCATCAGCGCCAAAGAGACAGCAAATGATTTGATAACTCTCATAAAGATGAAAATTGGTTTTTGTATGTGTTAAACTTGATGTTTGATCATTTCTTGAAATCCTCGACCTTGAAAGCCTTCGGACGCGCCATCTTCTCGGTGTAGACATTGCCGAACTCATCCGTGACAGTGATTGTCAGGTCAGTGTCCGCGTCCGGTGCCGTCACCTTGAAGAAATGATGCCACAATTCTGTGGTGAAGTTTGGGCGGGATGTCAATCCAGTTTTGTTGTACCTCTTGGCGGAGAGAGCCGCTATGTGGAGCGGATCATAGGCCGAGGTCCTCTCCCAAGTGAGTTCCTTGCCGTTCTCGTCCGTCACGCTCAAAGTCCATTTGGAATTCCAGTTCCAGATGTTGATGAGAACCTCATTGTCTGAGTTCTTCGGGTACGCCTTGACGTATTTCCCGAAACCCTTGTCGGTCAACTCCACATTATCTTTAGGCATCTTAGGCACATCCTTCTCATAAGTGAAATAGACTTGGTTGAGATCGTAGGTTCTGAACTGGTAGTCCTCGTCCCAGGCGGTCGCCTTGAATTTCCACTTGATGTCGGTCCCGTCGATGTCCCAGATGCCATAGCCCGCAGGTGATCCGTCCGTTCCTACATAGACACCCGGAGTCAGGTTGCCCGACCACCACCACGAAGCGCAGATCGCGCCCGAGTTGTGCTCGCTGAAATCCGTGGCGCCGTGCTTGCCGGACTCCTCCGGGTTCACATTATAGATCACATGCGTGTGACCAGAGACAAGATGCGCCTTGTAGCCCTTCAGGATGTCAAACAGCCTGTCGGCGTTGGATGTCACGACTTTGTAGTCTTCACCGGCTTCCGGACTGAAAATCTGGGCATGGGTCGTGAGTATCAATGGCGTGGACTTGTCCACATACCTCAGGTCACTTGCAAGCCACTCAAGCTGACCGGTCGTCAGATTCCTTGAATATTTCCGGCTCTCCGTGCCGTCGTAGTTCGAGCAGTCAATGTCATCCAGAACCACATAGTGGATCTTGCCGATGTTGAACGAATAGTAGGTCGGAGCCACGTTCCTGACATATTCAGACGCGGCCTTGAGGTCTGCGTCAGGTCTGAAAGCCTTGTAGTCGTTGTCGTGGTTTCCCATGGTGTGGAAAATCTGAAGACCCTTTATGTCCTGGTTGATCTCCTCCAGGTACTCCTTGAAACTGAAATAATTGACGTACCAGTAAATGTCCCATGTCATGTCTCCCAACGTCATTGCGTACATCTTCTCACCAGAGTGAGCGTTCATGTATTTGGTCAGATCGCGGGTGAACACCCTGAACTGAGACAGGTCACCGGTGCGGTTGGCAAGATGCATGTCCCCGAAGAAGAACATCTTGTACTTGTCCTGAGCCTCGACTTTCACCAAAGAGAAATTCTTCTGCTCAACCACGGTAGCCTTCTCCGTCAGCAAGGAGTAAAACATCGGAAGAACTCCCTGTGACGGCACCTCGTAGCCGCTTGGCACAGAGATGGATACATAGCCCCATTTCTTGGCGGATTTGAGTTGGTATATCCCCTCGTCATTTGTCTTGGTAACCATGACTCCATCGGTGACAACAACTCCAGGAACGCCGGAACCGTCACATAGGATCCTTCCCCAGACGGTAGTCCCCTTGTCGGGAGTGAAGCCGGAAGCCGACTTGATCGTCAGGTTCGTCTCGCCGAAGGACTTTTTCTTCTGTCCCCTGCGGATCAGGACCTCGTACTTTCCGTTCGTGAGATTGAGTGGCAGCCTGACATTGAACTCTTTGGCGGAGACGCTCTCAATCTTGCAGACAAGAGTGCCGAACAGAAACTCGTCGGTCTGAAGCGGCGCCTTCTCTTGAAGAACACGAAATTTTACCAATCCGGCCGGTTCAGCTTCAATCTGCGTAGGCAGCGAGAAGAGCACCTCAGAGACATCAACAGTACCGTCATCACCGCCGCCGGACTTTTCGCACCGAACAAACACCATAAGGCCAGTCAGAGCCAGTACGATGAAAACCAATGATTTGAAACAGAAGTTTTTTCTCATTTCTGAATATGATTATTTGAGTTTAGTAAGAACAAGTTGGTAATCTTTTAAAGGATTACTTTGTTAAACATCAAGTTTAACAAACCCTAAGCGTTGGATTTCGCCAGATTCCTCTCGCTTCTGATCAGCAGGGCACAGAGGAAGACTCCGATGAGGGCGCCTACTGCTACGGAGAGCATAGCGGTGTCCCAAGAGCTGCCGACGGCGATTCCACCGACAAGGATCTTGGAGCAGACGGCGTCACCGAGAAGGTAACCGAACAGGCCCACGAAACCGGCGGCTGTTCCGGCGGCGTTCTTAGGAACGAGATTCAAGGCCTGGACGCCTGTCAGAGCCACAGGGCCGTAGATGAAGAAGCCGATAAGGCACAAGGCGATGTAGATCAAGGTCTTCTGCAAAGCCGGAGCGGCGGAGATGATACCAGAGCCGACCATCCAATAAAGCAGGACACCGAGCAGGCAGAAGAACATACAGATCACGTTCATCGGAGCGCAGCGGCCTTTGAATATCTTGGACGTGGCCCAGCCGCAGGCAAGTGTGCCGACGGCGCCGACGATGTTGTGCACGGAGAAAGCGATCTTGCTCTCGGCTGCGGTCATTATGGACTTTTCCTGAAGATAGGTCGGAGCCCAGTCACCGATGCCGTAACGGACCATATAAACGGCCACGTTGGAGATGGCCACGACCCACAGGAGCTTGTTCTTGAACACATAGTCCACGAACAAGGTCTTGAACGGAAGTTTCTCGTCAGCTGAGCCTTTGGACTTGATTCCTGACCAGTCCTTTCTCCAGTCCTGGACTGAAGGAAGACCGCAGGACTCCGGCGTGTCACGGATAGCCCACCAGCAGAACACCGCGATCAGAATGGCGATGACGGCCGGGAACACGAAATCGCCCCTCCAGCTCTGAGTGCTGCCGAAAGCGTCAAAGATCATCACACCGGCGATGGCAAGGAATCCAAGGGAGAAGCTGCCGATGGTGTGCGATACATTCCACACGCTCATCTTGAAGCTTCGTTCGTTCTGGCTGAACCAATGCGCCATAATTCTGCCGCAAGGAGGCCAGCCGAAACCGCTCAGCCAACCTACTATCAGCATAAGTGTGAATATGATGGCGGTGTTCACCGCGGTGTTGGCCCCGAACGGGATAAGGCCTGTCAAGATCATAGTGAGAGCCGAAAGGACAAGGCCGACGCAGAGGAACTTCCTGGCGTCAGACCTGTCGGAGACACTGCCCATGATGAATTTTGAAAAGGCATAGGCGATGGAGACCGCGGACATCGCAAGTCCGGCCTTGCCAGCGTCTATAATCCCGTCATGGATCATGTCAGGAGCGGCGAGAGAGAGGTTCTTACGTACCAGATAGTAAGCGGCATAGCCGAAAAACGCACCCAGAAAGACCTTGGTGCGCATTGCCTTATAGGTTTTGTCCACCTTGTCCTCTGCGAGAGGTTTACCCGCCTTTGGCGGATCAAGAAAACGTGACATAAATATTATTCGTTATTATAACATTTTAATCATACAAATATATCCATTTTGACCCTAAAAAGCAAAATTAAGCTTTACATTTTGGTGATATATCGTGACATCATAAAAAAGGGCCGGCCGGAATCCCGGTCAGCCCCTTTCTGAAGTTTTCATCGTAAAAAGCACTATCTCTTAGCAAGCTCGGCGTCAACGAAGAACGCTCCGGCCTCGCCGGCTCTCTTGAGCCTCTCGACAATCGTCAGAGCGGAATCTTCCTCCTCGACCTGCTCACGGACAAATCCCCAAAGGAAGTCCTGTGTCGCCTTGTCCCTCTCGGCGGAAGCCAGATCAACAAGGTCATTGACGAGACCAGAGACATGGCACTCATGCTCGTAGACATTCTGAAAGACATCCAGGAGCGATCCCCATCCGTCAGGAACGACATCGATCATTCCGACCTTGACCTCACCGCCGCGCTTGATGGCATAGTCAGCAAGTTTGAGGGCGTGCTCCTTCTCCTCGTCAGCCTGCTTGAACATCCAGTTGGCTGAACCGTTCCATCCTTCCTTCTTGAGGTAGAAGGCCATCTGAAGATAAAGATTCGAAGACCAAAGCTCAGCGACGATCTGATCGTTGAAAGCCTTAACAAGTTTCTCTGAAATCATAATATTTTGAATTTTTAAAATCAACAAACGAATATGTCAAATGCGAAAAGCGTGCCCGAAACGGCATATTCGCAATTTAAATTATTAAAATTTGATGTAATGGACATATTCCTTCTTGGCAGGAATGAGCGGCTCGGACCTCAAGCCGACTTTCTTAAAGTCAATCTCCTTAAGATCAATGCATCTGATCCCTCCGTCATACATCGACCGGTAGTAGAACCGCAGACCTGACATGTCAGTGACACAAGTGCACTGGGTGGCGCTCGGAATGTCAGCCG
>OLRH01001962.1_pt1 | contig 10425 bp, 9 predicted proteins | sample 1672321 | NCBI WGS metagenome assembly OLRH01 (sample SAMEA3136671, study PRJEB25190) | human gut metagenome | reverse complement strand
TAAAATATCTTTGTTATGTATTACAGATTACTTTTGGAGGTAAACTTATATGGTATCAGCAGGTGATTTCAGAAACGGCGTAACCTTTGAAGAGGACGGCAATGTGCTCCAGGTTGTGGAGTTCCAGCATGTAAAGCCCGGTAAAGGCGCCGCTTTTGTTCGTACAAAGGTAAAGAATGTGATTACCGGTTCCGTGGTGGAGAAGAGCTACAACCCCACCGCTAAGTTCCCCACCGCTTACATTGAGCGCAAGGAAATGGTGTATTCCTACAACGACGACGGCTTGTATTATTTTATGGACCAGGAGACTTTTGATATGGTGCCGGTGAACGGTTCCGATCTGTCCGATAACTTCAAGTTCGTAAAGGAGAACGACATTTGCCGTATCCTGTCCTACAAGGGCAAGGTGTTCGGTGTGGAGCCGCCCACCTTTGTGGTGCTGGAGGTTACCAAGACCGAGCCGGGCATTAAGGGCAACACCGCCACCAACACTTTGAAGCCCGCCACCGTTGAGACCGGCGCGGAGATCCGCGTGCCGCTGTTTATTAACGAGGGCGACAAAATCCGCGTAGATACCCGCACCTGCGAGTATATGGAAAGAGCATAAACCCCAATAACAATATTTTGTAAAGGAGATCGCACGATGGATACAACGGAGAGCCTGGGCTACCTGAAGGGCCTGCTGGACGGCATGGACTTGGATGAGTCCAAAAAAGAGACCAAGATTTACAGAGCCATGATCGGCGTACTGGAGAACTTGGCAGAAGATGTGAACGACCTGACCGACGGCGTAGAGATGATGGCAGATCAGCTGGACGCTGTGGACGAGGATCTGGGCGATGTGGAGGAGTACCTCTACGGTGACGAGGACGACGATGACTGCGACTGCGGTTGCTGCGATGACGACGAGGACGAGTGTCAGGAGTTTGAGATCGAGTGCCCCGCTTGCCACGAGACCTTTGTGGTAGATGAGGACACCGTGCTGGACGGCTCTATGGAGTGCCCCGCCTGCGGCGAGACCCTGGAGTTTGAGGTCAGCTGTGAGGACGACGAAGACGAGGACGAGGACGCCGATCAGGACTGATCTAAGCAGAAAAAATGGACCCGAAGCGGTTTTGCCGCCTTGGGTCCTTGTTTTTTGGTATCATTTTGTGAAAATAAGCCCTGCCGTTTGGCAGGGCTTTTGTTTTATCCGTGTACATGCACGGTAAAATTCTTATGGCAATGGGGGCAGTTGACGGTGTGCTTGCCTTTCTTGCGGGGCAAGCGCAGCACCGCTTTGCAACCGGGACATTTCTTAAACACATGGGTTTTGCGGAACGCCCATTTGTCTCGCAGAAGACGGCCCTCTCGCCGTATTGGGGCGGTCAGTGCCAGCCAGCGGGCGTTCTCGCGCTGCCGAGCGGCAATGTTGCGTGAGAAGGAACGGAAAATGGCATAGATCAGCACCGCCAGGGAGAGCACCCACAGTACGGTATAGACCGGGCGGGACACCCGGGCCAAGGCACTGTCCGTTACCACTAAAATCAGGTAGATGACCAGGAGGGCTTTGTACAGGGTGTCTATGCCGTAGCGACCGATCATGCTCTGCTGGATTTTATAGCCCATTTGCTTGAGTTTTTCTTTCATAAACCGGATTGTCCTTTCAAACTTTTTACAGTTATGCGCCGGCAGCGGAACCGTGGGCCTGACCAAAGGCGCTGTTGCCGTTTTGACCGTTGCTGTAACCATATTGACCGTTTTCGCTTTGGTCGTCGTTTTGGTCATTGCTTTGGTTGCCGTCTGCGCTTTGGCTGTAACTGTACGCATTGCCCGGCGATACATCGTAGTGCTGGTATTGAGTGCTCCAACTCACCAAGGAGGTGATTCCCAAAATCACCAGGCGGATGATGAAGATCGCCAGCGCTATCCGCAGAATGGTCAGCAGACAGCCCCCTTGTCGGCGCACAGGGCGACGTTGCTGCCGATGGGTGCCGGTGTTGCCTGCGCCGGCGGTGTAGGCGGAGAAGTCAAAGAACGAGAATGGGTCAAAACCGAAGCCCATAGGGTTGATCCCCTGGCGAATGCTGTTGTAGGCGCTTTGGTAATTGGCGTTATTTGGCTCTCGGTTCACGGCAATGCGAATGTTTGCCATAGCCTTTTCCTGATCGCCGTAGCCCATATAGGCCAAAGCGGCCAGATAGTACCAGCGGGTATCGCTCTTGTCCATATTGCCCAGCAGGTTAATGGCCTGTGCATATTGACCGTGGTTGATAAAGTTCACCACGGCGGTATAGTAATCGCTGCCGGCGTCTGCACTGCGGCGACTGCCGGTAGAGGTGCTGTCGGCGGTGTTGCCGTTCTTAATGGCGTCAAAGGCGGCGTTTACCTCTGCCATCTTGGCCTCGGCCACACGATCCCCCGGGTTTAGATCCGGGTGGTACTTTTTGGCCAGGCGCTTGTAGGCTTGGGTGCATTCCGCCAAATCGGCACCGTTGGGCACGCCCAGCACCTGATAAGGATTTTGTGTCATACTGCCTCGCTTATTTTCTTAGATTGCTTCTACTATACCACGGATTTTTGACGAATTTGTGACCAAATGAAGAAGAAAATCCCCCCACTTGTAAAGGATTTGTAAACCCGCATGGAAAAAGGGATGGTTTTTGCCCGGTTTGTCTTGTATTTGGGCCCAAAATTTGGTAAACTGGGGGTGTAAATTACAGAAAAGGGGTTTTTCTATGTTCAGTCCGATTTTGCTGACCATCGGTGACAACATAGACAAGGCGTTTTATGCCTTCGATCTGTGGGTGTTTCGGTTCTTCGGCTCCATGCAGTGCGGGTTTTTGACCGGCGTTGCCAAGTTCTTTACCGCCTTTGGGGACGAGAATTTCACCATTCCCATTGTGGTGCTGTCTGTGGTACTGTGCTTTTTTAAGCGCACCCGCAAGTATGGCTTTTCCATTTTATTTGCCGTGATCATCGGTACGCTGATTACCAATGTGATCGCCAAGCCAATGGTGCTGCGGATCAGACCGTACAACACTTTGCAGCAGAACGCGGATTACTGGTCCTGGTATATCGGTGCCGGGGCGCTGAGCGAGAGCGATTACAGCTTTCCCTCCGGCCACACCACCTCTGCCGTAGAGGTAGCTACCGCGCTGTTCCTGTGCTTTAAGAGCGATAAAAAGAAAATTGCCTGGTTGTTCCCCTGTGTGGCTCTGTGCACCATGGGCTCCCGTGTGTACTTGATGGTGCATTACGCCACCGATGTGCTGGGCGGTCTGCTGGTGGGCGTGATCGCCGCCGTTTTGGGCTACCTGCTGATGAAGCTGGTGATGAAGAGCAAGGGCCTGGAGAAGGTGGATGCTGCCAAGCTGTTCAAAAAGGTGCCCGGCAAGGTGGGGTTTGCCTGCATCGGTGTGGCGGTTCTTGGTATTTTCCTGTATGCGTTTATTCCCTCCCTCAGCGAAGGAGGCGCAGACACCCAGCGATGCGCCTATGTAGGGGACTACAAGTGCTACAACGCCGCCAAGGTGGACGATGAGAAATATCCGCCTATTGACGGCAAGGAATACTGTAAGATTCACTGGAAAGCGCTGTCCGGCGTAAAGGAGTAAAGCCATGCCTTTTATTGAAGTAAAGACCACAGAGAATTTGTCCGCCGTGGCAGCGGAGCTGAAAAGCGCATTGGGCGACGCCATTACCGCCATTCCCGGCAAAAGCGAAAGTTGGCTGATGGTGAACCTGGTAGGCGAACAAAAAATGTATTTTCAGGGCAGTGACGCGCCCTGCGCCCTGTTCTCTGTGTCTATTTTCGGTACGGCAACGGACGACGCCTACGATGACCTGACCTGCCGGCTGTGCGCCATTGCCCAGCAGTATTTGCAGGTGCCGCCGGAGCGCACCTATGTGCGCTACCGAGAGGTGGATCACTGGGGCTACAACAACTTTAATTTCTGAGCATGAAGCGCTGCGGGCAACTGCGGCGCTTTTGTTAGGATAAATTTGTGTTAAATCTCATAAGATTTCTGTACAAGAAGCTGCGGGTCTGTTACAATAGAACAAACGATAGGGGAGGCAATACAGTATATGAATTTGATTATTGAAATACTCAAGGCCATTGTGCTGGGCGTTGTAGAGGGCATTACCGAGTGGTTGCCTATCAGTTCCACCGGCCACATGATCCTGGTGGACGAATTTTTGCACCTGAATGTGACACCTCAGTTCAAGGAGATGTTCCTGGTGGTGATCCAGCTGGGTGCCATTTTGGCCGTAGTGGTGCTGTACTGGCACAAGTTGTGGCCTTTTGGTATAGAAAACAAGCGCATTGTGCCCAAGAAAGACATTTGGCAAATGTGGTTCAAGGTGTTGGTCAGCTGCGTGCCGGCTGCCGTGGTGGGCGTACTCTTTGACGATAAGCTGAACGCGCTGTTTTACAACTGGCAGACTGTGGCAATTATGCTCATTCTCTTTGGTATCTTCTTTTTGGTGGTGGAAACCTGGAACAAAGGCAAAACCGCCAAGATCCATTCCATTGGCGAGTTGACTTATACTTCTGCGCTGATTATTGGTGCTTTTCAGTTGATCGCAGCTGTGTTCCCGGGCACTTCCCGCAGCGGCGCTACCATTTTGGGTGCCATTCTCATTGGCGTGTCCCGCACGGTGGCGGCAGAGTACACCTTCTTTTTGGCGGTGCCGGTGATGTTCGGCGCCAGTGCGCTGAAGCTGGTCAAGTTCGGCTTCCACTTTACCTCTGCCGAGGCCATTTTGCTGGCCGTGGGTATGATTGTGGCTTTTGTAGTATCCATTTTGACCATCAAGTTCCTGATGGGGTATATTAAAAAGCACGACTTTAAGGCTTTTGGCTGGTATCGAATTGTTTTAGGTGCAGCTGTGATCTTATACTTTGTGTTGGCGCGGTAATTACGCTCTTCGCCGCAGGTGAAAACCTGCGGCTCAGACCGTCGATAAAGCGGCTAAACCGCGCCGGTTATAAAGAATGAAGCAGAGGTTTCGTAGGGCAGGGGCTTGCTCCTGAGTGAATTGCACGCAGTGCAAGAGACACGAGGCTCCAAATGCGTCAGCATTTGGGAGAAACAGTCCGGGGGACTGTTTCGTAGCGAGTGCATCAATTTCTCCGTCTGCTCATAAACTCGCAGCCACCGCCTAACTGGCGCCCGTCCCCTCTGTCGCTATGCGACATCTCCCCGCACTGCGGGAAGTCACCCTTTACAAGGGAGGCAAAATCGGTTGTAAAATTCAAGCCCCTTGCAAAGGGGAAGCGGAATAGCCGCAGGTGAAAACCTGCGGCTTTTTTGTGCTCTGCGGTGGCAATTCCTGCGGAAATATGCTATACTGAAGGATGAAATTCAGAGACTTTGGAGCAAGGTATGGCAGAAGCGTATGAGAATTTGGCCGGTCGGGTGGAGGAGATCGTTTACCGCAACCCGGACAACGGCTATACCGTACTGCAACTGAATACAGGCGAGGCCAACGGGGACGGCGAGACCGTGGCCGGTGAAATGCCTCCCATCAGCGAGGGGGAGGAGGCGGTGTTCCGCGGCCAGTGGACCATGCACCCTCGCTTTGGCCGCCAATTTAAGGCGGTACAGGTAACGGTAACCCTGCCTAAGGATGCCTCCGGCATTTTGCAATATCTGTCCGGCGGAATCATTAAAGGCATTGGTCCCTCTACGGCCACTAAGATTGTAGAGGCTTTTGGTGCCGAAAGCTTGCAGGTGATCGAGAAGGAGCCGGAGCGACTGGCAGAGCTAAAGGGCATCAGCCGTAGTATGGCCAAGAAGATCAGCCGGGAGTACAAAAATCAGTTTGCCTCCCGCCAGGCGCTGGAAGCGCTGGCCGGGATGGGCTTTACACAGGGAGAGGCGTTTAAGGCTTTTTCCTTTTTTGGGCCGGAAGCACCGGAGATCCTGGCAGAGAACCCCTATGCCTTTGTGATCACCGGCAACGATCAGGGCATTCCCTTTGAGCGGGCCCAGGAGATCGCAGAGGAGCTGCCCCAGGCACCGGACCCATCCTATCGGGATCAGGCAGCGGTGATCTATGTGGTGCAGTATAATTTGAAGAACGGCCATACCTGCCTCCCCCGGCGCAAGGTGATCCAGACAGCGGTGACCGGGTTGGATATGACCGAGGACCGGGCAGAGATGGCGTTGGACAACGCCTTGGAGGCACGCCAATTGGTGCAAGAACAGATGGACGGACAGCCGTTTTTGTTTTTGCCCCATATTTATGAGGCGGAGCAGGGGATTGGACAGCGGATCCGCGTGATGACCCAGTACCCGCCCCGGGAGTGCGAGATCTTCACTTCTGAGATCCTGGCCTATGAGGGCGCTAATGGCATTGAGCTAGACGAGAAGCAGCGCCGAGCCATTGAAATTGCTACCCAAAAGGGTCTGCTGATTTTGACCGGCGGCCCGGGTACCGGCAAGACCACAACCGTAAAAGGCATTATTGCCATGATGAAAAACCGGGGGCTGCGGGTGGCGCTGGCGGCGCCTACCGGTCGGGCTGCCCAGCGCATGACGGAGCTCACCGGCAGCGAGGCCAAGACCATTCACCGCCTGCTGGAGACCGAGCGACGGGATGGGGAGCCGGAGCCGACCTTTGTTCATAATTTGCGCAATCCGCTGGATTTGGACGCAGTGATTGTGGACGAGCTTTCCATGGTAGATGTGTTGCTCTTTTCCGCGCTTTTAGACGCGCTGCCGCTGCATTGCCGCCTGATTTTGGTAGGCGATGTGGATCAGCTGCCGCCGGTAGGGGCAGGCAATGTGCTGTCCGATTTGATCGCCGGTGGACGGATTGATGTGATCAGCCTGGATAAAGTGTTTCGCCAGGCGCAGAAAAGCCGTATCGTCACCAATGCCCACCGGGTGGTGGCCGGTAAAATGCCGGAGTTGGACTGCAATACCCCGGACTCGGACTTCTTTTTCTTAAATACAGCGTCCGTTTATGCAGTGCCTCGCAAGGTGGTGGAGCTGGTGACCCGGCGCATTCCTGCCGGTTACGGAATGGACAGCATAAAGGATATTCAGGTGCTGTGCCCCTCTCGCAAAGGGGCTGCCGGTACCGCATACCTAAATGCCCAATTGCAGGCGGCGTTGAACCCGCCGGACAAGCATAAGGCGGAGCTGGTGACGATGGGTCGCACGCTGCGGGAGGGCGACCGGGTAATGCAGATCAAAAACAACTATGATGTGCCCTGGTTTAAGAAAAACGGCGACAGCGGTGCCGGGGTGTTTAACGGCGATATTGGTATTCTTACCCGCATAGATCGGGGGCAGGATATTCTGAATGTGCAGTTTGACGACCGGGAGGCCATGTATTCCCTGCAAAATGCGGACCAGCTGGATTTGGCCTACGCCATGACTGTGCATAAGAGCCAGGGCTCGGAGTTCTCCGCCGTGGTGATGCCCACCATCGGTGCATCGCCCAAACTGTGCTATCGCAATTTGTTTTATACCGCCCTGACCCGTGCCAAATCCCTGCTGATCCTGGTGGGTACGCGGGAGAGCATACAGGCCATGGTGGAGAATGATAAAAAAATGCTGCGGTACAGCGGGCTTGTTCATTTTTTATCTGTTGACAATGACGGTGGGATACAGTAGCATATAGAAAAGCGATTTTTGTTTAGGACGGATGTTTATGTTTGGATATGATTTGGGCATTGATCTGGGTACCACCAATATTGTCATTGGTGTGCCCGGCAAGGGCATACGGCTGGACGAGCCGGCCTATGTGGCCTATGATGAGGAAAAAGAGAAGGTACTGTACGCCGGTAAGCGCGCCTATTTCTTAGAGGGGCGCGAACCGGAGGGCCTGCGTGTGGAGCGGCCCATTCTCTCCGGCGTGGTGGGTCACTATGAGCTGGCCCAGCAGATGATGCGCCATTTTATCAATAAAGTGATCGGCAACAGCCTATTTAAGCCTCGTGTGGTGGTGTCTGTGCCGGCCATGCACACGGATGTGGAGAAGCGCACCATTGTGTCCGTGATGATCCACGCCGGTGCCCGTTCCGTGTGCCTGGTGGAGGAACCTTTGTGCGCTGCCTTTGGTGCCGGGATCGACCCCATGCAGCCCTCCGGCGCCTTTGTGATTGACCTGGGCGGCGGCACGGTGGACATGGCTGTGATCAGCCAGGGCGCCATGAGCCAGTCCGAGTCCCTGAAAGTCGGGGGCAACGACCTGGATGCGGAGATTGTCAAGTTCCTGCGAGAGGTGCACAATGTGGCTGTTGGCCTGCGCACCGCAGAGGAGATCAAGCGCACGGTGGCCTGTGCTCTGCCCAGAGAGGAAGATGTAACCACCTATGCGAAGGGGCAGGACCTGCTTACCGGTTTGCCTCGGGAGGTGGAGATCAGCGGCAACGCTCTGTATTTGGCGCTTCAACCGTATTTTGAGACGGTGGCGGAGCACGCCGGGGCGCTGTTTGAGCGCACCTCACCCCAGTTGGTAACAGACATCGGCAACACCGGCGTATTGCTTACCGGCGGCGGTGCCAATATTTGCAATATGGATCGTCTGTTTTCGGACGCACTGGGCGGCGTGCCGGTGCGTAAGGCCACGGACGAAATGCACTGCGTGGCCAAGGGCTGCGTGGTGGCGCTGGAAAAAATGCATCTTTTGGATCAGTACGGCTATCGGTATCAGACCAAAGAAGATGCCCATATTCGCTGATGGTTCGGTTTGCCAAGTGGCACCCATTGGTGCAGTTCTGTTTCTTTTTGTGCGTATTGCTGCTCACTTGCCTGAGCCGACACCCGGTGCCGGTGGCGTTGTCTCTGCTGGGCGCGGCGGTGTACCTGCTGCTGACGGACGGCCGCCGCAGTCTGCGCAGTCTTTTGTGCGTGCCGGTGCTGGTGGCGCTGGTGGGCGGTTTTAACTTTTTGTTTGCCCACTGGGGCGTTACGGTTCTCTTTAGCCGGGGCGACACCCAGTTTACTTTGGAAAGCCTGATTTACGGCTGCTTCCAGGGGGGCATATTCGCCGGGGTGGTGCTGTGGCTGGCGGTGTTCGGCCGCGTGCTGGGCAGCGATCGGCTGCTGGCGGTTACCGGTCGAGCGGCGCCCCGCTTTTCTCTTTTGTTTTCTATGACTTTAGGGTGTATTGCCCGCTTTCGGGAGAATGCACGGCAAATCCGCCTGGCTCGTGCCGGTGCGGGACTGGCGAAAGAAAAGCCCCTGCATGAGGCACTGGATCAGTTTTCTACGCTGGTCACCTTGTCCCTGGAGGGGAGTATGACCACGGCGGACGCTATGCGCGCCCGAGGCTACGGCAAGGGGCGTCGTCGGGTGTACGATCCGTTTACATTCGGTGTGGCGGACGGCGTAGGGCTGGCCGTGGTGCTCCTGCTGAGTATCACGGTGCTGGCGGTGGCGCTCACCGGCGGCCTTACTTTTTATTTTGACCCGCAGCTGGAATGGGTCACCCTGTCTCCCTTAGGGGCGGCGGCAGCGGGCTTGCTTTGTTTTTGCCCGACGATCTCAAATGTAGGGGAGGCACTGCAATGGCGGCGATTGAAGCGGAAAAACTGAATTTCACTTATCCGGACGCCGACAGAGCGGCACTTTCCGATGTAACCTTTTCCATTCCGTCCGGCGGCTTTTATTTGCTGATGGGGCCATCAGGCAGCGGCAAGAGCACTTTACTGCGGCTGTTGCAAGGGGAGATCGCGCCTCACGGTGCTTTGAGCGGGCAGCTCCACTGTGACAGCCCGGCAGGTTTCGTTTTTCAAAATCCACAGGACAGTTTAGTCACGGACAGTGTGCAGCGGGAGCTGGCGTTCTCGCCGGAGCACGCCGGGCTGGACGGTGCTGCCGTAGCGCGGCGGGTGGGGGAGTGTGCCGCATTCTTCCATTTGGAGCCGTTGATGGAGCGCACCACTGCCTCTTTGTCCGGCGGGGAACAGCAACTGCTGTCCCTGGCGGCAGCTATGACCGGCTCGCCTCGGGTGCTTTTGCTGGACGAGCCTTGTGCGGCGCTGGATCCAGCGGCGGAAGAAAAATTTTTGCAGGTGCTGCTGCGGCTGAACCGCGAGTTGGGCGTAACGGTGCTGATGAGTACCCATACCCCCGGCGCAGCTTTGGCACAGGCGGACGGCGTGCTGTTGCTTAACGCCGGGCGCTGCACCTGTTATGATGATCCCCATGCCTTTGCTCGTGCCTTGCGGCAAAGCGGCGACCCCTTGTTGCAGGCGCTGCCGGTGGGGGCAATCCTGTTTGACGAAGTACCGCTGACGGTGCGGGAGGCCCAGCCTTTGGCCGCCCATCTGCGGTGCAAGCCGGCGCCTGCACCCCAACCTGCAGGTAAGTCGGTATTGACCTTAAAAGAGATTTGCTTTGCTTATGAAAAAAAGAGCGCCGATGTACTCTTTCGCCTGTCCCTGACCTTAACGGCAGGCAAGTGCTATGGTATTGTAGGCGC
>OLRH01001958.1_pt1 | contig 10432 bp, 7 predicted proteins | sample 1672321 | NCBI WGS metagenome assembly OLRH01 (sample SAMEA3136671, study PRJEB25190) | human gut metagenome | reverse complement strand
AAATATTTTCTCCGGAGGCTGGTGGTTCCGCCTTAGAAATAAATGCATATTCTGGGGATACGGGGAGGGTCTGTTGCGATACGGCTCCGGTGCGGGAACGTTATTGGGCGGTTCGTGCAGGTCTCGGCTTTATCGGGAAAAATGCCCAGTTGATTATTCCCGGTAAAGGCTCTTTCTTCTTCTTGGGAGAATTGATAACTTCTTTGGATCTTCCTCCCGATAGTCCGGTCGTTGCTCGATGTGGCGATTGTTCTCGTTGTATGGACAGTTGTCCCACCGGGGCGTTGTACGCTCCGGGGAGTGTGGATGCCCGCCTGTGTATCTCTTGTCAAACCATCGAGAACAAGGGGGATATAGCTCCTTTCGTAGCCGATAGAATGGGCGATCGGGTATATGGATGCGATACCTGTCAGCAATGTTGCCCGTGGAATAAATCGGCTCGACCTTCTGTGCATCACGAATTTGCACCCAGCGAAGAATTTCTTGCTCTCGATGCTTCCCGATTCGAAACGATGACACCCGATGATTTCAATCGGATATTTCGCCATTCGGCTGTCAAAAGAGCTAAGTATGCCGGACTGAAACGAAATTTCGAGATTTGGAAGAAAAACAGAAAGTCCCCCATAGAATGATGTTATGTATAAATTAAGAGAGGCTTCGCCACGGCGAAGCCTCTCTTATTATGTGATTAAGACAAGTCCTATAATAAGCTGTCAGGGTCGAGGTTGTTTTTCTCGATGTCGAGGAAATACTTGTAAGTACCCACCTTCAATTCGGCCGTTGCGGCGTCGTCGCAGACAATGATGCTTTTGGGGTGCATTTGCAGAGCCGTGATCGTCCACATTTGGGAAATGCCGCCTTCTACGCCTTGTTGCAAGGCTTTGGCTTTGTTGTGCCCGTTAACGATGATAAGGACATTCCGGGCCGACATGATAGTACCGACACCTACGGTGAGAGCCGTTTTGGGAACAAGATGGGTATCGCCTCCGAAGAAACGGGAGTTGGCGATAATTGTGTCTTGGGTCAGTGTTTTTACGCGGGTGCGTGACGTTAACGAAGACCCCGGTTCGTTAAAAGCGATATGGCCGTCGGGACCTACACCGCCGAGGAACAGTTTGATACCCCCGTAAGATGCTATTTTGGCTTCATAGCGGGCGCATTCTTCTTTGGGGTCGGCAGCGTTGCCGTTGAGTATATTCACGTTTTCCGGGCGAATATCGATGTGGGAGAAGAAATTGCTCCACATGAACGTATGGTAACTTTGTTCGTGGTCTTCGGGCAGATTGCAATATTCGTCCATGTTGAAAGTCACGACATTACGGAACGAAACGACACCTTTACGGTTCAATTCTATCAAATGTTTATACATGCCCAGAGGCGACGACCCTGTGGGAAGACCCAGTACGAAAGGTTTATCCTCTGTCGGCTTGAACTTATTGATGCACGATACCACATAATTAGCGGCCCAACGAGAAACTGCATCATAGGTTGGTTCGATAATCAGTCTCATGATTTGTATATAATTTTAGCTTTCCCCAAAAGTAATCATTTTTTTGGAAGTACAGATGTGTATGTGAAAATTTTGTGTATTTTTCTAAAAATCGAAAGTGATTCCGTGATTTTTTACCTTTTTTGTGTGGAAAAAGTGTAAAGGAATCATTAAGTTTGTAACTTAAAAAAACTATCGCGATGAAAACAAATCTAAGTTCTCAGATTAAACTGGATCGGATACCCAAAAGGTATTATGCTCCTGATGGTGAGTTGGAACTTGCGGCTCTTACACGAGACGAGAAAGTTTACACCAAAATCTTCGAAGGCTCTGAGGAAGGGTCGGTGTATGTAGCTCATGACGTAGCGGAATTGATACAGAAATGCAAGGCAGAGCATCGTCATTGTGTGCTCGCTTTGGGTTCGGGTGTCGGTACTCACGCCGTTTATGCCGAATTGGTACGCATGTATCAGGCCGGCGAAGTCAGTTTCTCGAATGTCATAGTATTCAATATCGGGGAATATTATCCTTTGGCAGAAGGAGCTCCCGGGACGATGAGCCTGTTGAAAGAGCTGTTGCTCGACAAGGTGAATATCGATCCCGAGAATATTCATTCGCCCGGTAAGTTGGTATCGAAAGAAGATGTGTACCAGTATTGTAAAAATTACGAAGAAGAAATAGAGGCTTGCGGTGGTATCGATTTAGCTTTGTGCGAGATCGGTGCGGTCGGAAATCTGGCATTTAACGAACCGGGTTCGCAGCTCAACTCTTCCTGCCGTCTGATGCTGCTCGGTAGCGATGCTCGCCACATGGCATCGTCGCAGTTCAATTCGAGCGAGAATGTTCCCCGCAGCGCCGTTACGTTGGGTATATCCAATTTGATGTCGGCTCGTCGTATCGTTTGTGTCGCTTGGGGTGAAAATAAGGCCAACATCGTGAAACGTACGATCGAAGGTGACATTACCGATTTGATACCCTCTTCGTTCCTGCAAACCCACCGTCGGGCGAAAATCGTGCTCGATTTGTCGGCTGCCGAGGCTTTGACGCGTATCAGTCGTCCGTGGCTGGTAACGTCGTGCGAATGGGACGAGAAGCTCATTCGTCGGGCTATCGTTTGGTTATGCAAGGTGACGGGAAAACCCATCTTGAAATTAACCGACAAGGATTACAACGACAATGGATTGAGCGAATTGGTAGCCCTTTTCGGATCGGCCTATAATGTCAATATCCGCATCTTCAATTCGTTACAACACACGATTACCGGTTGGCCCGGAGGAAAACCCAACGCCGACGATACATTCCGTCCGGAGCGTGCCAAACCTTATCCCAAACGAGTGATCGTATTCAGCCCGCACCCCGATGACGATGTGATTTCGATGGGCGGCACACTCAAACGATTGGCCGACCAGAAACACGATGTACACGTAGCATACGAAACTTCGGGTAATATCGCCGTGGGTGACGAAGATATGATGCGTTACATCATGCTGATCGACAACATTGCCAAGAAATTCAAATTCGATACTCCCGAGCTTTTGAAGAAAAGCAACGAGATACATAAATTCATCGGTAAGAAGAAAGACGGGGAATCCGATACGCCCGATATTCGTTTCATCAAGACGATGATTCGTCAGGGCGAGGCACGTACGGCATGTAACTATATCGGTATTAAACCGCAGAACGTACACTTCCTCAACCTGCCGTTCTATGAGACCGGAACCATTAAAAAAGGCGATCTCTCCGAAGCCGATATACAAATTGTAAAAGATTTGATCGAATCGGTGAAACCCCATCAGATTTTCGTTGCCGGCGATTTGGCCGACCCGCACGGAACTCACAAAGTTTGTCTCGATGCCGTTCTCGCCGCTATCGACGAAATCAAGGACGAAGATTGGATGAAAGATTGTCGCATCTGGATGTACCGTGGTGCATGGGCCGAATGGGAAATCGACCATATCGAAATGGCCGTTCCTCTTAGCCCCGAGGAATTGCGTCAGAAACGTAACTCTATCCTCAAACACCAGTCGCAGATGGAGAGTGCTCCTTTCTTGGGAGATGACGAACGTCTGTTCTGGCAACGTGCCGAAGACCGCAACAAAGCTACGGCCGATCTTTATGCCAGCTTAGGGTTGGCTTCGTACGAGGCCATAGAGGCTTTTGTGGAATATCACCCCATTCGATAGTTTAACGGTTATCTTGGTATAGAAGAAGGAGGAAGCGGACAGCTTCCTCCTTCTTATTTGATGGGTGTTTTGGTTTCGTTCAATTCCAAGTTTCTATCCGGTACGACTGACAATATGGATAATCAGTAGGGTTTGTCCTTTAAATCTTCTCCTTGTTGTGTTTTACGGCATTGCTGGATTTCACACTCCTTTTAGAATGGCGGGAGTGTGACACCATTGGTGTGGTTTTTCAAACCTCTTCTTTTATGTTTTGCGGCAAAACTCAGGACACTTTCGATAATAGGAGCGTGGTGTATCTCCCTCTCCCCCTGCCGTGTCCCGTAGTATTGCGGGGTGTTCCTGCAAGGAATATAGGGGGAGTGCCCACAGGGTGAGGGGGTTAAAATCTGATACAAACAGCCTGACGAAATAGTGTTTTTCAACCCCTCCGTCACTTTTTGGCTAATGCAATAGGGTACGAAGGGTAAACGCAATCTATCTTATTCGCTAAGACAATGCGGTGAGAGGGAGTTAAAATTCCTCCCCCTGTGTTTTGTTGGCAAACAAAATATAGGGGAGGTGTCACGTAGTGACGGAGGGGTTAATTCTACAAAAATACTATATGCCATCTTTCCAACCCCTCTCCTCGTCGCTACCGCTCCTCTGTCTCTCCCCTATATTTTGCTGGGCAAAACACAGGGGAGAAGGGTGAATGCCTTCAACAGCAGGAACAGGGTAGTATATATATCTCTTCCCCTGTCCGTGTCCCGTAGTATTGTGGGACACGGCAATGGAGGAGGTTTAATTAAGCAAGAATCAATCTCTCCCAAAAGTCTGGAATGTGGTTATCGACAAGAATTTTAGCGATAAAAATCGTGGCTGCTCACACTGACTTACTATTGTGCCGTTGTCAGACTCTGTGGCTTCCGGTTGATTTGCTGTGGTAATGTCGGTTTTCTGCTTTTTCCATTGCAGACAAGCCGTTAGGAGTATTGAAAGTAATAAAACGAGGATAATATGCTTTGTTTGTATCGTGGTCGTTTAATACGAGAGTCGTGTTTTCATGTATTTGTACAGAGGTGGTCGAATAGAAAAAACGTAAGTGGAAGCAAGCGTTATGCTGCTTCCACTTACGGGTCCTAAATAGATTTATTCGTAATCGGCCCAGTTGGTAAGAGCCATGTCGCCCGATTTCAAAAATTCGTTGTGGAATGCGAATGCGGCGTTCAGGCGGTGAGGCGTGTGCCCTTTACCCAGTTTAAGGTAATCCCATAACAGTTCTTTGTACATGGGGTGAGCGCAGTTTTCGATAATGGCGTGAGCCCGTTGAATGGGCGATTTCCCTCTCAAATCGGCGACACCTTGTTCGGTAATGAGTACCTGTACCGAGTGTTCGCTGTGGTCGAGGTGCGATACCATAGGGACGATGGCGCTTATCTTTCCGCCTTTGGCTGTCGAAGGGCAAGTAAATATCGACAGATAAGCGTTGCGTGTGAAGTCGCCCGAGCCGCCTATGCCGTTCATCATCTTGGTTCCTGTGACGTGCGTGGAGTTTACGTTACCGAAGATATCTGCTTCGAGAGCTGTATTCATTGTAATCAGTCCCAGACGGCGTACGACTTCGGGGTTGTTGGTGATTTCTCCCGGACGAAGTATGATTTTGTCGTGGAAGAATCCGATATTTTGGAATACCTCGTTTAACTTGTCGTCGCTCACGGTGAGGGAGCAGCTGCTGGCGAATTTACATTTTCCCTCTTTCATCAAATCGATAACGGCATCCTGTACGACTTCGGTGTACATTTCGAAGGCTGGAATGTCGGGATTCGAACCTAAGCAGGCCAAAACAGCGTTGGCGATGTTTCCTACACCCGACTGCAAAGGCAGGAACTGGGGAGGAATCAAGCCCGATTTTAATTGTTGTGCGAGGAAGTTGCAGACATTGTTTCCTATCTTCATGGTAACCTCGTCTACCGGAGCGAATGGTTTCACGCCGTCGCGTTTGTCGCTTTCGACGATACCGATGATTTTTTTCGGGTCTACTTTGACAACAGGTACACCGATACGGTCGCTCGGTTTATAGATGGGAATTTCCCGACGATAGGGCGGGTCCAATGGTTGATATATATCGTGCATGCCACGCAGCTCTTTGGGATCATGGTGGTTCAACTCGATAATTATTTTTTCGGCAAGAGAGCAGAAAGTCGGTGTGGCGCCTACACCGGGCCCTAATAAAATTTCGCCGTCGGGGGTCACATCGGTCGCTTCTATGACGGCGACATCTACTTTACCGAGAAATCCGTAACGAAGGGTTTGAGCAAGGTGAGACAAGTGTAAATCGAAATAGGCGATTTCGTTGTTGTTGATCGCTTCGCGTGAGTCCTTGTGTGATTGATAAGGCGTACGGCTTTTGATTGCTTTTGCCCGACTTAAAGCACCGTCAATGTAATCACTGGTCGATGCTCCTGTATAAACTCCGATTTGGAAAGGGCGACCTGCGGCATGCTCTGCTTCTGCTTTTTTTGCAAGAGCGACGGAAACTACTTTGGGAGTTCCTGCTGCGGTAAATCCGCTGAATCCGACATTGTCGTTGTGATGAATGAATTCAGCCGCTTCTTCTGCGGTGATAAATTTAAATGCCATATCTACGAAAAATTTTGTTGTTTTTGAGAAATTTCAAGGTTAAGGTTTTTATCTGGTTCAATATTTTCGATTTAGAATTTCCGATGCGATAACGGCTTTACGCCAATCTATGTCCTTTACATCGATAGGGTTCTCTCCGGCAGTATCGTAATCGGTGTGTAACGATGTTATAGGCGGCACGGTATGAGTAAAAACCGCTACACCTTCTTTCTCCGGCATTGTGGAGGGGATTATCGGTTCCGGCGTTTTTTCTGCCGGTCTTTCGAGTATTTGTGTCTGTGGCTTTTTCTTGGCTTTTGGGATATAGTCGTCTTCCTGCTCTGCTTCCTCTTTCGCTTTCCGCAGCTCTTTGAATATATCGTCTATGGTTAAAGTCCGAGTTTCGCCCCACGGTTCATCGGTCGTCTCATGGGATTCGGTATCTTGTAGAGGTCGTTCTCCCTGCTGGTTTTTAACCTCTTGTTTCTTTTTTGATCCCAGGGCGTTAATAGCGATAATGACCAAACTGATGATTATGGTGACGATTATCTCTGAAAAATCCATCTCTTTTTTGTAATTTTGTCCTCAAATATAGAGTTTTATTGAGAATCTTCCAAATTTTAGGACTCTATAAATAACTAAGAGCTGTTTCTCAACAACTCTTAGCCGATTTAACCTAAACCTTAACTATGAAAAAATTTCATGTAATGTGTATGCAAAGAAAAACAATATTTTTTAAAAAACAAATTTTAATGATAAAAATATTACTTTTCTGAATGAATTTTTTATAAATTAAAATTAAACGAAAGAAAAAACAGATAGAATGAAAAATATATCGGATAAAGATACTTTTGAAAAAAGAGAGGAGAAGAAACTGTTTATAGAGACTTATGGCTGTCAGATGAATGTGGCCGACAGCGAAGTGGTCGCTTCGATTATGCAGATGGCAGGCTATACGCTTTGCGATACGATCGAAGACTCCGATGCCATATTTGTCAATACCTGTTCCATTCGGGATAACGCCGAGCAAAAGGTCCTTTCGAGATTGTCCTATTTTCAATCGTTGCGTAAACATAAGAAATCTTTGGTGATAGGGGTTTTGGGTTGTATGGCCGAAAGGGTTCGCGAACAGTTGATTACCGAAAACGGCGTAGATCTCGTGGTCGGTCCCGATTCGTATCTCGATTTACCTAACTTGGTCGGAGCTGCCGAACGGGGAGAAAAAGCCGTGAATGTGGAGCTTTCCACGACCGAGACCTATCGGGAAGTCATACCTTCTCGTATCGGTCATAACCGTATTTCGGGATTCATTTCGATTATGCGAGGGTGCAATAATTTTTGCTCCTATTGTATAGTCCCGTACACACGTGGTCGTGAGCGTAGCCGCGAGCCCGAGAGCATTCTCGGCGAGTTGGCCGACTTGAAAATCAAGGGTTTTAAAGAGGTGACTTTGTTGGGACAAAACGTAAATTCCTATCGATATGAACGTCCCGATGGGACTGTTGTCGATTTTCCGGCACTGTTGGCGTTGGTGGCGCAGTCGGCAGAAGGTATGAGGGTGCGTTTCACGACCTCCCACCCTAAGGATATGAGCGACGAGACTCTGAGAATTATCGCTGCTTACCCCAATGTGTGCCGTCACATACACCTTCCGGTGCAGTCGGGGAGCAATCGCATTTTGAAGTTGATGAACCGGAAATATACGAGGGAATGGTATCTCGACCGTATTGCCGCTATTCGCCATATTTTACCCGATTGCGGCATTACGACCGACATGTTCAGCGGATTTCACTCCGAAACCGATGCCGATTTTGAAGAGACTCTCGATTTGATGCGAGAGGTGGGATTCGATTCCTCGTTTCTTTTCAAATACTCCGAACGCCCCGGAACGTATGCCTCCAAACACTTGCCCGACGATATTCCCGAGGAAATGAAAATTGCTCGTTTGCAACGTATGATCGATTTGCAGAACGAGCTTTCTCTCGAAAGCAATCGCAAGGATATCGGCAAAGAGTTCGAAGTTTTGGTAGAAGGTTTTTCAAAACGTTCGCGCGAACAGTTGTTCGGTCGCACATCGCAGAATAAGGTTGTTGTTTTCGATAAAGGTAGTCATCGCATAGGAGAGTTTGTCCGGGTAAAAGTGAACGATGCATCGTCGGCCACTCTGTTGGGCGAGGCGCTTGAATAAAATGAAAAAAGTCGATGGAAAAGGTCGTTCGTGAGAAATTGTGGACACATAGCTTCTGTGCGGTGGCTGCCGGGAATTTCCTGCTTTTTTTTGCTTTTTATTTGTTGTTGCCTGTTTTGCCCATGTATTTGAGCGAAGCGTTCGCAGCAAGCCGTTCGACGGCAGGATTCATATTGTCTTCCTATACCATCACGGCGCTGATGATACGTCCGTTCGCCGGGTATATGGTCGATACCTTTCCCCGTAAAAAACTGCTGCTTATCTGCTATTTCACTTTTCTCCTTTTTTTCGGGGGATATCTGTTGGCCGGTACGCTCTTGTTATTCGCCATTATTCGTGCCGGGCACGGGATAGCGTTCGGGCTTCTTACCGTATCCAATAGCACGGTGGCTATCGATGTCATGCCGTCGTCCCGTAGGGGCGAAGGCATAGGATATTACGGAGTAAGCAACAATTTGGCTATGGCTGTCGGGCCTACGTTGTCGCTTTATATTCACGATTCTTTTGCCAATTTCGATTATATATTTTTGCTTTCGATGGTTTCTGCCACGATCGGGCCTGATTGCGAAGGCTCGTAAAGCAGGTCATTTTGTTATCGTGAGAGTCGGTGAGAAGGGCGAGCGTATTCCGCTTACGATTGCTGCTGCCGATGTCAAGGCCGGGACAATCACTTTGGTCGTACAGGCGGTAGGAAAGTCTTCTTCGAAATTGTGTGCTCTTAATCCCGGGGATTATATTACAGATGTAGTAGGTCCGTTGGGCAGGGCGACTCATATCGAAAAATTCGGTACGGTAGTTTGTTGTGGCGGTGGTGTCGGTTGTGCTCCCTTATTGCCGATTGTTGCGGCGATGAAGGAAGCCGGTAATCGGGTGATTACGGTGTTGGCCGCTCGCACGAAAGAGTTGATTATTCTTGAAAAACAAATGCGGGAATATTCAGATGAAGTAATAATTATGACCGATGATGGTTCGTATGGTAATAAGGGTCTTGTGACACAAGGTGTAGAGGCTGTCATCAATCGGGAGAAGGTAGACCTGTGTGTGACCATAGGGCCGGCGGTGATGATGAAGTTTGTTTCTCTATTGACTCGAAAGTATTCATTTCGTTTATCCAGTGATGAATTTGGATATGAAATAAAACTGCGGGAAACCCTAACAGAAATATGGCTCATGCTTTTTGAACTATCCCGTCCTATGCGTGAAAAAAAGGGGGAACATAATAAAAGCAACGATAAAATAAAGCTGATGATGATATATATTCACGAACATTACAGCGAGAAAATCTCTATCCCGGAACTTGCGGCAGCAGCATACCTAAGCGAAAGGGAGTGTTATAGAGTGTTCCATGACTGTCTGCACATGACACCCGTAGAGTATATAAAGGCTTACCGTCTGCAAGCTGCCTGTCAGATGCTAGCAAAGGGGCAGGAAGCAGTTACCGTTATCAGCCGTGAGTGCGGTTTGGGGAGTAGCAGTTATTTTGGAAAGGTTTTTCGAGAATACACACATTGTTCACCCACAGAATATCGGAGAAAATGGCAGAATAGTGATAGATAAGGGCAGAAAAGAAATATTTTTTCTATTCCTTTTGCATTATAATGATACCTGTAAAGTAAATCCGTCATTTACAGGAGGTGAGTGCAAAGTGGTAAAACTGAACATTCTGAACATGAAAAATTTTTTAGATACGGTCAATAGCTGTTCCGGCAAAGTAAATATGCTCTGCCCGGATGGTAAAAAACAAAACATCAATGGGGAAGAAAAGATACAGGGCAGTTTGTGGCGGCGATACTCCCAAAACAAAAACTGTTTGCGGCTTGTTTTAGAAGTTCCGAATCCAACGGACTATATGAACATTGTTTCGTACTATGCCGGGGATTGCTGATTTATCTGTAAATATTTCATCATAAAGGGGCTGGACAGTTTATCTTCCAGCCCCACCCTTTTGAAAGGAGTTAAAAATGGAGTTGAACA
>OLRH01001953.1_pt1 | contig 10449 bp, 9 predicted proteins | sample 1672321 | NCBI WGS metagenome assembly OLRH01 (sample SAMEA3136671, study PRJEB25190) | human gut metagenome | reverse complement strand
TCTGAAAAAATCTTTTTTTCGATAATTTCTTTACTTTTAAATTATGTGTTACTATGCGGATCGGTCACGGTTATGACGTACACAAGCTTGTAGAAAACAGAAAGCTCATTTTGGGCGGCGTGCATATCCCGTATGAAAAGGGTCTTTTGGGGCATTCCGATGCGGACGTGCTTGCGCATGCCATAGCGGATGCTTTGCTCGGCGCGGCGACGCTCGGGGACATCGGCGTGCTTTTCCCGGACGATGACCCGCAGTACGCCGGTGCGGACAGCTTAAAGCTGCTCGCAGTGGCGGTGGCGGCGGTACGCCGCAAGGGCTTTGGGATTGAAAATATCGATGCGACGATTTTGGCACAGCGTCCGAAGCTGCGCCCGTACATCGATGAGATGCGCCGCAACATTGCATCCGCCTGCAACCTCGACCTCGATTGCGTGAGCATCAAGGCAACGACGGAGGAGGGCCTCGGCTTTACCGGCCGCGGCGAGGGTATTGCAGCGCATGCGGTGTGCCTGCTGAAATAAATTTGCAGTATTTTTGAGAGCTTCGCTTCGGCGGGGCTCTTTTTTGCACCAATTCCCGGCTTGTCTCATATTCTGTTTTGATGAGACTGTTTTGAAGGCTTGGAGGTGCTTGCAATGGAAAACAAAAGAGACACGGGCGGGAAGCGGCTTATTGTTGTCAGCAGCGTGACCTATGCGCTGAAAAGCCGTGATCTGCTTTTTCAAAGAGGGATAAAAGCCTACATTGAGCGGCTGCCGCGCACCCGAGAAAGCGGCTGCGGCTATGGTGTATATGTTCCGCAGCGCACGGACGAAGCGGAGCGCATTTTGCGGGATGCAGGCGTGAAAGTGTTCTACCGTGCGGAACGGGGCGAAAAGAAATGATCTATCTCGATAACAGCGCGACGACGTACCCAAAGCCGCTTTCGGTGCGCCGCAAAATGGTGCAGGCGCTGGAGCAGTTCGGCGCGAACCCCGGCCGCGGCGGGTTTAAAATGAGCTTGCAGACGGCGCAGGCGGTCTACGATGTGCGGCAGAAGGCGGCGAGCTTTTTCGGTGCGGCGGGCCCGGAGTGCATCTCGTTTCAGCCGAGCTGCACACAGTCGCTGAATATCGTTATCCACTCGTTAAAGCGTGGCGACCATGTGCTTGTGACCGATTTGGAGCACAATGCGGTTTTGCGGCCGCTGAAAGCCATGGAGGCGCACGGTGTTTCGTTTACCGTTGTGCCCGTGACGCCCGGCGACAACGACGCGACGCTCGACGCGTTCCGTCATGCGATGCGCGAGAACACAAGGTTGTTTGTCTGCACGCAGGCCTCGAATGTATTCGGCATCCGCGTGCCTGTGGAGCGGCTGGCGGCGCTTGCGCACATATACGGCGCGGAGATCTGCGTGGACGCGGCGCAGTCCGGCGGGGTGATTCCCATTCATGCGGAGCGCGACGGCATCGACTACCTTTGCTGTGCAGGACACAAGGGGTTATACGGTCCGATGGGCACGGGTATGCTCATTACGAAAAACGGCGAAAAGCTGGAAAGCCTGATACAGGGCGGCACAGGTACGCGCGCGTTGGAGCTGGACCAGCCGCGGGAAATGCCGGAGTACCTTGAAAGCGGCACGCAGAATGTGCCGGGCATCCTCGCACTCGGCGCGGGCATGGATTTTGTGCGCACGAACGGTGAAGACATGCTGCGGGAGAGGGAAATGCGCCACATTCGCCGCGTATACGAGGCATTCAAAAACATGCCGCATGTTGTTTTATACACCGCAATGCCGGACACGATGTACTTTGTGCCGGTGCTCGGCTTTAACGTGCGCGGCATGCAGAGTGAAGAAGTGGGCGAGGTACTTGCAAAGCGGAACGTTGCCGTGCGCTGTGGGTTCCACTGTGCGCCGCTCGTACACCGCAAAATGGGAACGGACGGTGAAACGCCCGGCGGCGCGGTGCGCGTTTCGCCGGGTGCGTTCACGACCGACAGGGACATTACGGAGCTGATTCGCACGGTCTATTCGCTCCGGGCTGAAAGTGCGGCGCGAAAAGTCAAATAAAAATGAACAAAGTGTAAATAAAAATCGAAAAATATAGAAAAGAACAGGAAAAAACATACAATTCCCTCTTTTCATCCCCACCTCTTTGTGTTAAACTATATACAGTACGCATTTAGGTTTTGTAAAAAGTAAATCGTATGGAGCGGATGTGCACCGTGTGCATGTACCGCCGAATCCTGTGCAAAGAGGTGAATGCTTTGAATAAGGTTTTTGAAGCCATTGCTTCCTGGTGGGAGTGGATGGTGAGCATTGCCATGAATTTTCAATTTAAAGATGCCGTTGATATTATCATCGTTGCATTTTTGATCTACGGTGTGGTCAAGCTTGTGCGCGAAACGCGCGCGGGGCAGCTTGTAAAGGGACTTTTTCTGCTCGTCATTCTGTTTATTATTTCTTCGTATTTTAATCTGGTGATGGTCAGCCGCGTGCTGGCGTATTTCTTCCAGTTCGCTTTCGTCGCAATCCTCATCGTGTTTCAGCCGGAAATCCGCAAGGCGCTCGAGCAAGTGGGCCGCAACAACGTCGGACAATCTATTGCGGCTGTGGTAACAGGCCGTGACCGCAGCTATGACCGCGCGCAGATCCGCAAGGCAATCAACGCCGTGGTAGACGGCGTGGGCATTTTACAGCAGCTCAAAATGGGCGCGCTTATCGTATTCGAGCGCAAAACGAAGCTTGGCGACATCATTGAGACCGGCACGCAGATTAACTGCGAGCCTTCCGGCCAGATTGTGGGCAATATTTTCTTCAATAAGGCGCCTTTGCATGACGGCGCCATGATCATTCGCGACGGCATGATTCATGCGGCGGGCTGTATTCTGCCGCTGACGAAAAACACTTCGGTCTCTGCAGAGCTCGGCACGCGTCACCGCGCGGCGCTCGGTGTCAGTGAGGAATCGGATGCCGTGGTCGTGGTGGTTTCGGAAGAAACGGGGCAGATCTCCGTGGCTGTAAACGGCGTTTTGGCGCGCCGCTTTACGCGCGATACGCTGCGTGATGTTTTGGAGGGATACCTCATTCCGCAGGAAGAAGCTTCCACCGTGCGCCGTAAGTTCGGCGTGCTGAAAAGCAAAAGGACGGTGAAGAAGTGATGGCGAAAATGTCTAAGAAACCCAGAAACGAAGTAAAACAACGCTTACGCGTGTTTGAAAACAACACAATTTTGCTTATCTTTTCATTCCTTGCCGCGGCGGCCGTCTGGTTTGCCATGATGGCGAGCAACTCCGAAAGCCGTGCGACCGTAATCCGCAATGTGCCGATTAACGTTGAAATTTCCGATACGGCGCAGGAAGCCGGTGTGCGCGTGTTCAGTATGAGCAGCAGCGCGACGGATGTGAGTATTACGGGCAACTCACTCATCACAAGTAAGGTGACGAGCGAGGACATCGGCGTTACGGGGACGCTGGATCCTTCCGTCAGCATGCTGACGGGCAGCAGCTTGCAACAGACGACGCTTTCTCTGCGCGCAGCAAAAAAGGGCAACACTCTCGCCGAATACGAGGTGGAAAGCGTTTCGCCGTCCGAGATTACAGTGGTGTATGATAAATATAAAGAAACGCAGCTCACTTTGGAAACAAATTTTCAGTACACTACGGCGGAAAATTACTATGCGCCTTCTACGCCCACACTTTCTACGGAGCTTATCACGGTCTCCGGCCCGGAAAGCAGCGTGAACAAGGTGGCGCGTGCCGTGTTGGAATATAAGTTCGGCGAAGAGCTCACGCAGTCGAAGTCGCTTTCCTGCAAAGTGACGTTGTACGACGCGAACGGCAATGTACTTGACCCAACGGAGCTCTATTTGAAGCTGAGCGACGACACGGTGGAGGTCTCCATTCCGGTGACGAGCCGACAGACGGTCAAGCTGGAAGCGGATGTGCGCAATATTCCGGACAGCTTTGCCTCGAACCGCATCACAATCGACCCGGCAGAAATTGAAATTGCCGGCGACGGTGAAACGGTCTCAAAGTACACGACCCTGACGCTCTCCACGCCGATCAACTTCTTGGACGTTACGCCGGAAAACAACACGTTCACGGTGGCTATCCCGGTGCCGAGCGGTGTGACAAATGTGACGCGAGTGGAAAATGCGACCGTTACATTCAACCTGAACGGTTACAAGGAAACGTCTGTGCTGACGAGCAACATCAGCGTCATCAACGTGCCGGAGGGTATGGAAGCAGAGCTTTCTACAAAGACGCTCACGCTGAAGATCATCGGCACGGCGGCGCAGATCTCGAAGCTGACGGGAGATTCCGTTTTCTGTACGGTGGATCTTTCCACGGTGACAGACCCGAGCGGCAGCATGGAAGCGCCGGTGACGGTGACGATTAACAATGCGGATTCCTGCTGGGCGACCGGCAGCTACACGGCGCATGTGACGCTTTCGCCGAAAACCGAATCTTCCACCAGTGATGCTTCGAACTAAATAAGCAAAATGAAAACCCGCCGAGCTGAAAAGTTTCGGCGGGTTTGTGTTTTATGGGGAGAGTACATTCAGCGTAGCGCGATCATGTCGCCGGTGACGTGCGAAAGCCAGTCTTTTACGGCGAACGGTACGCCGGTGGCCTTTAAAATAACGATCACCAAAATGATGGCGATGAGAATAAGCAGCACCTTAAGCGCAAATTGCGGGTTGCCGTGTTGGTGCTCGTCTTCGTGCTCCGGCACATGGTGTTCTTTAGCGGTCTGCTTGGCGGTTTCGGGTTTCCGCGTTTTTTCTTCCATAACGGCACCTCTTTTCTGCAAAGATACAGAATCTTTCATTTCCATTTTACCACATGCCTTTCCTGTTTTCTATAATTTATCGACTTTTTTCTTCGGGAAAAATCAACAAAAATTCGGGAAATAATTCTGCGCCGAGCGCGTATAAAACAAGACATTTTGGTGTCTTGTTCAGAAAACCCATACAGCCGGGCTTCCTACGACTTGAACGTCCGCCGGAAGTTCAAGTCTACCTGTCCTGACGATTACGAACGCAAAGGTGTTTCGTCGTCTGCGGACGACGACTCAAGGCACTGCCTTGAGAATCCGTAAACTTTCTTGAAGAAAGTTTAATCAAAGACTTTGTTCGTCGCTTTGCCGACAGATGGAGAATGTGTTTTTCTTTTTCTACAAACAGTTTCGCAGATAATTGTGAAATTCTGTTGAATAACCGGCAAAAAAATGCTAAAATATTCTTTTAGAAATGAAACGAATTTACATAGGACACGGTTGCCGCGCAGTAGTTGGGGTTGCGCGGAAAATCGGGCTTTTGATTTAAAGGGTGAAGCAAAATGATCTTGCGAAAATGGGAGGTGCGTCCTCTCGATAAGGAACGTGCGGCGGCGTTTGCACAGACGTATGGCGTGCCGTTCTTCCTCGCGATGCTGATGAATATTCGCGGCCTTGACGATGCCGTGCATCTGCGGGAATTTCTTGGCGAGGGCGAGCCGCTCTCTGACCCGTTTCTTTTAAAAGATATGGACAAAGCTGCGGCGCGTATTACCCGCGCGGTGGACAACATGGAAAAAATCGCGGTTTACGGGGATTACGATGCCGACGGCGTGACTTCGACCGCCATGCTGTATTCGTACCTTGAAACGCGCGGTGCGGACGTAATCTTCTACATACCGCAGCGCGAGGGCGAAGGCTACGGCATGAACATCGGCGCCGTGGAATACTTAAAAGAGCAAGGTGTGTCGCTCATTGTCACGGTCGACAACGGCATTTCCTCCGTGCAGGAGGTAGCGCGCGCGAACGAGCTTGGCATTGATGTGGTCGTCACCGATCATCACCGCCCGCAGGAGATATTGCCCGATGCCGTGGCGGTCGTGGACGCATACCGACCGGATGACACAAGCCCCTATAAGCATTTTTCCGGTGTAGGCATCGCGTTTAAATTGCTTATGGCGCTGGAGGACGGCGCGGGCGACGTGGAAGATCTGTTAGAAGCATACAGCGATCTCGCGGCCATCGGCACCATCGGCGATATTGTGCCGTTGACGGGCGAAAACCGCACGCTGATCCGTGCGGGTCTTGAGCGTCTTTCACAGAGCGACCGCCCAGGCGTGCAGGCACTTTTGGAAAACGCAGGCATTGCAGGCAAGGCACTGACGAGCACAAATGTGGCATTTACACTTGTGCCGCGCATCAACGCGACGGGCCGTATGGGCGCGCCGGAACGCGCCGTGCGCTTGCTTATCAGCGGCTATGAAGAGGAAGCCGAGGTATTGAGTGAGGAAATCTGCGCCGATAACGAGGAACGCCGCTGTGTGGAAGCAGAGATTGCCGAAGCGGCGTTTGCGGATATTGAAGCGAAAGGATACATGAAAGACCGCGTGGTCGTGGTGGACGGTGAAAACTGGCACCATGGTGTTATCGGCATTGTGGCGTCCCGTGTGACGGAGCGCTGCGGCAAGCCGTGCATGATTATTTCGCGCGGCGAAACAGAGGCGAAGGGCAGCGGCAGAAGCATTGAGGGTTTCTCGCTGTTTGAAGCCATATGCGCGTGCGGCGACTTGCTCATCAAATTCGGCGGACATCCCATGGCGGCGGGTATCACGTTGAAGCCCGAAAACATCGAAGCGTTCCGCAAGCGCATCAATCAGTATGCGGCGGAGCACTTCCCGCAGATGCCCACGCAGACGGTCACACTGGACTGCAAGCTGAACCCGGCGGCGCTTTCAGTTTCCATGGCGCAAAGCCTGACGCAGTTGGAACCGTTTGGAAACGGCAACCCGCAGCCGGTGTTCGGTTTATTCAACATGGAGCTTTCCAATGCCACACCGGTCGGCGGCGGGGGGCATCTGCGCCTGACCTTAGAAAAGAACGGCGCGGTCATCACGGCGATGCGTTTTAATACAAAGCCCGAGGAGCTGCCGTACCACATCGGCGATAAGATCGACCTTGCGGTGCAGCTGGAGGCGCGCGAATTTCGCGGCCAGCCGTCGCTGACTGTCATCGTGCGCGATATGAAGTTTGCAGCGTTCAATACGGAAAAGAATATAGCGTCGCTTGCGAGCTTTGAAAAGTGGCAGCGCGGCGAGGTGCTTTCCGCGGAGGATAAAAACAGATTATACCCCGACCGCGCGTGCTTAGCGGCCATTTACCGCGCACTGCGCACGGTGAACGGTAAAGAGACGGATCAGGTTCGGTTTGTTTCGCAGTTTGGAAAAGATATGACACTGGGACTCTTTAAAACGGCGCTTCTTGTATTTGAGGAGCGTGGCTTGGTACACAGCGAAATTGCAGACGATACATTTACGGCAACGCTCATCGAAACGAGCGGCAAAACAGATATTACACGTTCCCCGGTGCTTTTGGCACTGCAATAAGGGAACGGAAGGAGTGAAAAACGATGGCAGAAGCAGCAAAAACGTATGCGGACCTTGTGTCACTGATCGAAAAAAGCGAAAAAGAATATGACCTCGCGTTGATCGAAAAAGCGTATAAGTTCGCGGAGGCAGCGCATCAGGGACAGGTGCGGCGCTCCGGCGAGCCGTACATCATCCACCCCATTGCGGTGGCGTATAAGCTTGTGGAATTCGGCATGGATACCCCGTCCGTCGTGGCAGGTCTGCTGCATGACGTCATTGAGGACACACCGGTTACGTATGACGACATTGTGAAAGCGTTCGGTAAGGAGATTGCAAACCTGACGGACGGCGTGACAAAGCTCGGCAAGATCCCGTTCTCCTCCCGTGAAGAGCAGCAGGCGGAAAACCTGCGCAAAATGCTCATTGCGATGAGCGAGGACATCCGCGTAATCATTATTAAATTTGCGGACCGCATGCACAATTTAGCGACGCTCGAATACGTAGCGCCGCAGAAGCAGCGCGACAAGGCGCTGGAATGTCTTGAGGTGTACGCACCCATTGCGCACCGTCTCGGTATGCGCAAGGTTAAGGAATACATGGAGGACGTTTCTTTAAAGTACCTTGACCCTGTGGCGTATAAGGAGATTGAAGATAACCTTGAGGCGCGCAGCACAAAACGCAAGCAGTTTATTGAGACAACGAAAGAAATGATCCGCAGTCGTGTGGAGCCGCTTATCCCGGGCGTATATATTGAAGGGCGCGTAAAAAGCGTCAACGGCATTTATCGCAAGATGTTCATTCAGGGTAAGAGCTTTGACGAAATTTACGACGTGTTCGCCCTGCGCGTAATCGTCGATACCATCAACGATTGCTATAATGTGCTCGGTATCATCCATGATATGTTCACCCCGCTGCCGAATCGCTTTAAGGACTATATTTCCACGCCGAAGCAGAACATGTACCAGTCCTTGCACACAACGGTCATCAGCAAAGAGGGCATCCCGTTCGAGGTGCAGATTCGCACGTGGGAAATGCACCACACGGCAGAATACGGCATTGCGGCGCACTGGAAGTATAAGCTCGGCATGACGAGCGGCAACGAAAAGCCCGACTCGCTGGAGGGTCGCTTGCAGTGGATCCGCAACATGCTCGATAACCAGTCTGAAAGTGAAGATATCACTGACCTTGTGCGCTCCATCAAGACCGATCTTGCGCCGGAAGAGGTGTTCGTCTTCACCCCGAAAGGCGACGTTATCAACCTGCCGATGGGCTCTACGGTTATCGATTTTGCGTATGCCATTCATTCCGCCGTCGGCAACCGCATGATCGGCGCAAAGGTTGACCAGAAGATCGTGCCGCTCGATTACAAGGTAAAAACGGGCGAGATCATTGAGATTTTGACGACGAAGGAGGTCGGTCGCGGCCCGAACCGCGACTGGATTTCCATCGTGCGTACAAGCGAAGCGCGCAATAAGATCCGCGCGTGGTTCAAGAAAGAAAAGCGTGATGAGAACATCGTAGAGGGCAAGGCAGAGCTGGAGCGCGAATTTAAGCGCAACGGCATCGTGATGAGCGACGAGCTGATGCAGTTCATGTTGGAAAGCGCCGGCCGCCGCCACAGCTGCGTCACGCCCGATGATTTTTACGCGGCCATCGGCTACGGCGGCATTCAGCTTTGGAAGCTCCTGCCGCGCGTAAAAGAGGAATACCAGAAGACCCACAAGCCTGCACCCGAACCGCAGCAGGAGATTGCGCAGCAGGCCCCGCCACCGAACCTTAACAAGAAAGCGGCAGGCGGCGTGCTCGTAGAGGGTATGGACAACTGTCTCATCAAGTTTTCCCGCTGCTGCAACCCGTTGCCGGGCGATGAGATCGTCGGCTTCATCACGCGCGGTTTCGGCGTTTCCATTCACAAACGCAGCTGCTCGAACGTGCCGAAGGATTTCTCGCAGGCGCCGGAGCCGGAGCGCTGGGTGCGTGCGTACTGGGCGGGTGAAGTCAAGGAAGAGTTCAAGTCTACGCTGCATATTGTGGCAACCGACCGTTCCGGCCTGCTCGCAGACGTGACCCAGCAGCTTTTCAACATGCACATTTTCATTCACTCGCTCAACTCCCGCGAGGTCAAAAACTCAGAGAATGCCGTCATTTCGGCAACGATTACCATCAACGGCCTTTCGCACCTGCAGACCGTTATCGACCGCTTGCAGAAGATTAAAGGCGTAATCTCTATTGACCGCAGCTAAAGGTAAACAAAGATATGAAATATAAATGTATAACGGGCGGGCCTATTTCGGAAAATTGCTACCTGCTCATCGACGAAAAAACGAATCAGGCGGCGGTCGTTGACCCCGGCTTTTTGAACGACGTACTGTTAAATGAAATCAAAAAATATACGGTGCAGAGAATTTTGCTGACACACGGCCATTTTGACCACATTTGGGAGGCTGACCGCCTGCACGAGATGCTCGGTGTGCCGGTGTGCGCCTATGAGACGGAAGCGGCGTTTGCAGCGGACGATAAGCAAAACGGCTCGCTTCTCATGATGTACGAGTCCATCACCTGCAAGGTGCACGAGGCTTTCAAAGACGGTGAAATGTTTCAGATCGGCGAAGTGCCGGTCACGGTGCTGCACACGCCCGGCCACACCGCGGGCGGCGTGAGTTACATTACGCCGGACGCCGTATTTACGGGCGATACGCTGATGGGCTACTCCGTCGGGCGGTGCGACCTGCCAACCGGCAACAGTGCCGAGCTGCGCGAGTCTCTGAAAAAGCTTGCGGCGCTGCCCGGAAATCCCGATATCTGCGGCGGCCACGGTCCTGTGACGACGCTGGAAGACGAAAAGCGCCGAAATCCGTATTTATAAAGGAAAATGTATGGTTTTATATATTATCGATCACCCTTATCATTATGAGGCGGAAAACCTCTGCCGTGTGTTTTACCCGTTTGACAAAGTCACGGTACAGCACGAATTTATGCCGAGCGATGAAAACCGCACGGTGTACACCGCCGAAGAAAACGGCGAATATATCGTGCGCATTGAAGACGCAGACGGCAAAACGGAGCGCAAAGCAAAAGTAGGCGCAGAGACCGAATACGGCATGG
>OLRH01001950.1_pt1 | contig 10467 bp, 8 predicted proteins | sample 1672321 | NCBI WGS metagenome assembly OLRH01 (sample SAMEA3136671, study PRJEB25190) | human gut metagenome | reverse complement strand
GGAGAAACTTATAACTGAATCCTGTTTCCATTTACACAAAATTTTGGACAGTGTCTTATAATCTGTGAAAATCTGTGTAATCTGTGGTGAAAAAATTGTCCACCTTGATAAATAGTGGCTTCTGAGAAATTATTTCTTCAGCTTCGCAATAATTTCCTCAGCTACCTTTTTACCGGACATCAACATTCCTCCAAAGATCGGTCCCATACGCGGAGTACCCGAAACGGCGGAAGCAGCCATACCGCAAACGTAAAGTCCCGGATAGATTTCCTTCGTACCGTTTACAACCTCTTCCTCTCCTGCAATTACATCCAGTGAACGTTCGCCAATTACACCACCGGTTTCGGTAGCCAGGCGACTGCCATTCTTGCGGGCTACGGTAGCGGCTATTTCGCTGTCATGGCCTGTTCCGTCTATTACTATCTTTGCAAGGATGTTCAGCGGGTCCACGTGCATACCTTCGCGCAATACAGGAGTCCAGTTTACCACTACTCCGCTTACCGTATTATTCTTGAAGATAACATCTTCTACGGAATAGCAGTTGAATACGGTGGCTCCGGCATGTACGGCATGATAAAGCAATGCAGAGGTACTCTCTACAGAGTCCATCACATATAAGCCGTCCTCATATTTCTCGTGGTTGATATTGAATTCCTTTACAATGTCAATCGCTTCTTCCTGAATCACAATCTGGTTGAACATCATGGCACCGCCCCACATTCCGCCGCCGGGAGCAAGCTTACGGTCGAACTGCGCTACTTTCAACCCGGCCTTTGCCAGATAATAAGCGGCTACTATGCCCGACGGACCACCACCTACAATGGCAACGTCCAGATCAAGATTCCTCTCTAATTTCTCAAAATAGGTACTGATGATACCTTTGGATACTTTTGTTTCAATCATTTTCTTATAAGTTTAAAAAGTTATTCGTTCTCTGTATTTTCTATTTCTGCATCATAATCACAATCTTTCAGTCGTTGGCTGATGCGCATGGCACAGAAGTTGGGCACGCACATGGTGCAATACTTCCCGTTCAGCTGGTTGGCTTCCTTGTAATATTGCAAGGCGCGTTCCGGATCGAGACTCAGATTGAACTGGTCTTTCCAGCGGAATTCATAGCGGGCTTTGCTTAAGGCATCGTCACGTACTTCGGCACCCGGATGGCCTTTGGCAAGGTCTGCGGCGTGTGCGGCAATTTTGTAAGTTACCACTCCTATGCGTACATCTTCTTTCTGCGGTAATGCAAGATGTTCTTTGGGTGTCACATAGCAAAGCATCGCTGTTCCGTACCAACCGATTTGTGCTGCGCCAATGGCACTTGTGATGTGATCATATCCCGGTGCAATATCTGTAACCAGCGGACCGAGAGTATAGAACGGTGCTCCGTGGCATTTCTCAATCTGCCGGTCCATATTTTCCCTGATCTTATGCATGGGTACGTGTCCCGGACCTTCGATGAATGCCTGTACATTTTTTGCCCAGGCGCGTTCTACCAGTTCTCCCATCGTATCCAGTTCCGCAAACTGTGCCCGGTCGTTCGCATCACGGATAGCTCCCGGACGCAAACCATCACCTAATGAAAGTGCCACATCATATTGTGCGCATATATCGCATATATCATCGAAATGCTCATACAGGAAACTCTCTTTCTGATGGATTTTACACCATTGGGAGATAATGCTTCCTCCCCGGCTCACCATTCCGCAAAGGCGGTCATTGGCATAATGAATATTTTTCAGGCGGATACCACAGTGGATTGTAAAATAATCTACCCCTTGCTCACATTGTTCGATCAGTGTATCTTTAAATAGTTCCCAGGTAAGGTTTTCCGCCTTTCCGTGTACTTTCTCCATCGCCTGATACATGGGAACAGTACCTACCGGAACAGGACAATTCCGGATAATCCATTCCCGTGTCTCGTGAATATTTTCTCCTGTAGATAAGTCCATCAGCGTATCTCCACCCCATTTACAACTCCAGACGGCCTTTTCCACTTCTTCTTCAATCGTGGAAGAGGTAGCTGAATTTCCGATATTCGTATTAATCTTTACGAGGAACTTTGAACCGATAATCATAGGTTCAGCTTCGGGATGGTTGATGTTGGCGGGTAAGGCAGCACGTCCTGCCGCAATTTCATCACGCACAAACTCCGGTGTGATGTAAGTTTCTATACCCAACTGTTGGCAGTTCATATTCTCACGGATGGCTACATATTCCATTTCCGGTGTTACGATACCCTGTTTGGCATAGTACATCTGCGTAATCTGCTTGCCTGCTTTGGCACGATAAGGCAAAGTGATATGATCAAAACGCAGGGAGTCAAGGCTTTTGTCTGCCAGACGCATCTTTCCATATTCGGAGCTGATTTCCGTCAACCGTTCTACATCCCGTTCCTGTATCCACGGTTCGCGGAGGCGTGGCAAACCTTTCTTTAAATCTACCTTCTGTTCCGGATCACTGTATGCGCCGCTTGTATCATATATGTAGACGGGCGCATTCTCCGTCATAACTTTTTTCCCGTTTTCCACTACTACGGTAGGGGTAAGGTTCACTTTTCGCATCCTAACTTTCAGATAAGGATGGAGTTGCCCCTGCATATAGACTTTCTCGGATTCGGGATAAGTAATTTTTGTTTTATCTTCCATGGTTCACTAATTGATTTCTATTGGGTCAGTCGTATAATTGTTTCCATTTCACGTACCGGATTCTCAGCTTTCAGAATACCGCCGCTCAATGCTATTCCGCTCAGTCCTAATGCTTTCAGGGATGGGATGTCCTCACGTGTGATTCCACCGATGGCAACGACAGGAATTGTTATTCCTTCTTCGTGCATTTGCGTCAGGATGGAATGATAACCGTCCAGCCCCAGAATGGGTGATAACTTTTGTTTGGTAGTTGTGAAGCGGAAAGGACCGCAACCGATGTAGTCGGCGCCATCAGCGGCATGTTGCCGGATGTCCTCGAACGTGTTGGCTGTTCCGCCAATAATGAAATCTTTGCCCAGCCTTTCCCTTGCTTCTTTTATCGGCATATCCAGTTTTCCTAAGTGGACACCGTCCGCGCCAATCTGTTTCACCAGTTCCACGTGGTCATCAATGATGAACGTGGCTCCGTATTGGCGGCAGAGTTCCTGCACTTGCACGGCTGTGGCTTTCAGCTCTTCTGAAGAAGCATCCTTCATCCGAAGCTGAACCCAGCGGCATCCCCCTTCAAGGGCTATGCGTGCGGAGTCCGAATAAGAAATGGATGCCGTAAAATGCGTAATGAATTGTACGTCAAACATTCAAACTCTGAATTTAGAAATTATACTTACAGAAAGGGATAGTAGTATAAACGAATAGTAGAATATAGAAAGAAAATTCCCTTCGACGGTACTAACCGTATCAGGTTCATTGGGTATAATCTCAGCTATTTTTATAGCACCCCCTTTTCTGCCGACAAAGAAAGGACGAATGTTTTTAATAGGAATAATACCGCTCTATCTTTTAAGTTTATTTAAACTTGACATAATTGAGGCGGGTGTATTGTTTGTTTCCCGAAGTAAAGGTACAAGAGATGCGTGCCGAGGCAATATATACCGATTCTCCGGGCTCGAAGGCATGTTCCGTAGCGGGCACCTGACACGATTCCCGGCTTGCCGTACGCGAGTTGGTCCGGAAAGTGACGAGGTTGCCGATAGGATCTTCCAAAGTCAGTATCTGCCGGACATAGAAATAAGGAGTCGTTCCTTTCACGGTGGTTTTGTAAGGATCGTCTTCCAGCCGGACACGGAGTACTTTCAGTGTCAGTTCTTTCACTTTATCGCCTTCTTTCCCCAGAAAACGGCTGGTAGAATATTTCTGATGTGCCTGCCGCTTCTGAATATCCAGATGGACGGAATGATACACCTGTGCTATTTGTACGAAGCGTTCCTGTTTAGGTATACGTGGAGTAAACTTATAAGCAATCCAACTCACATATGCCGGATCGATACGGAAGATTTCGTGCAGGAAATGTCCATGATACTTTCCGAAAGAGATAATGTCGTCTCCCTTACTCTGCATACGTTTGGCATTATATTCTACCAACAGAATGCAACGTGGAGAATAATAACATAGGCTGCTTGCCGCTCGCAGACTTTCATGGATGTCTGTAGAAAGGTCCTGGACGTAAAAAATGGACTGGCGTTCGGGAAGAGGAGAATACACCCATAAGGAGTAACGGGGAGATTCCGGACGGGGCAGTACAACCAGATAAGCACCTGCCTCTTTGTAAGAGGTTCTTCCCTGATTGTATTCATTTAGTTTCTTGTACAACAGTTCTTGTTCAGCTTCTGATATACCAGGAAGAATCGGATTTGCCATAAGCTCTGAGTTATTTACTCAAATATACGATTTTTCGTGTAAATAATCAAGTTTTGTATGGAAAAGTTTAGGAAGAGATAATGTATATTCAATAAAATAATTGAATTTGTATTATTTGTTGGTCATGAAAAGGATGACTGTTAATCTCTTTTTTATACAATTCATACTTTCGTTATGATGTGTCTTTTTTGTATCTGCACCGTACCCGAACCGTATCAGGGCTGTACTTGCTCCGTACATTCTTCGGTCAAAGGTACTTCTACACGAAGAAAGTACGGAGCGGGTACGGAGCAGGTACGGCTTTGATACGTCACAGATGCTTCTGGAGGTATTTAAAACCTGGTGTTTATGTTCCTTATACATCTTTACAACCCGGAGATGTGTTTATCAAAGGCGGATCACCGGGGCACGCAGTCATTGTAGTGGATGTGGCGATTTACCCTCAAACAGGAAAGACAGTGTTCCTGCTGGCACAGAGCTATATGCTGGCTCAACAGATTCACATATTGGTGAATCCCGCTAACCGTGGATTATCGCCTTGGTATGAGCTGTCTGACAATGATGAAGGTAAGCTCTACACTCCGGAATGGGTGTTTGAGAAGAAGGATTTGAAACGGTTTAAGTAGGATGAATGAGAGAGTCAAAGAGTACTTACCGGACGATGCACCTGTTGTTGGCAGGTGCATGTGAGGTGTTAGAACCGAACCATCAGTTCCAATACAATCTTATCTTGTTCAGACTCTTTGGCAATACTGTTTTTGGCATAGAAATACTTTTCGTAGTTCAGCCGGAGATCTGTGCGGAATGCCTTGCTGAGACTGAAAGTGATACCTCCGGTTATACGGTGGCGTTTGTAGTCGGTGGTAGTCAAGGCTCCGGTTTCTTCGTTGATGGCTTTACCATCGCTTTGACTGGTCATCATATCATAGCGTGCCAGAAAGGACATCTTGCTGAATACTTTTTGTAAGGGGAGGTCGTAATTGATAAAACTATTTACGGCATGCACGTTGTCATAGGCATTGTCTGCATAAGTTTTGTACAAATACTCTCCTTCAATATGGAAGCGCCCGAATTCATAGAAAGCACCGATGTCATACGAGTTTATCCTTACCTCTTGTGGCTGGATGCTCTGTATGCTTAAAGCCAGATTCAGCTTTTTGGCGAAAAGGAATTGTGCTTTGGCGGAATAGTTTACTTCTTTGTGCCATTCTTTTTGATTAGTCAGTCCCGAACCATTGTAGAGTCCGCCTTCTAAGGTTACAGGTATTCCAGTGCCGAATTTATATCCCAATGTAACGCCAACGTCACGCACATTACCAACTTGTTTCGCAATAAACGAACGGTTAGCGAAATATTGCTGATGTGGAGAGCGGTGGGCGTCGATTGTAAATGGTACTCGCATTTGTCCTGCGGTGACGGTCAGGTCTTTTATTGGGAAAAGACGGGCGTAGGCATCCAGCATTTTGATTTGTCCTTCATCGGAGAGATCAATTTCCGCCTTATAAGCTACGATGGGCAATACATTTCCGGTAATGCTGATGCGTGCATTGCGTACTTCGAAACGACTGGCAGCCATTTCTGTCTGATACTCAAACTTAGTACGGATAGTACCGTGTATTTCCGGCAGGTAATCTTTTGTTTCCAACTCTTCTTTATCAATCTTCTTTCCGTCCTCGTTGCGGTACGGAGTCTGAGCGTTTGCTGTCAGCGACAGTAGGATGATGAACAACATGAATGCGCTTTTCTTCATAATCATTAGTTGTAGTCGATTAATTTATGGCAGCAAAGTTCAGACATGTGTGTTATATTTTTGTGTCATGTATGTTTCGTTTTGGTTACAATCATCTTTTTCTCTTTACTTCAGTGACGGTACTGACCTTGAGAATCCATTTTCTTTCACTTTTACTAAAAGAGGTAACATAAGCGAAAAAACGTGTTACACAAATATGAAGAATCTTTCTGGAAAAAGCGTTCTTTTGTAACCGTTTCCAATTAGTGAGTGATATGCATGTACAAATACATGGTAGATAATAGATATACTATGAAAACCTTTTAAATAATTATCAGATGAAACATTTATTCAAATTTTCCCTTTGCGCATTGGCATTGACCATGAGCGCAAATACCGGATTCGCACAAAGCGGAGAAACGGGGCTGAAGGATGCCTATAAAGATTACTTCTCTATTGGCGTGGCTGTTAATATGCGTAACATCTCGAATCCCGAACAGATTGCCATTATCAAAAAAGACTTCAACAGTATTACGGCAGAAAACGACATGAAGCCGCAACCCACCGAGCCTGCCTACGGACAGTTCAATTGGGAGAATGCCGATAAGATCGCCAATTTTTGCCGTAGCAACGGAATCAAGTTACGCGGGCACTGTCTGATGTGGCATGCCCAGATAGGAGAATGGATGTATAAAGATGAAAAAGGGGATTTAGTGTCGAAAGAGAAACTTTTTCAAAATATGAAACATCACATTACAGCCATTGTAGAACGCTATAAGGATGTGGTGTATGCGTGGGACGTTGTGAATGAAGCAATCTCCGATGGTGGCTGGCAAGGTGGCCGGCGAGGCATGGGAGAACACCCAAGTCCGTATCGCAATTCCCCTCTTTATCAGATTGCCGGTGACGAGTTTATTAAGAAAGCCTTTATTTATGCCCGTGAGGCCGACCCTAATGTACTCCTTTTCTACAATGACTATAATGCTGCTGATCCTGGAAAACGCGATCGCATCTATAATATGGTGAAATCCATGAAGGAAGAAGGTGTGCCCATTGATGGTATTGGCATGCAGGGACATTACAATGTCTATGGTCCGAGCATGGAAGATGTAGATGCTGCCCTGACGAAATATTCTACGATAGTGAAACATATCCATATTACTGAGTTGGATATTCGTGCCAATCAGGAGATGGGAGGACAGCTCAATTTCAGTCGTGACGGCGGCAACATCAGTCAGGTAGTAAAAACGCTTCAGGAAGATCAGTATGCTCGCTTGTTTAAAGTACTTCGCAAACATAAGGATGTGGTAGACAATGTTACTTTCTGGAATCTTTCCGACCGCGATTCATGGCTCGGTGCACGTAACTATCCGTTGCCTTACGATGAAAATTATAAGGCGAAACGTGTCTATAGTATCATTAAGGATTTTGATCCGGCAAGCGATACTGCTGTAGTGAAAGAGGATTTCCGTCCTTCTGTACTTAATCAGCCCGGACAGCAATATCCTATGGTCAATTCGCAAGGATACGCCCGCTTCCGTGTAGTTGCTCCTGATGCCAAATCAGTCATTGTCAGTCTTGGATTAGGCGGTCGTGGTGGCACAGTTCTCCGCAAAGATAAAGAAGGTGTATGGGTAGGTACTACAGATGGCCCTATGGATGAGGGATTCCATTATTATCACCTGACTATCGATGGTGGTGTGTTTAATGATCCGGGTACTAAGAATTATTACGGCTCTTGCCGATGGGAAAGTGGTATTGAAATTCCGGCTCATGATGAGGATTTCTATGCTATGAAGCAAGTGCCTCATGGAAATGTTCAACAGGTTTATTTTTATTCCAAGAGCACAGATACCCATCGTCGTGCATTTGTTTATACACCGCCCACTTACGGAAAGGATAAGAAGAAATATCCGGTTCTCTATTTACAGCATGGATGGGGAGAAGATGAGACGGCATGGTCCAATCAGGGGTATGCGAATCTGATTATGGACAATCTGATTGCCGAAGGCAAGATTGAACCGTTCATCATCGTAATGACGTATGGCATGACGAATGATGTGAAATTCGGACATATCAATGAGTTTACGGCCAAGGAGTTTGAAACAGTGCTGGTGGACGAACTGATCCCTTATATTGATAGTAACTTCCGTACACAGGCCGATAAGAAGCATCGTGCAATGGCAGGACTTTCTATGGGTGGTTTTGAAACGAAACTGATAACCTTGCGTCGTCCGGAAGTATTCAATTATTACGGGTTACTGAGCGGTGGTACCTATGCACCGGGCGATATCAAGGATAAGAATCAGGTGGCATCCATTTTCATCAGCTGCGGAAGCAAGGAGAATCCGGATGGTGTGACTAAAGCCGTGAATGACCTCAAGGCGGCCGGTTTTAAGGCAACGTCTTTCGTTTCTCCCGATACGGCCCATGAATTCCTGACTTGGCGCAGGAGTTTGTATCACATGGCACAGTTACTTTTCAAATAAGGAATAAACAGGCGTGGAATTTCATGGATTTTTCTTTTGCTTATTCCGTGAAATTCCGCGTAATCTGTACGAAGCGTTTCTGTTTGAAGATGTATAGGAGAGTTTGTAGGCAACCCAACTGATATTTATACTTAATAAATGTAGCATTCTTACGAGGTTTATAATTTATATTTAATAGAATTGCTATATGTGCATTGTTTGTTAATCATAAATTATAAAAGTATGAAGCTGATAAATCGCCCTTTGTATACAGTATAGAATACATCCTTTTATAGGGAAAGGTATCATTAAAGTACTGACCGGACAACGGCGGGTAGGGAAGAGTTGTATTTTAAAGCAGCTTCAAATTGATATTCTTAAAGAGAATCCTCAGGCAAATATTCTTTATATCAATATGGAATACGAAGAATTCAGGGGAATTCGGAATGATACGGATTTATTCGAATATCTGCGCGATAAGTTTCAGGAAGGTGTGGATACGGACAATTATCCAAAGTATGTTGTCAGTCTGGATGAGTTTAATCGTGGAAGAGATGTGCAAGGCATACAACACCTGCATTTGTCGGACTTTCTGAAGAAAGAGGTGCTATGATAACACCTCGGAGTTTTGTTTGATATAGTTAGAATCTCACCGTCAGTCCCAATATAGTCTTATCCTGTTCTGGTTCTTTAGCAATGCTGTTTTTTTAACATTAAAGTCGACTTTATACTATGGGTAAGATGCTATCCGTAATACTGATGTGTGTAATTTCTTGGGGTGTTTGAGCAAGTTGCGGTCTGCCATGAAATAGACTTTAGATACGCTGACTTCTAAGCTGTGAACTTATTACTATTCTTATTTTTGTTTACTACGGAGAACTTGCGAGTTGTACAACTCGTAAGTTTTTCGTAGCTGCAAAGGTACGGAAAGGTAGGGAGAAACAAAGAGAATGATGTGAAGTCATGTGAAAAAGGTATGCCTTTTCTGTTTCTTCTCCCCGAAATCATCTATTTTTGTAAGCTAATAGAATGAATATCTAAAAATGAACAGTCCTGATAAGCGAGTATTGGTGGGTATGAGCGGCGGTATAGACAGTACTGCCACTTGCCTGATGTTGAAAGAACAGGGGTATGAGATAGTCGGATTGACCATGTGGGTGTGGGGAGACGAACCTGTGGAAGCTCGGCAACTTGCCGGCAGTATGGGTATCGAACACCATGTAGCTGATGAACGTGAGGCTTTTCGCAAAGTAATTGTGCAGAACTTTATTGATGAATATTGTCAGGGGCGGACTCCAAATCCTTGCGTGATGTGTAATCCTACCTTTAAATTCCGCATACTAACAGAGTGGGCAGACAAACTAGGTTGCGCATTTATCTCTACCGGGCATTATAGCCGTCTGGAAGAAAAGAATGGAAAGATATATATAGTGGCCGGAGATGACGATAAGAAAGATCAGTCTTATTTCCTCTGGCGACTGGGACAAGATGTGCTGAGGCGTTGCATTTTTCCGCTGGGCACCTATACGAAGTTGCAAGTGAGGGAATATCTGCGTGAGAAAGGTTATCAACTGAAGGCGGAAGAGGGAGAGAGCATGGAGGTTTGTTTCATCAAAGGTGATTATCGGGACTTTCTGCGCGAACATTCTCCTGAAATAGATAGTGCGATTGGTCCCGGATGGTTCGTCAGTTCCGAAGGAGTGAAGTTGGGAGAGCATAAAGGTTTTCCTTATTATACCATTGGACAACGGAAAGGGCTGGAAATAGCTTTAGGGAAACCGGCTTATGTGTTGAAGATAAATCCGCAGAAAAATACGGTGATGCTGGGTGATGCCGAACAATTGCGGACAGAATATATGTTAACCGAACAGGTGCAGCATTTCCCGCCAATTTGCCTGAATATCTCCGGTCAAAACAGATGCGTCAA
>OLRH01001935.1_pt1 | contig 10503 bp, 5 predicted proteins | sample 1672321 | NCBI WGS metagenome assembly OLRH01 (sample SAMEA3136671, study PRJEB25190) | human gut metagenome | reverse complement strand
CTCCTCGGGGCCGTCGGTGAGGAACGGGAGGAGGCCGAGGATGGTGGAGACTATGGTGAGGGTGATCGGGTTGATCTTGCGGGAGTAGGCTTTGACGTAGAGGCGGATGTTGGCCGCTTCGGCTGGTCGGTGAGTTTGTTTAGTCACATAGGTGGTTCCTTCGACAGGCTCAGGGACCGATGCACTGAGGAGGGACTGGTAGGTGGTGATGAGGTAGATGCCGGCGTTGACGACTATGCCGCTGAGCATCACGAAGGCGGCGAAACCGCCCTGATCGAAGGAGAAGTCCGATAGGCCGAAGGCAAGGAAGAGGCCGATGAAAGAGACCGGAACCATAAAGATCACGGCGAGCGGGTAACGGAACGACTCGAATGTCATCGCAAGCATCACGTACATCACGGCGAGAATCAGGAACAACAGCCAGGCGTACTGCTGCTTGGCGGTGTCGAACCATCCCCAACCCGGGACCTCCGCCTTGAAACCGATCGGAAGGGCCTCATCGTTCATGTACTTGACCGCCTTCTGGGACAGGGAACGGCTGAGTTCCCAACTACCGATGAAGTCGTAGCATACAACAAGCTCGTAGGACTGGTTGCTCTTTCTGATTGTCAGACCTGTCCGCTGCTTGTCGATGCCCCCGACACTCGAAAGCGTCATTTTCTTCTGACCGACATCTATCGGAGAGTTAAGAACGTGCCAGAGATCGTATCTGTCCAGATCCGAGGAACGGAGGACAACATCGACGGCTCCACCATCATATTCAGAAGTTCCGATCTTCCGTTCGTACAGTAAGGAACCCAATGCATTATAGTAGGCATAAGGATTGATGTCGGCGAGCGTCATCCGCCCAAAATCATAATCCAGCACAAACTCCATCGAAGGACGGCCGTTCCAGCCACCGGACCAGATCTCTGCGCCCTGGACACGGCGGTTGGTTGAAAGATATTCCCGAAGCGTCTCAGCGTATTTCCTCAGATCCTGATAGTTGTAGCCTTTCAGGGAGATGCGGTTGCTTTTGGAAGACGACACCACATTGTTGTTGAAATTATTGTCGTCTATTCCGGAGACCCTCCAGTTCGCCCCGCCGAAATTGATCGCCATCCTCGTGACCTCGGACTTCAGCACGGAAGGGAAACCGGAGTTCTCATACTCAGGCTTGAACTCCACCGAAATCTCGGCGTTGTCGTAGGAATATATCGACGTGGTGAATACGGAGATCTCATCGAACTTCGACAGATAATTCTCCATCGCCCTCACGACATCATTCAACTGGTTCACGGTACAGCCTTCAAGCATGCCGGCATTGATGATCAGACGTTTCTTTTCAGGCTCCCGGTAGAAATTGGAGCGGTTCAAGGATTTGTAAAACAGACCGAAGGAGGAACTGGCTATCTTGTCTATCAACTGACGGTTCCTGTCGTAAGGTTTCCAGGTGACAATCTTGTCCAGAAATCTGTCGAACCTGTCCGCCTTGTCCTTGTCATAATCAGACAGACGTGTAGGGAGCAGACAGAGCGGGATTCCAAACGCCACGATGAACAAAAGGACATACACCCAACGATGCCTCACCCCCCAGCCGATGTAGGAAGCGTAGAACCTGTTCCAACGCAGGATCCGGCGGAGCTTCCTTGGGGAACGCCCAGACTTGCCACCCGACATTCTTACAGGAATATATTCCATCAGCGACGGGATGAACAGGTAGGAGATGATCAGCGACAGTCCCAAGTTAATGACAATCACCCAGATGAAGTCCACGAGGTTGGCTTTTTCCTTTTCCGGAAGCAGAAGGACCATCATCAATGCGCCGACAGTCGTGGCCGCGGCCGAAAGGATGGACGGGAAAGCCTTCCGGTCCTTGAAATGGGCGTAGTGGTCGATCATCACGATCGAGGTGTCGATGATTATTCCGAGAGAGACCGTGATTCCGGCAAGGGTGTAGATGTGGATCTGAAGACCTGCCAAACTGTAGATCATCAAGGCGGTCAACACATTGACCGTCAAAGTGAAGACAATGATCAGCATATACCGCCACGACCTGTTGATCAGGAACACGAACAGCAGCAGAATCAGGATGCAGAGGGCGGTCCGGACGTAGATCTTGCCGAGTTCCTCGCTGACATACTCAGAGGAATCGTAGGCGATGCCGGCGGTGATTTCCGAAGGGAAGCCTTTCTGAAGCTCCGCCATCCTTTCCTTGACGGCGGAAGCGACAGTCAACAGGTTGGCCGAAGAAGCTATCTCCACCGTCAAAGTAATGGTGTTCAAACCGTTGACACGATAGTAACTTGACGGCACCGCTTCCTCATAGCGCCACTGGGCAACGTCCCCGATGTGAATCACACGGCCTTTGAAATTACCTACGGGAATCGATCCGAAATCCTTGTCCGAGGCTTCTTTAAGACGCACCGTCATCAATCCTTCAGAGGTTTCCGTCATTCCGAGGATTTCCTCACGGTAATATGAATTGAAGGCCGATGCGATCTCATCGGCGGTGACTCCTACGGACTGGATCTTGTCGGCGTCGAACGTGATCACCCACTGGAAAGGAACACCGCCGTCCACATTGACCTTGTCCACTCCCGGGATGGCGGCCAAATGGCTGAGGACGTGTTCCTTGACATATTTGGAAATCTCCCGGGAAGGGATCCCGCCCTTGACGAGATAGGATATCCGCGAGACCCGTCCGCCGCCAGACAAGGATATTCCCGGATAGGAGACCTCATCAGGAAGGCTTGGGTAAACGTTCCTGATCGCCGAGGCGACCTCGAAGCGCGCCGCGTCCATGTCCGAGCCTTTGCGGAACTTGACAGAAACGGAGCCTGAACCTTTACGTGAAACAGAGGAAATGTCTGTGACATCGCGTATCCCCGCCAAGACTCCTTCAATCTTGGATGTCGCCTCGCTTTCAATGATTTCCGCAGAGGCGTTGGGATAATAAAAAGATACATAGACCGTACGGCCTTCCGTCATCGGTGTGTACTGGATGTTCAGACGCGGCAACGCCGCCAGCCCGACAAGGGACAGCGCCACCATAATCAGAACGACCGAAAATGGAGAAAGTCTATTTTTTCTTTCTTCCATTGTAGATCGAATAATACAACGCCGGCACGACGAACAGGCTGACAAGGGTTCCGACAAGCATTCCCGCTATGATCACCAGAGACATCGGGTACTGGAGATCCGCACCCATGCTTCCCCTTGTCAGGAACGGGCATACGGCCAGAATCGTTGTCAGCGAGGTCATTATGATCGCCTTCACCCTAAGCGAGGACGCATCAATGACAGCACGCTCAAGACTTTCGCCGGCCTTGCGCATCCGGTTGATCGTGTCAATTTTCAGGATGGAATCGTTTATGACGATGCCGGTGATGACAATCAGGCCGATCATCGACATCAGGTTGATGCTGACCCCGAAAATCCATAGAACCAGCAAGGCGACAGAGACATCCACGACAATCTCCGAAAGGATGATCAGCGGCTGGACCAGAGACTCGAACTGGGAGGCCAGAATCAGATAGAGCAGGATTATGGCGACCAGCATTATGATGATCATCTCATCGATCATCTTGCTGTTGGAGAACCAGGAACCAGAATAGCCGACCTCAAAGTCACCTTTCTTTCGCACGACGTCACTCACCGCGGCCATCACATGTTTCACGTCCTTCGACGGAACATCGAGAGCCAAAGGGTAGTAATTGTCCTCCGGGCCTGCGACCAAAGTTTTCAAATCCTCGGCAAAGGTTTGCCGCATAAGATTTGAAACCGGAATCCGGGATGTCTCCCCGTCAAGGCCTTTCTTTTCGATGAAAGTGCCATGCAGGATCTCCGAAAGTCCGGCGGCGTTGGAGCCTGTCACGACCGGAACAGTGCTGGTTCCCTGGACAATGTTGAACAGACGGTTCTCATTGAGCGAGTTCCTCAGAATCGACACAAGTTCCGAATAACCGACATCATAAAGCGCAAGCAAGTCAGGATCAGCGACAAACAGAGCGTCAGTCTTTACCGGAGGATCCGCCACGGTCACTCCAGGCAACGTTTCCCTGACCTCGGAGAGCATATTCCTCAACGGTTCGACCTCAACCTCCCTGTTCCTCACTGGGCGAAGGCGCGCCACGAGCGGAGCCTCGTTCCGGGCGAAAACCATGTCGAAGATATTCCCTGAAGCTTCGAATGAATATACCGCTTCCGGATATTCATTCTCCACCTCATCCTTTAATTCACCCAGCACCTTTTTCAATGTGCCGGCATCTTTGCAATTGACGTAGATGGACGCTTCGGAAATTCCTTGGTCACCACTATGACTCAGAATGAATTGCTGAGAACCGACAAGAGCCGTCATCTGCTCCACGCTTCCGGTCAGTTTTTTCTCTAAATCCCTGATCCGCTCCGTGTTACGTTCAATGGAAATGTGTTCGTTCCAGTCAATCTTCATTATCGCGTCCGTCTGGGTCATCTCCGGCAGACGGGATTTCGGCATCTCCAGGAAACAGAACACCAGCCCGACGGTCGAGACGGCAAGAAGGCTCCAGGCGACCGGCCTGTGCCGGATGAACCATTCCATAAGTTTGTCGTCCCAACGGCGGATCGGTTCGTCAAAGTTGATTTTCTCCAAAAGCGGACTCGGACGGAAACCATCCGAACCCTTGAACCACCAGTAATAATAGACCGGAATCACAAGGATGGTCACGATGTAGGAGGTCAGCAGCACGATGGTCACCGACATAGCCTGATCGTAGAACATCGCCCCGGCGATGCCGCTCATGAATATCAACGGAATGAACACCGCGCAGGTTGTCAGCACGGAGCTGAGCATCGCTCCCCTCACCTCTTTCGTGCCCTCAAGGACAGCGGAGCGCAGGTTCCCTTCACGTTGCCATCGGCCGGTTATATTATCGACAAGGATGACCGTGTTGTCAGTCATCATTCCGACTCCGAGAAGCAGACCGGAGAGGGATATAATATTCAGGGTCAATCCGATGGCATAGAAGCAGAGCATCGAGAATATCAGCGCCACCGGCATCGTCAGGATCACCAGCACCGGAGAGCGGAAGTCCCTCATGAAGAGGAATATGATGACGCTCGCCAGAAGGAGGGCGACCACGATGTTCTGCAACAGGTTGTTGATGGTATATTCAAGAAGCTGGGTCTGGTCTCTCGTGATCTCGAAGCTCAACTGAGGGTAGTCGTTCCGGAAACTGTCCATCAGACCGTTCATGGCCGACTTCAGGTCTGACATCTTCGCCTCGCTCTGCTTGATGACGGCAAGACACACGGCATCCTCTCCGTTCGAGCGGACGAGGCCGGTTCGTTTTGCCGGGTGGACGACGACCTTGGCGACGTCCTTTATCTGAAGAAGGCGGCCTTCCTTCTTGAACCAGAGGTTGGCGATGTCTTCACTGGAGGAAGCCCGGGAATCGAATTTGACATTGTAGCGGTACTCTCCGTCACGGATTGTAAGACTGCCAAGGCGGATGTTGGAACTCTTGACACAACTCTCGAACTCATTCATTGTCATCCCTGCCTGGAGTAGCTTGGACTCATCCGGAATTATGAGAATCTCGTCACTGACAAGGCCGCTGACATCGACCATGGCGACTTCGGAGAGTTGTTCGATGCGTTTGCTGATCACGTCACGTGCGAAGCGGCTCATCTGGGAGAAGGACTCGGTTACGGGGAACAAGTCCGATTGGGCCTCAGGCTCGGTGCGCTTCGACGGGCTCAGCGACCGATTCTGAGGCGGTCCCTGAGCTTGTGGTTCGACAGGCTCAGCGACCGAAGAAGTAATATTCACAAAAAACGCCGGAATGTCCGTGGCGCTGGCCTTCAAGACCTTAGGCCGGGCGATGTCGCCAAGGCTGGACATCGACCGGTCAATCTTCTCGTTGACCTCAATGAAAAGATAATCGATGTCCGAACCGTGGTTGAACGTAAGCCGGATCGTCCCGCTGCCGTCCTTCGCCTCACTGACGATGTCCTCAAGCCCGTTGATCTGGATGAGCTGCTGGCGCAGAGGCTTCAGCACACTCTCGTCCATCTCTCTGGCCGAAAGTTCCGAGGATGTGGCCTGCACGGTTATGTACGGGATGTCCACATCCGGAACCAACGACACTGGCAGCAGACGTATGCTGACAATGCCCAGAACAACGATGACAAGGGTTATCATCGTCACGGTTATCGGTCTGTCTATCAGATGTTTCAGCATTGCCTACCTTTTTACCAGCACATCAGAGTTGTCCGCCAGATTGAGATTGCCGGAGACAATCACCTGGTCGCCTTCGTTCAGTTCGGCGTTCCTGTCCTTGTTGGCCTCGACCACGTAGGACTCACCATTGGAATAAAGTATCGTGACATAAGTCCAATGTGCCTTGCCGTCATCCGTGCAGGTGAACAGCACGTCCAGATTGTCCCTGATCACCACCGCGCTGCGAGGCACGACAAGCTGCCCCGGAATCATCCTCTCCACGATCACACGGACATTCATTCCATCGATCAGCGAGCCGTCGTTCCGGACCTGCGCCGTGACGGAGATCTGCCCCTTCTCATCCACGAGAGGATTGATGGCGGTGACTTTCCCTGAATATTCCTTGGTCTCGTCAGCGAACGGACGGATCCTCACCGGCAGACCGACGGAGAGGAATGAATATTCCGACTCCATCACCGAGAAATCCACCTCCAGCACACTGTCGTCCACAATCGTGCAGAATGTCCCGGACGGACTCTGGTCGAACGGCTTCTGCTTGATGTCAGCGACACGCCCGGAGAACGGGGCATGGAGAACCGTTCCGGCGATCTCGTAGGACGAGCGCGCGAAATCGTTCTTGGCGGCGGAATAGCCGGATTTCATCTTCGCCATGGCCAAAAGGTCGGCGGGGGCCGAGGTGGTGTCCCCGGCGGAATATCCCTGTCCCACAAGATAGTCATACAAATCCAGCTCGGCCTTCCGGAGGGAAAGCCGGGAGGATTCCTGCGACAGTTTCAAGTCGGGACGGTCAACGGTGGCGATGACGGCACCTGAGGAGACATATTCACCATTCCGGACGTTTATCGCCGCGATTTTTCCGGTTGTCCTGAATTGCAGCGCGCTTTTCCGTCCGGCAACCAGCTTTCCGTTGGACAGGAGTTGACGGGCGAAATCCTTCCTTTCCAATTTCACAACAGTGACTTCGTTTATCTGAGGGGTGTAGGTCAGTTTCCCGTCCTTCGTCTCCTCCGCCTTTTTGTTTCCACCACACGCTACGGCCATCACGACTAGACCGCAGACACCAATAGACACTAGGATATTCTTTCTCATATTCATGGATTCTGAATTATTCCATCATTCCCAATAATGAAGAAACGCTAATTACATATCGCATTTGTTACCACTTATCAATAATTCTTGAATATGCTTGAAATAATGTTCTGAAGCACTTTCTGAATATTTCGAGGTTATCATTATGTTCGTTATATAGTTTCCTGACTGCAAACAATAAATGATTTTTTCCGAATTACTCCAATACATATCATTCAGTGTATGCGTGGAATATGGGCTTATAAATAAATTCTTTGTTTTAGAGAATAATGCCTTAGCGTCCCGAAATCTATTATCCGGGACAAAAATGTGGCACTTGACAAGTCCTAACTCGGCAAAATTTTTAAAGAAGAGACTCTCTCGATCCAAACATGCAGAACAAGGATACAATGGTATTATCATAATCAAACATGAGTCCCTCTCCTTTGCGGCATCTTGATCATCTAAAAAGCCTCTGATTCTCCACTCGTCGGTTTCAATGAAAGCATCCATTATCTCCTCAATTTGTCCTTGACGCTCCCAAAACATTGTCGATATTGTTGAATCGCTCTTGCGAATTCTTCCTACTGCAATTAATAAAACTATATCTATGGCAACAAATACCATCGTTATTATTAACCAGAAACGATTACCTGTTCCTCTCATATATTCTTCGCTTTGCTTTTTCAAATTCGGAGTCAAACATACTTAGTCCATCACCAATTACACCGACACCTATCATAACATCATTCTTATCATAGATGCCTCCCCAAAGGATCACTTCCTTCATTCCATTCAGCTTGCGGAACACGCCCTTCGTGTCAACAATCACTGGTATGTTGCAATCATACTGTTCCAGTTTTGCCCGAACCTTTGACGTGTCCTTCACACTACCATCAACATACACCAAAAGTTCCCAATCCGGATTATCATCCATAATCCTTTCAATCTTTCCACGAGGAGTCCTACTCAACCATTCATTCATGCATCCCGTTATCATGTACACGTATATCTTATTTTTGGAAAAATCCGGAGCATAATTCTCTACCAGGCCATGACGATCAATCACATACATTCCATCCTCAATCGCCACTGGATGTACCCCGTCATCTTTACAAGACATCAGTGATACAAACATAATCCAACTTAACACAATATTACGCATAATTATAACCAATCAGTTCAACTTAACCCTTCATTCGTTAGAAATCAAAACGGCTGACAACAGGCATACCTTCGGCAAGCCTCAGCCGTCGCCGAAATTTTGCATGCATAATTCAGACCTGCACCTGGGCAATGCGACATTGTTTGGTACACACAATAATTACTATCATTGCTGTCAAAATCAGTTTGGTCTTCTGGACCAGCCTTAAGAACAGCGGAGGTAGCTAAACATATAGAAATCAGCGCGAAAACTGCCAACAATACTTTAAAAAATTTTTTCATAATGCTCAATTTAATAATAATGTTATTGATTTGTGGTTGAACTGATTGGTTACAAAAGATTCAGTTTTGCGATGACGTAATTGCCATCTTTGCCAAGGGGATCAAGGGCTTCCGGGTTGGAGGCTTTTTTTAGGAGCGTGGCGGGGAAGGTGCTGATCAGGGACGGATCCAGCAGACAGTACAAAGCGCCATCCTTTATCTGGCGGAACGCATTGGCCAAGACATCAAGCCCTACTTCACCGGCCTTAAACCAGCGCCATTGTCCGTCAGCATACAAGCCACAGTAGTTGCTTTGCATCGCCTGTTTCTGGAGAGCGATAATGACAAGACGCGTGTCACCATCACAAAGATATTGGCTGAGCATAGCGAATTCACTTCCAAGAAGATGATCCATCGCCGCGAACGAGTCATCATACTCATAGAAGGTCTTTGGAATCGCATATCTGCCGAAATCGAAGCAAGGACCGTCACTCATCAGCCCTTTGCTGTAAACTTTTATAATGTCAGAATATGAGTCGACGACAAAAACCGAATCGCCTGATTCAGAGAATATCTGTACGGTGGGAGTATAGTTCATCACCTTCTCCTTTGACGGGAAGAAATCCACTCTGGTTTCATCAGACAACAATGAGAACCGGGTCTCACGACCGGACCCATAGCCATAATATGTCAGGACCCCTTCATCCGTAATCCATGACATCGCTCCCAGATCCAATTCATTCAAGGACTTCAAATCAAGCATGGATCCACTCAAAGAGAAACGCTGGATTCTGGAAGGGACAGAAAACACATAGAGGGTCGAGTCTCGGTACTGAACGTCGTTGATGTGGACATATTCCTCAGGGCCATTCCCACGGTGGCCGATATTATTTAGGAAACGTCCGTCATGTGAATATCTGAAAATGTTCCCATTCAGATAATCTGTCACAATGTAGGAATCCTCCGTGACATTCAGATCCACAGATGAGCCCAAAAGATGCTCGTCATCAGCCTCTAACGGAACAATCTCAACCGACTTGACAACTTCCGCCAACGGATTCACCGTGTTGCCGAACTCCACCGGGACCTTGGCGGTGATTGAATCTCTTGATTCTGAGCAGCTCATTATCAATAGTATTGATAACAGCAGTATAGCCTTTCGCCTATTCATAACAGTTGATGTATTTAGCATATTCATTGATTCTGAATCATTCAACCATTTCCTTGACGTTGACGTCGATGTCTTTTCCCGTGATGAAATCGTAGAGGGCGTACTTCCGGAGGGTGTAGTAGTAGGTCCAGAAGTTGGAGTAGTCGGTGATGTATTTGGCCATCGCTGACTCGTTGTCGTTCTGGGCGTTGGTGAGGTCGGTCACCGTGGCCGAGCCGCGCCTGAACTTGTCCATCATCAGCTCGTACCTTTCGGAGGCTATCTCCATCGCCTTGCGGGAAGCCATGCACTGCTGACGCTGGTTGTTGAACTGGCCGACGGCGGTGAATATCTTCCTGCGGTAGTCGTTCTCGCTCTGGAGGTTCTGCGCCTTGACGACCTCCTCGGCGGCCTTGGCCTTCTGCACCTTTCCCTTGCCAAGCCCCCAGTCGAAGATCGGCACGCTGAAAGTCAAACCCACAACCTCCTGGTTCAGAAGATCCTTATAGACATCCGGCAGGCCATTGCCGGTCTGGGACAGGCCGAAGCGGGCGTTAAGGCTCATCGAGATGCCCCTGTCCGCCTTGGCCTTCGCCACATTCGAGGCGGCATTCAACTCACTTATCTGATTGTCAAGGTTGAACGTCGAGTTCCTCAT
>OLRH01001923.1_pt1 | contig 10543 bp, 9 predicted proteins | sample 1672321 | NCBI WGS metagenome assembly OLRH01 (sample SAMEA3136671, study PRJEB25190) | human gut metagenome | reverse complement strand
GACAGTACATAACGAATATACCTATGACGCAAAGCGTGGGAATCTGGTGCAGATATCATTTTGAAGGAATCGGCGACATCAACGTGAACCTCAATAGCGCATGCGATAAAGTAGCCGACTCAGTTGACAACCTCAAGTCCGACGTCAATAATAAGTAAAAGAAAGGAAAAAGATATGGCACAGAGGATTCTCATTGTGGAGGATGAAGAGAAAATTGCAAGATTTGTTGAGCTGGAGCTTATCCATGAGGGATACGAGGCTGAGAAGGCATTTGACGGAAGAACAGGGCTTGAAAAGGCACTTTCCGAGAAAATTGATCTTGTGATCCTGGATGTGATGCTGCCGGCACTCAACGGATTGGAGGTGCTCAGGAGAATCCGAAAAGAGAGCGATGTGCCAGTCATAATGCTCACTGCCAGAGATGCTGTGATGGATAAGGTGTCGGGGCTTGACGCAGGGGCGGATGATTATCTCACAAAGCCATTTGCAATAGAGGAATTGCTTGCGAGGATAAGGGTGGCTCTGAAGAAAAGAGGAAGTGTGGAGGTTCACACCCACAAAATAGAGATACATGGGGTAAGCATGGACACCGACAGACATGAAGTCACGGTGAATGGAGAGATAGTGGAACTTACCAACAGAGAGTTTGAGTTGCTCCGGACGCTTATGGAGAACAAGGACATTGTGATGGACAGGGAAAAATTGCTCAGTGCGGTGTGTGGATATGATTATCTGGGGGAGACAAACATCATAGATGTGTATGTGAGATATCTGAGAACAAAGATAGACGACAGGTTTGGTGTGAAGCTCATAACTACTGTCAGGGGTGTGGGATATGTCATTAGAGAATGAGCTGGATCAGAACGTTGAATAATCGGTTAAGAATTACATATATAGTGATAACGTGGCAGTGCTAACGGCTGATACAAGCGTAGATGAACAAAGATCTGTATGAATTGAACAGATATAAGTAGATATGCATAGTTTTGCGCAGGAAACATGGACTGGAAGCATGGATAGAGAGTATATACATGGGAAAGAAAATTAACGAAAACAAAAGAATGTCGTCGATAGCCAGAAGGATCAATATGAGTTTCTGGCTCAAAGAGGTGGGCAATGTGATACTTATTGATATCGTCATTGCCTTTCTTATTGCGGGAACATTTGCCTGGTGGGGAAGAAATCAGTTGCCGCAGGGCATTGGTGGAAGGCATTATTATGTTGAGAAGAGTGATGATGGCGGAGCTTATGAATACATCATAGAGGGATCAGATGAAAAGAAATACAGATATGACTTTAAGATCCTGTGGGATATCATAGAGATACCGGGTATCGTGCTGCTTGGAATGGAGACACTGGTTCTGTTTCTTGCATTGTTCCGGACGGCAGATGTCAGAAGACGATTAAAGCCATTGAATGATCTTGCGGTTGCGGCGGAGAAACTCAGCAAGGAACCGATGGATCACAACAAGATAGATGATCTGGAGAAAGCTATATCACATCTGTCAGCCGATGACGACGAGCAGGTGATACACACCGGGGATAAGGACCTTCAGAGTATAGAGATCGCGCTTAACAGTCTGCTCAAGAACATGAAAGATAATGAGAAACGCCAGATGAGGTTTGTGTCAGATGCATCCCATGAGCTGAGGACACCTATAGCTGTTATTCAGGGGTATGTAAATATGCTCGACCGCTGGGGCAAGGAGGATGAACAGGTTCTGGGAGAATCCATAGAGGCACTCAAAAATGAGTCGCAGCATATGAAGGAACTTGTCGAGCAGTTGTTATTCCTGGCCAGGGGAGATAGTGGAAGGCAGCACCTGAATATGGAGAGAACGGATATTAACCGTATGGTAAGTGAGGTGTGGGAGGAATCCATGATGATAGACGAGAACCACAGGTATGAGTTCAAAGGCACGGAAAACGAGGCTTATGTCAAAGGTGATGTCGCCATGATAAAACAGTCTGTCAGGATATTTGTGCAAAATGCGGCGAAGTATTCTGAACCGGGTACTACGATCAAGCTGGGGGTGTCTGATGAGGCTGGATATGTGAGTTATTTGATAGAAGATGAGGGAACAGGAATGGAATCCTCAGATATCATTCATATATTTGACAGATTCTACCGCTCTGATGAGGCGAGAAACGGTGAAACCGGAGGTTCAGGTCTGGGGCTTTCTATTGCTAAATGGATAGTTGATGCCCATGGCGGAACCATACAGGTAATATCTAGGGCGGATATAGGATCAAGATTTATAGTGAAATTTCCAAAGCTTAGATAGAAGAAATGATTTAGAAGAGAGTCTCTTTTGAACATGCAATCATAGCGGCGAGAGTCCCCGCATAGACTGTATAAAACAGAATATGCGGGGGCTTTTTCTTTGAAGGGATACATAGAAGAACGGGCGGTAGAAGCAGCAAATTATATCATTGATACCAGGGCAACGGTCAGGCAGACTGCGGACAGGATGGGGATAAGTAAATCAACGGTTCACAAGGATATAACGGAGAGACTTATAAGGATCAGGCCGATGCTGGCGGCTCAGGCGAGGGTAGTGCTGGACGCCAATAAGGCGGAGAGACATATAAGGGGCGGACTTGCTACCAGGGAAAAGTATCTGCATGAACACGAGATGGAGGAACAAAGGCGGAATATGCAGATGATCACAAAGATTTAATACCTCGTGTGTTGTAATTTTCGCCGATATGGGGTAAACTTTTGTTGATTATACGATACGGAATTGCAGGAAAGCTATAAATGCCGAAAATGGACTGTATAGAGACAGATTGATTTAGATTATATACGATTAGAGGGTAAAGTATGAGATTTATACATGTTTCGGACATACATCTGGGGATGGTGCCTGATAAGGGAAAACCGTGGAGTGAAGTCCGTGCAAAGGAGATAGAAGATACATTTGACAGGATACTTGATATTGCGGAGGAGAGAAAGGTGGATCTGCTTCTCGTGGCAGGAGATCTTTTTCATAAGGCGCCAGGGGTCACAGAGCTTGATAAGCTTGACAGCAGATTGTCAAAGCTGACAAACACTAAGACCATCATAGTGGCAGGAAGCAGTGACTATATAGAGAAGGATTCGCCTTCTGAGACGTACGTGTTCAAGTCAAACGCGGTGATACTTCCTGCAGGTGAATTCAGCAACGCTTATTTTGAAGATATAGATACCTGTGTTACGGGTTTCAGTTACGGGCAGGAAAAATATACTGAAAATTTTGCTGAAGGAATAGGACTGCAAAAGGAAGGAGCATCCAATATACTTCTCATGTACGGTGGTGATGAGGAGCATGGAGCATTTGATTTCAAAAAAATTGCAGATGCAGGATTTGATTATGTAGCGCTTGGTTATCTCACAAAACCGAAGCATATGATAAAGAATAAAATGGCATACTCGGGTTCCCCGGAGCCGCTTACCTACAGAGATACGGGAAAGCATGGCTTTATATATGGTCAGATAATACACGGTGAGACAAGGATAAAGTGGGAGCCGATTGCCCAAAGAAGTTATATCAACCTTGGACTTGAGGTTAAGCCTGAATACACCGCAGCACAGATAGAACGTGTTATCTCAAAGCAGATAGAGAAGATGGGCACGGAGAACATCTACAGAGTTATTCTCAAGGGACAGAAGGGTAGAAATGTTGATACGACATTTGAGAAGCTTTCTGCTGAATATAAGATATACGACATTGTTGATAACACAATGTTTGATTATAATAAGGACAGTCTTATGAGAGACAATGCCAATAACGTGCTTGGAAAATTTATTGCTGAGCTTTCAGATAAGGACGATGTGGTCAGCAAGAAAGCGCTTGAGTATGGCCTGGAGGCTGTTATAGCTACTGGAGAAAAGTAATGTATATAAATAAACTTTTTTTGAAAGAATTTGGGAAATTTAATAACAGAGAGATAAAATTGGAACAGGGATTGAATGTCCTGTATGGAGGCAGTGGCTCAGGAAAAAGCACTGTGCGGGAGTTTGTTATAGGGATGCTGTTTGGCATAAGTAAGACAAAACGGCTTGGAGCTGAAAAGGATAATTATGCTAATTATAAGCCGAAGGGCGGAAATGGATATGTAGGCAAGGCTCATGTAACAAGTGCTGGTAAGAATCATTTGCTCGAGAGAAATTTTAATATGACAACGGATGGCGCAACGCTCACTGATATAGAGAGTGGAAAGGAAGAGAGACTCGCCGCAAAGAATTCATATAGAGGTGTACTTTTTGATATGGATAAGAGTACATATGTGGATGGGCTTAATGTGGAGCCGGTTGACGAGGTCGGCAGCAGCGATAAGGCGGTGTGTGATTATCTTGAAAAGTACCTTCATAACATACATGAGACAGGCTGCAGCGGCATAAACAAAGAGGCAGCTATAGAGTATCTTGAGAATGAACGTAAGAAATATGACAACAGAAAATATCTGATGCAGATAGAGGAGCTTGAGGCTCAGATGGATGAACTGGGAGATGTCGATAAGGATCTCGAGGATATCAGGAAGGCCAGAAGAGATGAATTGGATGCCTACAATATGGAGATAGCAAGGCTCAAGAGAGAGGCCAGACAGCTTGTAAATGAGAAAGATGCTGAGATACCGGACGAGGATGAGGACAGGGAGAGAAGTCGTATATTCCTTGAGGTAGAAGCCATCGACGATGAGGACGAAAAGAAAGAGAAAAAGAAGCAGGAGAAGAATGCAAAGAAGCTCACAGACAATATATTTGTCATAATGGCAGTGGGGATACTGGTTGTTGCGGTGATCACATTTGCGGTTCATCTGGTGGGATTCCAGAAGTCTATACAGCAGCTTTTTGTGATATGTACTATCGCGTTTGTGGCGATAACCATTATAGATGGTCTGTTCAGAAAAGGAACATTTGACGGCGATAAGCTTCCGTCGGAGGAGGAATTTCAGCGAACCATTTATGAGATGGGAAGGGCGACGGAGTCAAGAACAGTGCGTGTTGAGATAGACAGGGTATTCCAGGAGGAGCATGATAAGAAACTGGATATGTTCAAATTCCAGGAGCATGATGCCATCGAAAAGAGGGATGCTTATTATGAACTCAAAGAGAAAAGAGATGCTATTTTCGTGGATTATGATGCCCTTGAGACTGAGAAGAAGGCAATAGACAAAGCCATTGAGACGATAAACAGTATTTCTGACGATCTGGCATCCAGATTTGATGGAATTGAGCATAACATATCCTTCCTGTTGGGTCTGATTTCCGGAGGAAAGTTTACTGAAGCCAAACTGGATGATGATATGCACATTGCGGTAAAGAGAGATGAGCATTTCTTCAGAGCTGAATTTCTGGGCTCGGATGTTGTGAAACAGGTTTATCTGGCGGTCAGACTGGCGGTTGCAAAGATCTTGGATGATGAGAAGATGCCGCTTCTGCTGGACGATGTGGTAAGCACTGTGGATGATGATGGACTTGATGGCGTTCTTAAGGCTATAAGCTATGTGGAGACAGAACAGATCATACTTCTTACATCTGATGAGAGTGTGGTCAGCAGATTGCAGAATATGAATTGTAAATGCAATGTGGTGGCGTTGTAATCTAATTGAACCGGATATTGAATAATTATATGAATATATGCTGAGAGTCGTACATGAATGAGAAATTTGTGTACGACTCTTTATTTTGGATTCAAATATGCAGGCAGGATACATTGAATGGTGTACAAGGTTCTTGTATGGGAAAATCTCCAGATACTAAGTTGCACAATCTCAAATTTCAGAAAAATAGAAAAGGACTTCCGCCAGTTCGATAAATATCCTGGCTGACGGAAGTCCTTTGTTATATATTTGATATATTTAAATCCTAGTAATTCTCATAATTGTCAGAGATTGTGTGCTTTACCTTGTACTCTGCGATTCTTGCACTGATCCTTTCTGATGGATCAAGAAGATCACTGAGAGATGCATCATGATTCAGGTGGTCGATGATGAGTGCGATGTACTTACTCATATCGGCTGACACATACCAATCGCGATCTGCAAGCTCAGGAAGCTGGTATGTGAGATTGGTGGTGATGACCTTCTCGATAATACCTTCCTCGTGACACTTGTCAAATACCTCGAGACCTTTTGTGAAGAGACCGAATGTGGCAAGAGCAAAGACTCTTTTGGCCTTTCTGGCCTTGAGCTGCTTTGCAACATCTATCATGCTCTCTCCCGATGCAATCATATCGTCAATAATGATAACATCCTTGCCCTCAACTGAATCGCCGAGGAATTCGTGGGCAACTATAGGGTTACGTCCGTCTACAACTCTTGAGTAATCTCTTCTCTTGTAGAACATACCAACGTCTACACCGAGAAGGTTAGCAAAGTAGATTGCTCTGTGCATAGCACCCTCATCAGGTGAGATGACCATCATATGGTCATTGCCTATCTCAAGATCAGGAGTTGATCTGAGAAGTGCCTTAACAAACTGGTAGGTTGGCTTGACGTTCTCAAAACCACTCTTTGGAATGGCGTTCACTACTCTTGGATCATGTGCGTCAAAGGTAACGATGTTGTCGACACCGTACTGCTTGAGCTCCTGAAGCATAACTGCACAGTCGAGAGACTCACGGCCTGATCTCTTGTGCTGACGGCTCTCATACAGGAAAGGCATGATAACTGTAAGCTTTCTAGGCTTGTCTGTCATAGCAGAGATGATACGCTTTAGATCAGCATAGTGATCATCAGGTGACATTCTCTGTGTCTGACCAGCCATAGTATATGTACAGCTGTAGTTTCCAACATCAAGCATGATATATATGTCCTTACCACGAACTGACTCGTTGACAATACCCTTAGCCTCACCTGATCCAAATCTTGGACAGTCTGTGTCAATGAGGTAAGAGTCTTTCTCATAACCATGGAATACGATACTTGACTTGTTCTCGTTCTGGCGGTTCTTTCTCCACTTAACGATATAGGAATCAACCTTTTTACCAAGAGGCACGATACTCTTGTGTGCAATGATTCCAAGACTTCCTACGGGTATTGTTTCCAACTTACTATCGTCTGGCATAATAAAATCCTCCTAATCTGAATATGTTTATGTGCTGCCTTGTGTTTTTCAGGACTATGCCTGCTTCGTTATATGTTTCATTCGTTTCATATAACGGATATTATCTCCGTAGAGATTTAATATGAGATAACTATCGACTATTCGCGACATAATACGTTCGGTATAGCGCTCACTGATCTTCTGCAGATCCAGATTCGTGGATATGAGAGTGGACAGCCTCCTGATAGATCTCCTATTTATAATCTCAAATAACTGTGATTGGACAAATGAATTGGTAAGCTCAGTGCCCAGATCATCAATTATTAGAAAATCACAGCTGTAGATATAGTCATATATCATCTCGTCATGAGGTTCGTGACTATTCCTCATAATAATATCCCGTAAGATATTATCAAATAAATGTGCCGCAGACAAGTACAAAACTGTATAACCTTTATCAAGAAGGCTTTTTGCTATACAGTTTGTGAGAAAGGTTTTACCTGTGCCGGTCTCTCCATATAGCAGGATCCCAGGTTTTTTGTCCTGAAAATCATCGGTAAATCTCTTGGCGGCAGACAGGATGCTTCTGGCATTTTGGTATGGCGTGTAACGGTAGCTGCCAAAAGGTTCATCCTTGTATACGTTAAGATCAAATGTATCAAAATTTTCAATTTTAAGAACGTTTTTTATCGTTGACTGTTCGTACAGTTGGTCGATGATCATCTGTTTCAGGCATGTACAAGGCTTGCCATCTATGTAACCGTTGTCTCTGCATAAGGAACATGTATAAACCGGTGCAAGATAGTCGGATGGGAATTCCGAAGCTTTGATAATCTCAGTTCTCTCATTTTTCAGAGCACTAGTTATGGATTCGCATTCTCCTTTGTTATATTCCTTTTTTAGTATGCGGGCTTTGGACGCCTGAACAGCCAGGTGAGTAAGCTCGTTGTCTATCTCCTTCACTCTGGGAAGCTTGCTGTACAGTTCTGCTTTGCGGTTGTCTTGAATGCGTATGTTGTCCTGCCGTCTTCTGCTGAGCCTGGAGAGGATGTCATCGTAATTGATATTGTTCATGATGATGTAGTACCTTTAAAAAATATTATTATAAAAAAATATTATTATGTAATTTAAGAAATTTTGTCATTCTTGTTGAGGCTGTCAGCAAGCAGCTGCTCAAGCTCACCAAGCTGATCTGACATGTCTGTCTGCTGGAAGTTGGTAAATCCGTTAGGTTTTGTTGTTGCTCTATATGTCTGGATATCGCGGGCTGCCATATTTTTCAGGTGCTCCTGATCCAGACTCTCCACATCCTTTATGGATTTTACACCCTTTTTATGCCAATTTTCAAGAATTCCATTCACATATGCGAAATTAGCTGACTGAGGTCTGGAAAGTATGGCTTTTTTGCATGCAAGTACAATAAGTTCGTCAGAAAAGCCCATCTCCTCAGACCAGGCATCTATGTATGCGAGTTCGGTATTGGTAGGTATAGACCTTGAAATGCCAAGCTCGGGAAAGATCAACTTGACAAGAGGGTTGAAAGACATACTGCTTTCTTTTGCCTTTTCTACAGTGTCAATACCGTTCTTATACCATCCTTTGGCTACTCCTTCGGCATATTTCAGGTTGGTTTTGTTGCGCGTCAGACAGTAGTCAATAAGGTATTCAATAAGCTCCTGCGAGAAATGAAGCTGATCATATATGTAAATAAGGATTTCTGTTTCATTGAGTGAAAGAGTTTTGCCATAAAAGGCTTCAGCTTCAAACAATATATCAGAAAATATGTCATCATCTTGTTTTTTTCGCAGCAATTCCGGTGTGATGGCAGCCTTGGCAGGCGGCTCGTGGAATATCGGGTGATAATCCTGCACTGTCTGCACTTCCTGAATCTGAGCGGGCTCAGCCGGTTCTTCCTGAGCATTGCTGACGGCAGACGTATCTGGTGCTACCGCTGAGAAATCCATTCCCAGCATAGAAAGGCTGTCCAGGTTATCTTCGTCCATGGACTTGTCACGCAGAGGAAGCATGGTTATCCCTGTGAGAACATTCTTGTTGTTATAGTTGAGTCTGAGCACATCCTGACCTATCCAATAACGTATGCCCTTGCAGATGAAACCCTCTGAAAGGCCGAGATGGTCAGCGATATCCGGGATGGACACAGGCTCTTTGGTGGATAACAGTCTGACAAGATACAAATATATCTTTACAAAATCTCCGTTGGCGGAGGGCATGTAGTAGTCTATAAAATAGTTAGATATGGAAGAATATGTTTCGGCCTTTTCTGTTGTGATAGTGATGTAGTTCATTGTCGGAACTCCTTTCCATACTCTTAAAAATAACGTAATTATCATCAGTTAAAGCCTAATGACCGCTTCATTATAACATTTACTTTAGGGATTTCAAGAGGTCTGCTGGTTGGTTGAGAAAAAGAGGGTGGATGTTGATAGTGTGGATAATGTGGATGAATTAATCGAAAAAAAATCAGTGTTAAAAATATCCTTTGATTTAACAGGGTTGTAAAGGAAATGTAAAAATTATGTCAACGGAGAAAAAATAAACATGGTGGGGATAGTTTCCCACCATGTTTTGTGGATAATGTTGACAACTATTTTTTTAACAGGTCATTTCCAATAGAATAAACGTTTCCGGCGCCCATAGTTATCAACAAATCATTTTTTTTACATTTTTTTAACAGATAATTTTCTATATCGTCGAATGATGGCAGATAGAATGCGTCCGTGCCGTATTCTGCGATTTTTTCTGCCAGCTGTTTTGCTGATACAAGACCGGTATCTTTCTCTCTGGCGGCGTATATATCTGCCACAATGACGTGGTCGCATACCTTGAGAGCCTCTGCGAACTCGTTGAATAACGCATAAGTTCTTGAATATGTATGTGGCTGGAACACACACCACAGTTCATTGTAATCGGTGTTTTTGGCTGCCTTGAGTGTTGCGGCGATCTCTGTTGGATGATGTGCGTAGTCGTCCATGACTTTTACGTTGTCCAGAATAGTACCCTTGTACTCGAAACGTCTCTCTGCACCGACACACTCTGACAGTCCCTGCTTGATGACATCGATGGATATTCCAAGCTCCAGTGATGCGGCTATGGCTGATAGAGAATTGTATACGTTGTGCTCTCCGAATACTTTGAGAGTTATATCGGTAACTTCTTTGCCATCGACGACAAGTGTGTATGTAGGATGTCCGAGATCGTCAAATCTTATATTGTGTGCAGAATATTTGTTCTGTGCACCTTTTCCAAATGTAACAACTCGGCACTCAAGGTCTTTCACAACGGTGTCGTAGTACTTCATATCTCCATTTACTATAACGAGTCCTTCTTTTGGAGTCTTGGTGGCAAATACGTGGAATGAATCTGCAATCTCGTCAATATCCTTGAAGAAGTCCAGATGATCGGCGTCCACGTTAAGTATGATGCTGATAAATGGTTTGTACGACCCGCAGGAGTTCTATACCGCCGTGAAGGGGTTGGAAAACGAGCCGGAGA
>OLRH01001913.1_pt1 | contig 10572 bp, 8 predicted proteins | sample 1672321 | NCBI WGS metagenome assembly OLRH01 (sample SAMEA3136671, study PRJEB25190) | human gut metagenome | reverse complement strand
ATAGCTTTAACCCGTATAGAGTGAGTGCTATCAGCAGAAAAAAAACGATAATCATCAATACTAACGTTTTGATTATCGGGTGCTTTTTGAAAAAATCAATTATTTTTTCCATAATCGCTTAGGTGCATAACTTATCTAAGATTTCACAAAGATAGGGAAAATAGCTTGCAACGGTGTTAACTTAATTATTTTTATGACAAAAAGATTTTGTCTTTTCAATATTTCTTTGGTGAAATGAAGAGCTGCATGATTCCTTTTTCGAATTTGAGGAAGAATATAATTTAACATTTATAACTTAAATAATCTGTCTGTTCTTGATTGATATTCGATAATGATTTACTTTTGCAAGAAAAAATAAGCTTCTGTATATTATGAAAAGGAGTAATTTGGTATGGGTTGTTATCGCTGTTCTGGTCGTCGCATTGTTGGGAACCGGGATTTTCATATACATGCAACATAAAGAAATGTCCGATTTCAAGGAGCAAGTGGAGATAGACAAACAGCGGAGCGAGCTTGAAAAAGAATATAGCGATTTGGCTGCCCAATACGATCAGTTCGAGGGGCAGAAGATGATGTTCAATAACGACTCGTTGATCGAAAAGCTCGATGCCGAGAAGGTGAAAGTTCAACGATTGTTGGAAGAGTTGCGGACTGTGAAAAATACGAGTTCGGCTCGTATTGAGGAATTAAAGCGGGAGTTGACTACGCTGCGGGGAATTATGCGTCATTATGTGATGCAAATCGATTCGTTGAATGTCGCCAATAAGCAGTTACGGGAAGAGAATGCGAAGGTGACCCAGCGGTATAGAGAGGTAGCGCAAACAGCAAGTCAATTGAAACAAGAACGAGAGGAATTGACCGAAAAGGTAACATTAGCGGCAAAACTCGATGCCGTGGGTATTGTGGTGACTCCGATAGATTCGAGAGGAAAGACTGCAAAAAAAATTAAAAAAACCGATAAAATAAAGATAACATTCTCCATAGCCAAAAATGTAACGGCCGAAGTCGGTGAGAAATATATTTATGCCCGTATTGTAAAACCCGATGGAGATGTATTGGTGAAGGATAGGGCCGATGTATTTCCTTTTGAAGATCGTGAAATAAATTATTCTTGCCGAAAATTGATTGAATATACAGGTGAAGAATTGAATGACGTGACAATGTATTGGGCTGTGGAAGAATTTTTATATCCCGGGGAATATCGCGTGGATATCTTTGCCGATAACTATATGATAGGGACTCGTTCGTTCACTTTGAAACAATAGCTTCCGCCTCTGTATTTGTTTGGAAAATTGGGCCGATGTGAAAGTATGGGTAAAGCTCTTCCCGATTTTATCGATATTTTGGCTTTGTCGATAATTTGTGGGGAGGCAGACTTGAATTTTAGCGATGAATCTCTTGTCGATAAGTGTATTTCTGTCTTCTTGGTGAATGGTTAAAAAGCGGCCGAATAGATTCTTGAAAAATTTAATCCCTCCGTCACTACGTGTCACCTCCCCTATATTTTGCCGTGCAAAACACAGAGGAGGAGTTTAAAAGTAACCCTCTATTCATTTGTGAAGTGCCCCAAAAAGTTGAACGAGTTTAACCTAACTGGAAACATTTCACTTCATAGTTAGTACCAGATTATTCAACTCCTCTCCTCTATTGAAATCTCCGAAGTGAGTTTTAGCCCTCTCCCTCTGTGTCGCGCAGCAATAGGGGAAGAGCCCGCAGGGCGAGGGGGTTGAAAAAATCATATAATCTTTGATTGAGGGGTTAGAGGTATAAAAGGAGAAAATATCGACTGAGTCGATATTTTGCGTAGAGAGATGATTCTTCTATGTATCTTATGAAGTATATTTTCGGTAGCATTCTATCGTTTGGTTATTGAGTTTTTTTTCGTTCATGAAAAATGCTTTCGAAAATAGCTTTCGAATACAGCGTGGAAAAATTTAAAGCCGATTCTTAAAAAATAGTAAAAATAGAAAACTAAAATCTTTAAATATTTGTTTAATGCTAAACTCGGCGTATTTTTGCGGTGTAATGCCGGGTGCATTATTTTTTTAAGAAAGAAAATTGTTTATGCAACTATAAGCAAAACAAGTATTAGTTCCGTTAAAGAAAAGTAAGAGATAAATAGAAGCGTATGAAAATAAATGGAAGCATATGGGCAGGGAGGGCATTGTTAGCAGCCTTCTTGTTATCTTTTCTGATGGGTTCGGCACAACAACCGGTTTCGCTCGATTCTTGCCGACAGATGGCCTTAAAGAATAATAAGCAACTACGTATAGCCGAAGAAAAGGTGAAAGGGGCAGGCTATACAAAAAAATCGGCTAGGGGAGCTTATTTCCCGGGAATAGATTTTACCGGGTCTTATATGTATAATCAAAAGTCGATATCGCTTTTGGAGTCCGACCAATATTTGCCTACAAAGACATTCGATTTAGCCAGTCAAGAATACAAGTATAATGTAGTAACTAACCCGGCGACCGGGCAACCTATATTGAACAACGGGCAGCCTATACCGTCGACTGTCGCCATGATCCCGAAGGAGGCTTTCGAGTTCGATGTGCATAATGTGTATGCCGGGTTGGTGACACTGACGCAACCTATTTTTATGGGGGGTAAGATAAAGGCATTGAACGATATTGCCGGATATGCCGAGAAGTTGGCGGTGTCGCAGAAGAATACGGCCGAGAAGGAAATTATTTATCAGACAGATGAGGCTTATTGGCAAGTGGTTTCTCTCGTTCATAAGAGAAAACTGGCCGAGAGTTATACGGCTTTACTCGATACGTTGAACCGGCATGTACAAGAGATGATAGCCGAAGGAGTTGCGACTCAGTCGGACGGATTGACCGTGGCCGTGAAGTTGAATGCCGCTCAGATAACCCTTGCTAAGGTCGATAACGGATTGGCTTTGTCGCGTATGGCTTTGGCTCAAATTTGTGGGTTGCCGGTCAATTCTATATTTACGCTTGAAGATGAATCGTTGGAGCGTGTAGCTCCGCAGGAGGCTCCGTTGTCGTATAATATGGAGGAGGTTTTTAAAAATCGGAACGAAGTGTTGAGTCTTAATTATGCGGCGAAAATCTATGAAAAGAAGAAAAACTTGGCTCTTTCCGATATGTTACCCAAGTTGGCTTTGGTGGGGACTTATTCTTTTACCAATCCCAACGTATTTAACGGATTTAAAAACGAGTTCGACGGTATGTTCAGCGTGGGAGTAATGCTCAATATTCCAATCCTTCATTGGGGAAAGAACTACAATAAGATTCGTGCCGCTAAGAGTGAAGCGGTTGTTGCCAAGTTGGAATTGGCCGACGTGAAAGAAAAGATAGAATTGCAGGTAAGTCAAGCGGCTTTTAAAACTTCGGAGGCTTATAGAACTTATAAAATGGCTGTGAAAAATTTGGAGAAAGCCGATGAAAATTTGAGGAATGCGCAACTTGGATTTCAAGAGGGAGTACTTACGACGACAAATGTTCTTGAAGCTCAAACAGCATGGCTCGAAGCCCAATCGGAAAAAATAGATGCCGAAATCGATACCCGACTTTGCGAGGTTTATTTGGCTAAGGCTTTGGGCACTATGAAATATTGAAAATAGAAAATATAAAAAATAGCAAAACAGATTTACAATGGAAAATCTAAGAGAAAAGAAAGAGCGCAGTTTGGTCGTAGGCCTCATTGCTTTGATTGTCATTATAGTTGTTTTGGCCTTGATCGGATTATTCTTGCTTAAACCGGAGCCCCAAATTATTCAAGGGCAAGCCGAAGCGACACAAGTACGGGTTTCAGGAAAGTTGCCCGGCCGAGTGGTCGAGTTCATGGTAGAGGAGGGACAGCATGTTCTGGCGGGGGATACATTGGTACATATTCATTCTTCGTTGGTAGAGGCGAAACTCTCACAGGCCGAGGCTATGGAAACCGTAGCTAAGGCTCAGAATAAAAAGGTGGACAGTGGTACGCGCGTGGAACTGTTGAATTCTGCCTATGATATGTGGCAACAGGCTCAAGCTGGCTTAACGATCGCCAAGAAGACGTATGAGCGTATGCAGTCGTTGTATAAGAAAGGAGTAGTTTCGGAACAAAAACGCGATGAAGCCGAGGCTGCTTATAAAGCAATGGTCGCTACTGAAAGTGCGGCTAAATCGCAATATGAAATGGCAAAGGCCGGTGCGCAGGCCGAGGATAAGGCTGCCGCTGCCGCTATGGTCGCCGCCGCACAAGGTAGTGTCGCAGAGGTCGAGTCTATTTTGTCGGATTCTTATCTGACGGCTCCTACCGATGGTGAAATTTCCGATATTTTTCCGAATGTGGGGGAATTGGTGAGTTTAGGAGCCCCGATTATGAATGTATTGAAACTCGACGATATGTGGGTTTCGTTCAATGTTCGGGAAGACTTGTTAGAAAATTTGACTATGGGAGCCGAAGTACAGGCTATAATTCCGGCATTGGAAAATAAGGAAGTGACTTTGAAAGTATTTTATATTCGGGATATGGGGTCTTATGCAGTATGGCGCGCTACGAAAGTTACCGGGCAATACGATGCTAAAACTTTCCAAGTGAAAGCCCGTCCGGTCGAACCGGTCGATAATCTACGTCCGGGAATGTCGGTATTGTTGAAAAGAGATAAAAAATAAAATGGAAGTTCTGTAACTTCGAGAATGTCTATATGTCAGAACGAATGGAATATCAAACGGGGCTTTGGGCTACTATTGTCCGGGAATTGAAACAACTGGTTTCGCGTCCTATCTATGTACTTTGTATGGTAGGAGCGCCGCTATTCAGTTGCATATTCCTGCTTTCCTTGATGCACGAAGGGTTACCTCATAAGATTCCGGTAGCGATTGTCGATCACGACCACACCTCTACGTCTAGGAATTTTATTCAACAGCTTGGATCTCAGGAGTCGGTCGATGTTGCCTATAAGTTGAATAGCTTTACCGAGGCTCGGGAGTTGATGCAGTCGGGTGATATTTTCGGATTTTTGATTATTCCTGAGGATTTTGAAGCGAAGGCTATCGCCGGTCGTCAACCCGAGATTTCTTTTTATACGAATGATGCCTATTATATTCCTGCGTCGTTGCTATATAAAAGTTTCAAAACCATGTCGGTGTTAGCTTCGGGTGCAGTCGTGCGCCAAGTGTTACTTTCTGCGGGAGCCGAGGAGTCACAGATTATGGCTAAGTTGCAACCGATAGCGACGGATATGCATGCGTTGGGCAATCCGTGGATTAGCTATTCGGTTTATCTGAATAATTCTTTTCTTCCCGGGTTATTGCAATTAATGATTCTGTTGGTTACGGTTTTCAGTATCGGATCTGAGATGAAACGAGCTACGTCGAGAGAATGGTTGCGGACTGCCGACGATTCAATTATCATTGCTATTACAGGTAAACTCATTCCCCAAACGATCATATTTTTTTCGATGGGGCTTTTGTACTTGTCGTTGCTGTACGGTTATTTGCACTTCCCGATGCATAACAGCATTTGGCACATGATTTTCGCGATGTTCTTGTTGGTTGTCGCTTCACAGAGTTTTGCGGTAATTATTATGTGTTTTGCGCCTTCGTTAAGAATTGGGTTGAGTGTCGGTGGTCTGGTGGGAGTCCTGTCTCTTTCTATCGCAGGATTTTCTTTCCCTGTGCCGGCTATGTATTTGCCGTTCCAAGCTATCTCGTATGTATTGCCTGTACGGCATTATTTTTTGATTTATGTAGATCAGGCATTGAATGGAATACCTCTTTATTATTCGCGTGTACATTATGTTGCATTGATTTTGTTTGCGGTGGCATCCACTCCGTTGTTACCCCGGTTGAAAAAGGCTTTGATGCGTCAAGTATATGTACCGTGATGTAAAAATAAAATGATATGAAATTGTTTCATTCTATAAAAATAGGTTTGTCCGACATTTATTACATTTGGCGGCGGGAATATCGTGCTGTTTTTCATGATTTGGGAATCGTGCTGTTTTTCTTTGCTTTACCATTTGCTTATCCGATTGTATATGCCGCAGTGTATAACCCTGAGGTAGTGAGGGAAGTGCCTATGGTCGTCGTGGATAATGCCCGTACCCCTTTGAGCCGGGAGCTCGCTCGTGAGATGGACGCGACTCCGAATGCGCATATCGTTTCGTATTGTGCCGATATGGACGAGGCGAAGCACATGATGTATGAAAAGCATTGTTATGGAATATTGTTTATTCCGGAAGATTTCAGTCGAAAAATAGAACGAGGTGAACAAAGTGTCGTTTCGTTCTATTCGGATATGAGTATTCTCTTGAATTACAAAGGTTTTTTAATTGCTTTGACCGATGTGACGATGAACCTCGGAGGAAAGTTACAGACTCAGGCTTTGGGTGGAGCCACGCAGGAACAAATCAATGTAGCGACACAACCCATTCCGTATAGCTCTATTAATTTGTATAATCCAGAGTCGGGTTTGGCATCGTTTTTGTTGCCTGCCATATTGGTGTTGATTTTACAGCAGAGCCTTATTTTGGGAATTGGTATGATGGCTGGGGGAATTTATGAACATCGACAGTTGCACCTGTTTTACAGTGGACGAGAACACATGCACAATAATGTATTGCATTTGGTGATAGGCAAATCATTGTGCTATTTTAGTTTGTATATTTTATGTACGGCATACATATTACATTTTATTCCGTGGCTTTTTAAATATCCGCAGATAGGTAGTCAGGTAGAAATTTATTCTTTTGCCGTTCCGTTCTTGTTATCTTCTATATTTTTTGGAATGACGCTATCTATATTTGTTCGAGAACGTGAAAGTTCTTTCTTGTTGTTTGTCTTTACTTCGGTTATATTTTTGTTCATATCGGGTATTACATGGCCTCGTTATGCCATGCCAGAGTACTGGAAGTGGTTGGGTGCTCTCATTCCGTCTACTTGGGGAATAGAAGGCTTTGTGCGTATGAATACGGCCGGGGCTGGTATTTATGATGTGCGTCATGCCTATACGATGTTATGGATTCTGACAGGAGTTTATTTTGTGACGACTTGCTTGGTTTATAGGTATCAGATTTGGAAAGATAAAAAACGAGGCTTTTCGGGAGTGCTCGATTCAGGGGTAGATTAAAAGAACAGGTTAGTTATATAGATAGAAGCCGACATCTTAATAGATGGTCGGCTTTGTTGTTTTTTGTGAAATCCATCGATTTTAAAACGGTTTTGATATTTTATTATTATCTTTACGTCCCTTTTCTAAAAATATAACTTAAATAATAGATAATGAACTGTATTTCACGTAACTGTTTGTTGCTTGTCGTTTTGACTTGCTTGTTTCCGTTCTTTGTATTTGCAGAGATTCCTGCCGGATATTATGATGCTGCTGTTGGAAAAAGCGGTGAGGATTTGCAAAAAAGTTTGTCTACCATCTTAAACGATGCAACCGATGTAGGTTATGACGGTTTGTGGAATCTTTATAAAACGACAGATAGACGTTCCGATGGGAAAGTGTGGGACATGTATTCCGATGTAACGAACTATACTTTTGGAACCGATCAATGTGGCACATATGGGGTTGAAGGCGATTGCTATAACAGGGAGCACTCGGTTCCTAAAAGCTGGTTTAGTGAGCAGTCGCCTATGAAGTCCGATGTGTGGCATGTCTATCCAACCGATGGAAAAATAAATGGAATGCGTAGTAATAATCCGTTTGGAGAGGTAGGCTCTGGCGCATCGAGCTCGAAAAATGGATTTTCCCAATGGGGGAAATGTGTGACTCCCGGTTATTCGGGTACGGTATTCGAGCCGAACGATGAATATAAAGGAGATTTTGCGCGTACTTATTTCTACTTTGCTACTCGGTATCAAAACCGTATAACGAATTGGGGAAGTATATTTGTTTCTAATTATCCTCATATTATCGATTGGCAACTCAATATGTTACTTCGTTGGCACGAACAAGACCCCGTTAGCCAAAAAGAATTGGATAGAAATGAAGCTGTCTATGAGTCGCGTCAAGGAAATCGGAACCCGTTTATCGATTATCCCGAATTGGTCGATCTCATCTTTGGAGACAGTCGTAATATCCCCTTTATGCCAGATGGAGGAGATGCTCCGTATATCGAGGCTCCTCGAAACGGATCGACTGTCGATATGGGAATCGCTTCGGTGAATAGTTCTTCACCGGTAACGGTTCAACTGTCTGTTAGAGGACGTAATATCGAGAGTACTGTTTCGGTTGAAGTAGGGGGTAATGATAGTGAGTGCTTTTCGGTGAATCGTCGGGAACTTACAGCCGATGAGGTTAATAATGGAACGACTGTCGAGTTAGCCTATCGTTCTTCGGTAGTAGGCTCGCACGAAGCCGTTTTGGAAATATCGGGAGGTGGATTAAAGTCTCCGATTATCGTTAATTTGAAAGGACAGGCTATCGATGATTTTGTCGCATTGCCGGCGAAAGATATTACGAAAAATTCTTTTGTGGCGGTTTGGACTCCGAAATCGGAAGCAACCGATTATGAATTGAATGTGTGGTACGACGACTATTCGTCGAGTGTTCCTGAGAAGGACATATTGGACGTGACGTTTTCGTCGAAGCCCGATTCGTGGACCTATGAGGGATATACTGCTGTTGAATCGGGAAAATTACGATTAGGTTCGGGTAGTAAGTACGGTAGCGCTACTACTCCTATCCTTGATTTATGGGCCGGAGATGTATCGATAACGGTAGTGGCCGAACCTTATAAAGAAGATCTGTCTGTGTTGTTTGTTTCGGTCGATGGTCAAGAGATTAGCCAGATTAACCTCGATGGTACTACGACCACAACTATTCCGGTGAAGGAGGGAACGAAAACATCAACAATCACCTTGATGGCCAAGAGCGATCATCGGGTCTATCTGCATAGCGTAGTGGTGAAGAGCGGAGGTGGTTCTACCCCTGTTGTTTTAGATGGATATCCTCGTCGGGTAGGAGATGTAAACGAATATATGGTATCCGATTTAACTCCCGCTGTGCAGTATCATTATACGGTGACTCCTTATATCGGGGAAGAGGCTCAGTCGGAGTCTAATACGATTTCGGTCTCTACGTGGTCGGCAGCTGTCGATGATATGGAGGCAGATCGTGTTTTGATATTTACCTCTGGGAATGTGTTGCATATACTCAATGCCCCGATGAATGCTGTTGCCTCGTGGTATACGATGGACGGGCGTTTGTGTGGCTCGCGGATTTTGCATAGCGAGGAGGTCGAATGGGAGTTGCCCGAAGGAATTTATATCGTGAGGGTTGTATCCCCGTCGTTACAAAATACGGTGAGAGTGCATAGCTCGCGTTGAGATTAGAAATCTGTATTATGAGTACTATGAAAAATTGTGCCCGGATAATTTTCGGGGTATTGGGAATTTCGTTTCTGGGATTTCGGCTTGATGCCACAGTTCCTGCGGGCTATTATTATGCGGCCGATGGAAAACATGGAGCTGAGTTGAAAACTGCATTATGCGAGATAATAAGTTCGATGCATACACTCGGTTACGGCAGTGGGGAAGATGCCACGTGGGAGGGCTTCTCCCGAACAGACCGTAAAGAAGATGGCAGTGTGTGGGACAGGTATTCCGATGAAATACGCTATTTCGATGGCTTTAATGCCGTCGGGGGCATGCATATAGAGCACTCTTTCCCGAAAAGTTGGTGGGGCGCTTATGAAAATAATGCTTATAGGGATTTGCATCATTTGTTCCCGGCAGACGGATCGGCCAATTCCGCTAAAAACAATTTGCCGTTGGGTGAGGTCACGGGAGTTTCCGGCTTTGACAATGGGGTCTCGAAGGTAGGAAAGAATGGTTGGGGAGTAGATTATACCGACCGTTGCTTCGAACCTGCCGACGAGTATAAGGGCGATTTTGCTCGTGCCTATTTCTATGTCGTAACGGCCTATGAAAACTTGTGTGACTATTGGCAGTCGCAGCGCGGCAGCTGGAAGGCATGGCTCACCGCCGTCACGCGGAACACGGCCTATAACTTCGCGCGGCAGACCGCGCGCCGCGGCGAGGTTGAGCTTCCGGAGCATGCGCCCTCCCCTGCCCCGGATCCGGAGGAAGCGCTCCTATGGGCGGAGCGGCGACGGGCGCTGCAGCGGGCGCTCGCGTAGCTGAGCACCGCGGAGCAGGCGCTGTTTTACCGGAAATACTACTTACAGCCGACGAGCCAGATTGCATCGGAGCTTGGAACGACGGAGCGCGCCGTCGAGGGGCGGCTCTACCGCCTGAAAAAGCGGCTGCGCGGAATGCTGGGAGGTGAGCTGGATGGATAAGCGCGATCGGAAGGAGCAGGCCTTTGAGACGCTGCTCGCGGAGAACCTCCCCGCGCCGCCCGAGACGGTCGTCGCCGGGGTGACACCCGGCCATCCAGCTCTGCGGCGCGTGGTTTGCGTGCGCCGCTGCGGGTCTTGCGCTGCGTGCCGCGATTGCGCCGGAGACGGCGTCCAGTTGGCTCGGCTATGCCGCCGCGGCGCTCGAACTCGCGGTGTTCCTCTGCCTCTGGCGCGGGCTGGACGCCGTGCAGCGGAAGGCCGGGCTCCCGTCCGGTAAAAGCGCGGCGGCGCTCTTTTTCTGGTATGTGCTG
>OLRH01001903.1_pt1 | contig 10603 bp, 8 predicted proteins | sample 1672321 | NCBI WGS metagenome assembly OLRH01 (sample SAMEA3136671, study PRJEB25190) | human gut metagenome | reverse complement strand
GTACTTTGCGGGGGAAATTCTGGACGTGGACGCATACACGGGCGGCTTTAACCTGCAGATCGCCTTTGCAACGGGACACGCGGCGGGCGAAAATCTGTAAACTATCATTATATATAAGGAAGTTATATTATGTATGCAATAGCGATTGACGGACCTGCCGGCGCAGGTAAAAGCAGTGTGGCGAAAGCGGCTGCAAAGGCGCTCGGCTTTGTTTATGTGGACACGGGCGCGCTGTACCGCACGGTGGGGCTTTACCTGCTGCGCAGTGAAGTTGACCCTGCAGACGCAGAAGCGGTGGAGCCGAAGCTCCGGGACATTCAGGTCGATCTGAAATACGAAGACGGCGTGCAGCACGTCATTTTAAACGGGGAGGATGTATCCGGCCTTATCCGCACGCCGGAGGTCTCTATGGCGGCCTCTGCGTGTGCTTCCGTACCGGCAGTACGTAAGTTTCTGTTCTCCGCGCAGGTGGATATGGCGAAAAAGTACAACGTCATCATGGACGGCCGAGACATCGGCACGACGATTTTGCCGAACGCACAGGTGAAGATTTTCCTGACGGCTTCGCCCGAGGTGCGCGCCGAACGCCGCTACAAGGAGCTCAAGGAAAAAGGCGTGGACGTGAGCTATGAAGAAACGCTTGCGGACGTTATTCGCCGCGACAAGCAGGACGAAAAGCAATCTAAGGCAGCGGAGGACAGCATTTTGCTTGACAACAGCGAGCTGGATTTTAACGGTACGGTGAAACGCTTACTGGAGATCGTGGAAGAAAGGACGGGCGTGAAGCATGGCTGAAAATAAGAAGCCGAAGGAACACCTTTCTTGGTGGTATTTCCTTGCAAAGTACGTGATGCTGTTTTTCTTTAAAATTCTGCACCCGTACCGTATTATAGGCAGAGAGAACATGCCGCTTACCGGCAAGCTGCTCGTTTGCTCTAACCACGTGACGATGGGCGACCCGATTTACCTTGGCTGCGCAATACCGAAACGACAATTACACTATATGGCGAAGGCCGAGCTTTTTGAAAACAAGCTCATCGGCGGATTTTTGAAGAGCCTCGGCGCGTTCCCAATCTCCCGCGGCACGGGCGGGGCACAGGGCATTCAGACGGCGATTGACCTTTTGGAGGAAGAAAAGGTCGTGTGCATGTTCCCGGAGGGTACGCGCTCAAAGACCGGCGAGCTTTTGAACCCGAAAATGGGTATGGTAATGCTGGCGTACAAGACGCACTGTACGATTTTGCCTGTGGCGATCGTGGGCGAGGGCGGCAAGCCCCCGAAGGTGTTTAAGAAAATGGTCATCAACATCGGCAAGCCAATCCGGTTTGAGGACATGGGCCTGACCGAAGATTCCGGTATGATTTACCGCCGTGTTTCGCGCAATATTTTTGCCGAGGTGCAGAAGCTGCGCGAGGAAGGTCTCGATATTATGGAGAACAGGTGGAAGGAAGTATGATCCGCGTGGCGAAAACAGCGGGATTCTGCTTTGGTGTGAACCGCGCAGTGGAGACCGTTTACAAATTGCTTGACGAGGACAAAACCGTCTGCACGCTCGGGCCGATCATCCATAACCCGCAGCTTGTGGAGGAGCTCGGCCGCAAAGGCGTGCGTATTATAGATGCGCCCGAGGACGCGAAAGCGGGGGAGACGGTTGTCATCCGTTCTCACGGTGTGCCGCCCGAGGTCATCGAAAAGCTGAAAGTGCTCGGTGTCGATTACAAGGACGCGACGTGCCCGTATGTGCAGAAGATTCACCGCCTTGTTTCCGACGGAGAGCGCGAGGGTAGGCGCGTGATGCTGGCCGGCGATGCAAAACACCCGGAGGTGGAGGGCATACTCGGCTGCTGCAAAACGCCGTACCGCACCTTCAAAACGCGCGAAGAACTCGAAAATCTATTCAAAAATGAGCCTGAACTTGCCGAAATGCCCCTTCTTTTTTGTGAACAGACCACTTTTAACGTAGAAGAATGGGAAAAATGTTTGGATTTCGTAAAAAAGGTATGTACAAACGCTTCAGTTTTTGATACAATATGTAAGGCTACAACAAATCGCCAGCGCGAAGCACGCGAGCTTGCGCGTGAAAGCGACTTGATGCTCGTCATCGGCGGGCGTCACAGCTCGAATACGGCGAAGCTCAAGGAGGTCTGTGAACCGTATGCGCAGACGTATCTCATTGAGACGGCGGCGGAGCTTGCAGCCCTGCCTGTAAAGGGCAAAATGAATATCGGCATAACTGCCGGTGCTTCAACACCGGCAAGCATAATAAAGGAGGTACTTGTTACCATGACAGACAAAATTGAAACAAATGAGCTTAATTTTGAGGAGATGCTTGAGGAATCACTCAAGAGCTTAAATACAGACGAAAAGGTGCACGGTGTAGTTGTAAGCATTTCTCCCACCGAAGTGTATGTTGACGTCGGTAGAAAGCAGGCCGGCTACATCCCGGCTAACGAGCTTAGCAACGATCCGAACGCGAAGCCGGAAGATCTTGTAAAGATCGGCGACGAGATGGATCTGCTCATCATGAAGACGAACGACCAGGAAGGCACCATCATGCTCTCCAAGAAGCGCATCGATGCCATCAAGGGCTGGGAAGACATTGCAGCGGCTATGGACGCTGAAGAAATCCTCACCGGCAAGGTCACAGAAGTTGTTAAGGGCGGCGTGATTGTTCTGTATAACGGCATCCGCGTCTTCATCCCGGCTTCTCAGGCTGTTGCAAACCGCGGTGATGACCTTGAGGCTCTGAAGGGTCAGGACGTTCAGTTCCGCATCATCGAAGTCAACCGCCAGCGCCGCCGTGCGGTCGGTTCCATCCGTTCCGTGCTCCGCGAGCAGAGAAAGGCAGCACAGGCTAAGTTCTGGGAGTCTGTTGAAGAAGGTCAGGAGTTTACGGGTACCGTTAAGTCCCTCACGAACTTCGGTGCATTCGTTGACCTTGGCGGCGTGGACGGCATGATCCACATTTCCGAGCTCTCCTGGAACCGCATCAAGCACCCGAGCGAAGTTGTCTCCGTCGGCGACACCGTTCAGGTTTATGTCAAGAGCCTTGACCGTGAGAACGGCAAGATCTCCCTTGGCTACAAGAAGAAGGAAGACAATCCGTGGGAGATTCTCAAGAACGAGTATCCGGTTGGCACGGTTTGCGACGCTACCGTTGTCGGCATGACCACGTTCGGCGCATTTGCTAAGATCCTCCCGGGTATCGACGGTCTCATCCACATCTCTCAGATCGCGGACAGAAGAATCGAGAAGCCGCAGGACGTTCTGAAGGTTGGCGACGTTGTTAAGGTGAAGATTACCGACATCGATTTCGACAAGAAGAGAGTTTCCCTCTCCATCCGTGCTCTGCTCGAAGACCAGGGCGAGGACGCTTCTGAGGAATAATTTAAATCGTCAGGTGTAAATTTGCAGGGTGGTTCTTTCCACCCTGCTTTACATGACGGACATTTTAAAAGTAAACGGATAAAACGGCGGTTTTATCCATTGGAGGAAACAATTAGATGAAGCGCGTGAAAAAACCTGTGTTTTTTATCATCGCGGCTCTGATCCTTGCGCTTACATACACATCGGTCTTCGGCGTTTACACGCAGAACGGTGACACGAAGAACACATGGATCAAGGGCGCCGGCGATATAAGATGGGGTATTGATATCCGCGGCGGCGTGGAAGCGACCTTCAGCCCGGCTGACGGCGTGGAGGCGACCGCAGAGCAGCTTGAAGCCGCAAAGGCAATTATTGAGCTGCGTATGGTCTCGAAGAGCATTACGGACTACGAGATTTACACCGACGAAGCCAACGACAAGATCATTGTTCGTTTCCCGTGGAAGAGCGGCGAATCGGACTTTGACCCGGAGAAGGCGATTGAAGAAATTTCTGCAACGGCGCTGCTGACATTCCGCGAAGGTAAGTCCTACGAGACTCAGACGGTAGACGGCGAGGGCAACCCGGTTTACCAGACACCGACGGGTACAACGGCGGAAAACATCATTCTGGAAGGCAGCGATGTAACGGAGGCAAAGCCGGTCATGCAGGAGAATTCCACCTCCGGCAGCTATGATTATGCGATTTCCCTGACGCTTTCCGATGAGGGCGCAAAGAAGTTTGCGGAAGCGACCGAACGCCTGAAGGGCAAGACAATCTCCATCTGGATGGATGACATTATGATTTCTTACCCGACCGTTAACGCGGTAATCACAGACGGCAAGGCTTCTATTACCGGTAACTTTACGGCAGCTACAGCTTCCGAGCTTGCCGCGAAGATTCAGGGCGGCGCGCTGCCGTTTGCTTTGCAGACCTCGAACTTCAGCACCGTGAACCCGACGCTCGGCATGAAGTCTCTGGATGCCATGGTCATGGCCGGCGTAATCGCTTTTGCGCTCATCGCGGTCTTTATGATCATCATCTTTAAGATTCCGGGCTTTGCGGCTGTGCTGACGCTTGTGGGTCAGCTTGCAATCACCTTTGCGGCGATTTCCGGCTACTTCCCGTTTGTGAACAGCTTTACAATGACTCTGCCGGGTCTTGCGGGTATTATCCTTTCCATCGGCGTGGGCGTGGATGCGAACATTATCACCGCGAGCCGTATTAAGGAAGAACTCGGCACCGGCAAAACGCTGGACGGCGCCATTCAGAAGGGCTGCTCCAACAGCCTTTGGTCGATCATCGACGGCAACATCACGATTTTGATCGTTGCCATCATGCTCATCGGCGTGTTCGGTCCGTCTAACATTCTCTCTAAGATTTTCGGCGAATCCACGACCGGTGCGATCTACTCCTTCGGCTACACTTTGCTCGTCGGCGTAATCGGCAACTTCATCATGGGCGTGTTCTGCTCTCGTCTGATGATCAAATCGCTTTCCGGCTTCAAGCCGCTCCGTAAGAAATGGCTGTTTGGAGGTGCGGATAAGTAATGAAAAAGTTTGATTTTGATTTCTATAAGAACAGAAAAATTCTGTTCGGCATCTCGATTGGCCTGATAGTCATCGGCTTGATTTTCAATTTCATTCGTGGCACGAAGATGGACATTCAGTTCGTCGGCGGTGCGATGATTAAGTATTCCGTAGACGGCGAAGTCGATACGGATGAAATCGCGTCCCTCGTAAAAGAAGAGACCGGCCGCGACGTTTCCGTTGCATTGAGCAAGACGTTCGGCACGGACGCGAACCAAGTGACGCTGTCCTTTGCGGGCAACGAAGCTGTGACGCTCGATGAACAGCAGGCAATCGCGCAGTCCCTATCCGATGCGTATGCCGACCGCACGTTCAACGTGGTGGAATCGAGCTCCGTTGACCCGACCATGGGCGCGAAGTTCTTCCAGAAGTGCCTTGTTTGCTTGCTCATCACGTTCGTGATCCTGCTCGTTTACATTGCGTTGCGCTTTAAGAAAATCGGCGGTCTTTCCGCCGGCGTTACGGCGCTCATCGCACTTGTGCATGACGTGCTGCTTGTGTATTTCGCGTTTGTGATTTTCGGTTTCTCGATCAACGATATTTTCATCGCTGTTATCCTGACAATCCTCGGCTACTCGCTGAACGATACCATCGTCATTTACGACCGTATTCGTGAGAACCGCAAGCTCTCCCCGACGAAGAGCCCGGATGCACTGCCGGCTATCGTCAACAAGAGCCTCAATCAGACAATGACGCGTTCTATTCTGACATCTCTGACCACCTTCATGGCGCTGCTTGTCATCTACATTGTTGCGGCGGTTTATGGCATCAGCTCTGTACAGAGCTTTGCACTGCCGATGATGGTCGGCACGATTGTCGGTTGCTATTCCTCGCTGTGCATCGCGGCTCCGCTGTACACCATGTGGGCTGTGCATAAGGGCGAGAAGAGCAAAAAGTAATCTGACCCGAGTTGCTTTTAAGCAAGCGTTTCTATTACAGAATGAAATTCCCGGAAAGCCGTGTGCTCTCCGGGAGTTTTTGTATAGGACGCATTTTACGGTGCAGGGGATAAAAATAAACAAACGATAAAAAGCTAAAAGAAAACCGGGTAAGCTGCCGTGCGGTGTGCTACCCGGTTTTGGTTTTAGATCTGTTTGGATTTGCCGGTAAGGAGCCAGAAGACATCGACGTCTAAAATTTCGGCAAAGGCTAAAAGCTCGATATCCGTGACGGTGCGAAGCTGACCCTCTAACTTGGAGAGGGCAGAGGCGTTGATGTCAACACCGCGCACCTGCAGCTGCGCGAGCAGCTCTTTTTGTTTCATGCCACGATTGCGGCGAATGCTCTCAATACGTGCGCCGACTAAGTTTTTGTCTCCAAGTGGTTTTTTACGGATGCGCATTTGCTCGCCGCCTTTCAATGTTCTATACACATTATAAGCGTAAATGCACAAAAAATCAATTCATTTTCCGAAAAATTATGAAAATCAACTGCTAACAATTCGCGAACGGTCCGTAAAACCGGGTGAATTACTCTGTGGTTTCGTCCTGTTCTTCGGATTTTGTATCTTCCGCTTCGCCGGAACGCGTGCGGCGGTAGGCGAGCGGTGTCATGCCATACTTTTTCTTGAAGATAGAATAGAAGTAGTTCGTGTTTACAATGCCGATGGCTTCGCTGATTTGGTTGATGGGCAGCTTAGTCTCACGCAGAAGCTGCTCGGCCTTTTTCATGCGGGTGTTGCTGAGGTAATCACTGAACGAATAGCCGATCTGCGTGGCGAAAATTTTGCCGAAGTAGGCGGAGGAAAGGCCTGCCATGCCGGCGAGCATTTTCAGGGAAAGATCAGGATTTGCGTAGTTTTTATCGATGTATTCCTTTGCGGCATCGGCGGCAAGCTCGTTGCCGTATTTGCGGTTGATGCTTTGATGATGCGCCAAAATGGTGATGAACTCCATGCAGCGCTTGCGCAGCATATAGACATTCGGTAGCTGACGGTCAATTTTATTCAGTTTATCCATCAAGATGGGATAAGCGGTGTCGTCGTCCGTGAAAGTGGTGGAGAAATCGTCGAGCAGCGACATCATGACGTGATTGAAATACGCAACGGCTGTATTGAAGCTGACGTTTGACATGTAGGAAAGCGCGAGATCGAACTCGTGCGAGCAGGCATCGAGGTCGTTTGCGCGGATGTGCTCGGCAAGCTTCATATGGAGCTTGTTGTGGTATGAGTTGAGATTGATATTCTGGCCGGTCTCATAGGCGAAGAAAATTTTGCCCTGATTACGGATGGCGGAATATTCCAGTGCGATGTTCGTCGCCTCATAGCAGAGGTTGATATTGACGGCTGTCTCCACGATGGTGCCGATGCAGATGGTGGTGTTCATGGCAAACTCGCGCTGCATGACCTCGCACACGCGCTCAAGCTCCGGCACAAGCTTTTCCGGGTAGGCGTTCTTTTGCAGGGGGAGCAACATCACGAGAAAGTTGTGCGAATTGCGATACGACACGACACTGCCGAACTGTCCCAAAACTTCGGTGGCGAGGTTTTCGAGAGCGTAGCTGTAAATGAAATAGTTTGGATCATCCGGGCCGAAGCGCAACTCTTTGGAGGCTGCACTGATAATGACGATGGTGTAATACGGCGCGGTGAGGTCGATGCCGTAGCTTTGGTATACTTCGATGTAATTCGGAATCTGTCCATACTCGCCGTGCATAAGTCGCTGAATGTTGCGCTTTTTGGAATCGGAATAGGAGGAGATGAGGCCTTGCTCCAGCTTATCGGCTTTCATGTACATATCGGAAAACGCCTTGCTGAGCTGGTCAAGCTCATCGCCGGCATGGTCGTTCGACGGCTTTTTGACGTAGTTACTGTATAGCACTTCGATTGGTGCGGAGAGCTTTGCACTGGTGCGGAACGAGATGAACATGCCGACGCAGAGCACAAGAATACCGGCGAGTAACGTGATGATGGCGAGCTGGGGGAGACCGCTGTAAATATTCGAGTACGGCACAATATTGAAGATCGTAAAGCCGGAGGAAGACGCCTTGGCGTAGGTGACGAGCGCTTCGGTATGGTCAGCGCAGGTATAGGAAAAAGAGCCGGAATTGTCGGTCAGCTCCGGGAAATCCTCCACAGAGACAATAGTATTGTCGGGTTTTGCATGCGTAAAGGTTTCTGAATCACCTTCAGCGATATTGGTGGAGAAAACCTCGCCGTAACGGTTCAAAAGCAGGACCTGTTGAAAGCCGTTCGAGGTGCGCAGGTTCGATATGGAATCGTTGAAATAATCTTCGTCCACGTCTACGATGATGAGGTCGGGCGAGCCGCCTTTGCGTAGCTGTACGCGGAAGACGAAGGAATAGACATAACGGGTCTTGAGCTGCTGTGTGGCGTAGTTTGCACCGATCATGCGCAGAAGGCAGGTATCGGCGCCGGGATTATCGGGCAATCTCCTATAATAGTATGCAATATCGTCATCCGTGAGAAAATCTGCCGTAGAGCTGGAGACGAAACGGTTGGAGGCGGAGTTATAAAGGCTAACATAGCGCGTATAGCTCTGCGCCGTTTGGATCTCGCGTAACTTGATGCCTGCGTCGGCTTCGATGAGGCGGTTGAAGGTATTGGAGGAGAGGCAACGGTTCGTATTGCTGTTCTGCAAAATTTGATTATTAACGGAATGCATTTGGCTGTAGAGCATGTCCGTCATCTGACAGACCTGCTCCAACTGATGCACAGAATAGGTGCGCGCAGAGCTGACCTGCAAATTTGCGTAGATGGTGAAAATTAAAAGCGTGACGAGTATAACGGCTATGGCCACCACGCAGAAAATACTGAAAAGGTACCGGTTGAACAGCCGGGTTTTTACTTTTTTAAACAAAATACAACACTCCAAATACAGAAAGAGAACGAAAAACACGAATTAGATTTCGTGTAACTCTATGCTAACGGATTTTGGCACTAAACGCAAGCGAAAAATCAGATTATTGATTCAAATCGTAAAAAACCGTAGTTTCATATCGCGAAAAGCCGAAAAAAGTGATTCGATTCTCAAAAAATGGAGAAAAGCGAAATTTGTGAAGTGCCTTGAAACTGCCAAAATGCAAAGTTGCTTTGAAATTTTGGAGTTTATCGCAAAAAGAATACTTTACAAATCGTTCACAACGTGTTAAAGTTTATTCATCGAAAACAAACAAGCGGTTTGCAAAAACGGTATCTCTGCACGGGGCAGAGGTTCCGGGAATACCCATGAGGGAGGGCGCCCGGTGCGCTGTGATTGCAAAACGACACGCTTTGGCAAACACCAAGTTTTGTCGGCACTTTGTTTTCAGCAGGAATAGCGATATTCCGGGTTCGCATTTGCAGAGTCAATATATAAATATAAAGATAAAGCAAATTAGCTTTACTTTATATGTGCGGCTGTGCAGAGGCGAGCGAAGCTCTTCTTTATTATAGAAGAGACACATTATTCGGAGAGGATGATCGCAAACATGAGTAAGGCGTCAGCTTTGGTTGATGTCAGCAAGAAGAGAGTGAATCCTTTTAAAGAGCTGTGGACAAACAAGTTTTTGTACCTGCTTGCGCTGCCCGCGGTCGTTTACACTTTCATCTTTTCTTATTTGACACTGCCGTACATCGTAATTGCATTTGAGAAGTTCAACTACAAGACGGGTGTTTTTAGCCCGTTTGTCGGTCTGAAAAACTTCGAATACTTCTTCAAGTCCAGTTGGGCGTGGACCGTTACGCGCAACACGCTCGTCATCAACATCCTGTTCCTCATCGTCGGTACGGTTTGCTCCGTTGTTTTGGCAATCGTCCTCAATGAGGTCAAGGCGAAGAAGTTCCTTAAGGTTTCTCAGTCCATGATGCTTTTCCCGTACTTTATTTCCTGGGTTATCGTCAGCTACATGCTGCAGGGTATCCTCGGTACAGAGACGGGCCTGCTCAACAATCTAATGGGTACGCGCATCAATTATTATTCCACCCCCGGCTACTGGTACCCGATTCTTCTGATCCTCAACATTTGGAAGAACACGGGCTACAACACGATCGTTTACCTCGCAGCGATCACCGGCATTGACGAAGGCCTTTACGAAGCAGCTTATATCGACGGCGCTACGCGCTTTAAGCGTATCATTTACATCACGATCCCGCTGCTTGCACCGACCATCTGCATCATGACCCTGATGTCTGTCGGCCGCATCTTCTACGGCGACTTCGGTATGCTGTATGCGATCATCCGCGACAACAGCTCGTTGATGCCGATTGCAGAAGTTATTGATACATACGTTTACCGTACATTTAAGAACACAGGTGATCCGAGCCTTTCCATGGCTATCGGTCTCTATCAGTCCATCGTCGGCTTCATTCTGGTCTTCACAGCAAACTGGATCGTCAGAAGAAAGTTCCCGGATGGCGCACTGTTCTGATACAGGGAAAGGAGACAAGCTCATGAACAGCACGGTTGCGGCGGCTACAAAGCCGTCTAACACCAACAACAAAATCAAGCACAGCACGGGGGAGAACGTCGGTACATTCGTCATTTATCTCGTCGTTGCTCTGTTCGCACTGATATGCGTCCTGCCGTTTGTTCTCGTTATCATTGTTTCTTTCAGCAGTGAGAAATCGATTACGATCAACGGTTACTCTTTCTGGCCGATTCAAAAAAAGTTTACAAAAATTCTTTCGTGCAAACGGCAAAAAAGTTCCCAGT
>OLRH01001902.1_pt1 | contig 10607 bp, 8 predicted proteins | sample 1672321 | NCBI WGS metagenome assembly OLRH01 (sample SAMEA3136671, study PRJEB25190) | human gut metagenome | reverse complement strand
TTCCTTTAGAAAAGAATTTGGGAACACCAAAAATGAAAGTTGCAATACAAGCCCAGTAACATGGGAGTGACCGCGCCGAAGGTTTCCAAAGGGCGATCGGAAAGCCCTTTGGTGCGCCCGCAGGCGCATCCCCCTGCCGCAAAAATCACCTATTTCAATAGAACAACACACCTCCAAAACAGGAAAAACCAGCGTGGCAATCTATCCCACGCTGGTTTTTCCTATATTCACTTGCAATGCACCTTGCACCAAAGCTCCTGAATCGGCGGAATCTGCTCCCGCATTCCGGGCGCAAGGCGGCTCCAGATAATCCCCTTCGATGGGCGCGGATACTCGTGCCGCGTCTCAATCAGGCGCGTCGGGGTCACGATGTAGTCAATCGCCGTGTCGTAATCCTCCACCGTCACATCAACGTCCACCACCTGCACATCATGCCCTGCGCCGACAATCGCGGTCGTTTCGTCGCACAGTCCGACAGTCGAGAGCATCGCGTACTCAAGGTCGAAATAGCCGTGACCCTTGCCGAAGCGGATGCCGCTGGGCGTAATCGCGGAAGCGCCCGTCACCATCATGTCGATATGCCCGACGGCTTCTTTCAGCTGCGCCAGCGTCTGATGCTTCCAGTAGCGGGATACGCCATCCAGCAGCGACGCGATTTCCTCCTTGCCCTCCGGAATCTGACCGGGGCGAATGAGGAAGAAGCCGCGCGTAATGCCGTAGTTGGTCATCACGACGGTCTTTTTGTCGCGGAAAGCCTGTTCCCGCAGGGTTTCAAGGTTGTTGTCCGGCGTAATGAAAATTACGCGGGCGTTCTTGTACATATCCGTCGCGGTCAGCAGCGCCGTGCCCTTTTCGCTGCCCTCATAGTCGCAAATGAACTCGGAAAACTGCCAGCTGAACTTGCTGTCCGGCTTGGCGACGCGCAGCAGCTCCTCCCAGATCTGCACGCGTGCTTCCTTTGCGTCAAGCTTCTTCTCCATCATGCTACTCCTCCAGTTCGGAAATTGTTACCCGAAACAGTGTAGCGCGAAGAAACGCTTTTGTCAAGTATAACATATGCTGATTTGTAGACAGGTTTGTATCATTCCTGTTCTTTTTCCGCCTGATGCAGCGCACTCCTCCGGTACTGCATCGGACTTTGCCCGACGGCGGCGGAAAATCGCGCGGAAAAATTGCTCGCATCCCCGAACCCGACTTCCCGCCCGATTTCGGACACGCTGCGGTCGGTCAGCGCCAGCAGCGCCTTCGCCTGCGTGATGCGGGTGCTGATGAGGTAGTTGTAGGGTGTTGTACCCATGTAGCGGCGGAAGAGACGCAGGAAGTAGCTGCGGCTCATGTGCGCCTGACGCAGCAGGTCATTCAGTGACAGCGGTTGATTGTATTTCTCGCGGATGGTCTGCGCCGCCTGCTGGATCACCTGCTGATTGCTCTCCGTCTGCTCCTGATTCAGCAGCCCCTGCGCGCACAGCGTCAGCAGCTGATGCAGCGCCAGCGACACTTGCAGCATACTGTCCACCGTGCCGCTCTCCAGCTCGGCGAAAATCGTCTTGAACTGTTCTTCCACTTTCTGGTCAGTTAGCGTAATCGGGGTCAGCTTCCCCTCCGGAATAAGCCATTCCGCCATTGCTGCCACGCCTGCGCCGTCCAAATGCACCCAATCGTGGTGCCAGCAGTGCTGACCGGGGGCAGTCGCGTACCGCTGGGGTTTGCGGCAGTCCATCAGCAGCGCCTGCCCCGCGCGCAGCAGCACCCTGTCATCCCCCTGCTCAATCAGCCCCGCGCCGCGCAGGGTGTAGAAGAGCAGGTAACTCTCCTTGTGCGTGCGGGCGGTCGAAAAATGCCCCTGCGCCAGATACTGCCCCGCCTCGGTGCATACATACGGCTGCCCCATCGCGGACGCGCCCGGCGTCGTCCGCAGCCAGATACTTTCCGGCAAGACATCCATCGTGTAGATCAGCATGTGCATCCTCCCCATGCTCTTTTGTCCATATTATACACCAAATTTCGCTTGATTTCTACGGGGTCGGCATTTTTCGCAAAGTAGACTTTTCACAAAGAATCAGCTACCTTTGCGCATGGCAGAATTCGGCTTCCTGCGCTATAATGAAAGCAGTTCAGAACGTTGACACCAAGGAGGTATCTCATGCAGCGCATTTTTCTGGCGATTGACATCGGCGCATCGTCCGGGCGGCACATCATCGGCATCGAGGCGGACGGCGCGCTCCAAACAGACGAGGTTTACCGCTTCCCGAACGGGGTACAGCGCGAAAACGGGCATCTCATCTGGGACATCGAGGGCATTTTCCAGCACGTCAAGGCGGGCCTCAAGGCAGCGTTTGCGAAGTATCCGCACATCGACAGCCTGTCCATCGACACTTGGGCGGTGGATTACGTCCTGTTGAAGGACGGCGCGGCGCTTCTCCCCTGCCACGCCTACCGCGACGAGCGCACGCAAGCGGTGATTGACGAGGTGCATCAGCATATGCCCTTCGCCGAGCTGTACCGCCGCACGGGCATTCAGTTTCAGCCCTTCAACAGCATTTACCAGCTCTACGAGGACGCGAAAACCGGGCGTTTGCAACAGGCGGACGACTTCCTGATGGTGCCGGAATACCTGCTGTACCGTCTCTGCGGCGTGAAGGCGCGCGAGTACACAAACGCGACCTCGACCGGACTTGTCAGCGCCGCGACGAAGGAGTACGACCCGGAGATTCTGCGTGCCTTGTCCCTGCCGGAGCGCCTTTTCCCGCGCCTGACGCAGCCGGGAACCGTCTTAGGGCAATTGACGCCAGACGTCGCCCGCGAAGTCGGCGGACAGACCAGTGTCGTCCTCTGCGCGACGCACGACACCGCCAGCGCCGTCGAGGGCATCCCGATGGCGGAGAACGCCCCGTTCCTCTCCTCCGGCACATGGTCGCTGCTCGGTGCGAAAATTCCCGCCCCCATTACGACCCCCGAAAGCATGGCATGCAACTTCACGAACGAGGGCGGCGTGGGGTACATCCGCTATTTGAAGAACATCATGGGCTTGTGGATTGTGCAGTGCATCCAGAAGCAGCTGGGCATTTCCTTCGCGGAAATGGTGAATCTGGCACGGACGAGCCATTACGAGCAGATTTTCAACGTCAACGACCCGCGTTTCAGCGCACCGGAGGACATGGCGGCGGAAATTCGAGCTGCACTCTCTCCCGCTCCGGAAACCGACGCAGACCTCATCCGCAGCGTGTACGTCTCGCTGGCGCACAGCTACGGCGAAGCGATTCGCGAATTGGAGCGCCTGACGGGTCAGACATGGGAGAAGCTGTACATCGCCGGCGGCGGCGCGAAGAATGCGCTGCTGAACGAGCTGACCGCGCAGTACACAGGCAAGGAAGTTGTTGCACTTCCGATTGAAGCGACGGCGCTGGGGAATCTGAAAATCCAGCGCGAAATTCGCTGATTTTAGCATTTTTCATGCGGCAAACGCCATTTCCCAGAGAATAATGCTTTCATGCAGGGGATTTCGCTCCTGCGGGAGCGACAAGGGGGCTTTCCGCTCGCCCCCTTGTCCCCTTCGGGCGCACTCCCATGTTACTGGTCGGTTATGTTTATTGGCATTTAGTTAGTGGGAAAAAGGTACACAAACTAAAAAACCTTCCAATAAAAATCAAGCAACAACCGGAGGGCGTGCGAAGAAGTCCAGAGGGCGACCGCGGACTTTGTCCGTTTTCATTGCCCTCTGGAAGCCGCAAATATTACCACTAAGTTAGAAAAGTCAAGCAAGTCACCCGCAAAAACAAATCAAAAGGAGGATTCCCCATGAGCTACCAAGAAGCCAAGCAAAAATACGCTGCCATCGGCGTAGATACCGACGCTGCCATCGCGCGCCTCAAAACCGTGCCGATTTCCCTCCATTGCTGGCAGGGCGACGACGTCCGCGGCTTCGACACCGACCCCAATAAGCCCTTGACCGGCGGCATCCAGACCACTGGCAATTACCCCGGCCGCGCCCGTACCCCCGAAGAGCTGATGGCGGACATCGACGTTGTCCTCTCCCTCTGCCCCGGTACGAAGAAAATCAACCTCCACGCCTCCTACGCCATCTTCGACGAGGAAAACCCGTGGGTTGACCGCGACAAGCTCGAACCCAAGCACTTCCGCAAGTGGGTGGATTTCTGCAAGACGCGCGGGCTGGGTGCGGACTTCAATCCGACCTACTTCTCCCACCCCATGTGCGACCCGCTGACGCTCTCCAGCCCGAACGAGGAGACCCGCCGCTTCTGGATTAACCACGGCAAGGCGTGCATCCGCATCAGCCAGTACCTCGCCGAGGATCTTGGTCAGCCCTGCACGATGAATATCTGGACGGGCGACGGCTTCAAGGACGTCCCCGCCGACCGCAAGGGCCCGCGCGACCGCTACCGCGCCAGCATCGACGAAATTCTCTCTGAGCCGTATGATTTTAATCTCGTCAAGCCCTGCATCGAGAGCAAGGTGTTCGGCATCGGCGTGGAAGCCTACACCGTCGGCAGCGCGGAATTTGCCCTCACCTACGCCGCCTACAACCGCGACAAGTGCATCCCGCTGATGGACAACGGTCATTATCACCCGACCGAGGTCGTCAGCGACAAGATTCCCGCGCTGCTGGCGTTCTTCCCGGAAATCGCCCTGCACGTCACCCGCCCGATTCGCTGGGACAGCGACCATGTGGTGCTGCTGGACGACGAAACCAAGGAAATCTGCAAAGAAATCGTGCGCTGCGGCGGGCTGGACGGGCGCGTCAACATCGCGCTGGACTACTTCGACGCCTCCATCAACCGCATTTCCGCGTGGACGGTCGGCTTCCGCAACGTGCAGAAGGCGCTCCTGTCCGCCCTGCTGACCCCGAACGACGCCCTGCGTGCCTTGCAGGACGAGCAGCGCTTCACCGAGCTGATGGTGCGTCAGGAAGCCCTGAAAACCATGCCCTTCGGCGACGTGTGGGACGAATACTGCCGTTCGTGCAACGTTCCCGTCGGCACGGACTGGTTCGAGACGGTGCAGAAGTACGAACGCGACGTGCTTTCCAAGCGCGTGTGAGTCCGCAAATTTCTCTGTAACGATAAAAATCAAGCCGCATGGGAGTATCCGCGCCGAAGGGGTCGAGGGGGCGATCGGAAAGCCCCCTCGTCGCCTCCGCGGAGGCGATTCCCCTGCAAAAATCGAAACCAAGAAACAGTTCTTTATCAGGATAGGAGGATAAACAATCATGAGCATTCTCGATTTGGACATCATCAAAGGCTACATCCGCATGTGCACCGACGGCTGGAATCAGGGCTGGCACGAGCGCAACGGCGGCAACCTCACCTACCGCATGAAGGACGAGGAAGTCGCGCAGTGCCGCCCCTACTTCCGCGCAACCCCCGGCGAATGGGTGAACATGGGCGTTCAGGCGGACAACCTCGCGGGCGAATACTTCATCACCACCGGTTCGGGCAAGTACTTCCGCAACGTCGAACTCGACCCCGAACATAACATGGGCATCGTCGAAATCAACGGCAAGGGCGACAGCTGGCGCATCGTCTGGGGGCTGGAAGGCGGCGCGCGCCCGACGAGCGAGTTCCCCAGCCACTTCATGAACCACTCCGTCCGCAAGGCGGCGACGAATGGCGCGAACCGCGTCATCTACCACTGCCACGCCACCAACGTGATTGCCATGACCTACATTCTGCCGCTGACTGACCGCGATTTCTCCCGCGCCCTGTGGCAGAGCGCGACGGAATGCCCGGTCGTATTCCCGGAAGGCGTCGGTGTCTGCCCGTGGATGGTTCCCGGCGGTGCGGCGATTGCCATGGCGACGTCCGAGCTGATGAAGCATTATCAGGCGGCTGTCTGGGCGCAGCACGGGCTGTTTGCCTCCGGGCCGGACTTTGACATCACGTTCGGTCTGGCGCACACCATCGAGAAGAGCGCGGAAATCTACATCAAGGTGCTGTCCGCGGGTCAGGGCAAAATCCGCCAGACCATCACGGACGACGATCTGCGCGCGATTGCGCATGATTTCGGCGTGACGATTAACGAGAAATTCCTTGACTAAGCTGATTTTTCCGGGACGCAGGGCATGTTCAAGTTCAGCGGAGGGAAACGGTGAATATCACGATTCGCAAAATGCAGCCCGGTGACGCGGACGCGCTGTACAGGCTGCTGTCTGCCCCGGAAGTCATGCGGCATCTGGAGCCGCCGTTCGACCGGGAGAAAACAGAAACGTTTCTGCATCACGCGGGGCTGACTGAACCGCCGCTTGTGTATGCCGCCGAAGCCAGCGGGAATTTCATCGGCTATGTGATTTATCACGCGTACGATGCGGACAGCGTGGAATCGGCTGGGTGCTGTTCCCGGAATATTGGGGGGCACGGCTGTGCGTCGGCGCTGACCGATCGGCTGATTGACCGGGCGCGGCAGGAGCGGAAAAGCGTCGTGATTGAGTGCGCTCCGGCGCAGGAGGCTACAAAGCGGATTGCAAGCAAACAAGGCTTCCGCGACTGCGGAATCTGCGACGGATTGGCGGTCTATCGGCTGCCATAAGAGGATACGCAAAAAGGCTCTGCCAACCCGGCAGAGTCTTTTCGTTTTTTGCGGTTATACTATTTCCAAATGAGAATGCGCCAAGATGCGAAGCGAATTTTTCGCGCTGGCTAACGCGAATGAAACGCAGCGTAGCAGCGCTACGCTAAGTGGAATGAGCGGACGCAAGCGCGGAAAAGGCGCGAGCAGATGGCGCAGATGAATTTGGAAATAGTATTAGTACACAATCGCGTCGTTCGCCGTAAATCCACCGAGCGAATTTTCCTTCACCTGAATGCACACATAGGTGATGCTGCTGTCCGCCGCGGCGGAGAACTGGCGCTTCGCTGCCGGAGCGACCTTCAGCCAATCACCCGCCGTCAGCGCGATTTCCTCGCCGTCGATAACAGCCTTGCCCTTGCCTGCAAGAATGCCGTAAATCTCCTCGTTCTGCTGATGCGCATGGACGAACGGAACGCCTGCGCCCGCCGGAAGTTGGTTGATGCTGACCTCTGCGCCGGTCAGACCGAGGGTATCATGGAGTTCGGTGCGCGGGGCGCTGCCAACGTTCGTCTTCGTGTAGTTTGCCATAGGATTGAAGCCTCCCAAATGATGTTCTCGCAAGGGGTTTTGCTGATTCCCTTGCGTGATTCTATTGTAGTTGAATCGTGTTGGAAAAACAAGTAGGCACTTTTTTGTAACTATGCGGGAAGTTTCAATTATCAATTAGGAATGAGCAATTAGCAATTGGAAAAGGCAGCAAATCATAGTTCATTAAAAAGAGGCCCTGCGCACAGCAGAGCCTCTTGGGGGATTGGCTTATTCGTCGTCGTCCACAACCTTGTCGGCGCTGGCGATAACCTTCTTCGCGACGTCGGCGGGTACTTCCTCGTAGCGCTCGAACGTCATCGTGAAGCGGCCCCATGCCTGCGTCATCGAGCGCAGGTCGGTCGCGTACTTGAACATCTCGCTCAGCGGGGCTTCGGCGATAATCTTTTGCCCGCCTTCGCACTGTTCCATGCCGATGATGCGGCCGCGGCGCTTGTTCATGTCGCCCATCACGTCGCCCATGTAGTCATCCGGCACAATCACTTCGACGTGCATAATCGGCTCCAGCAGGACAGGGTTCGCGTCGGCGCAGCCCTTCTTGTAGGCGATGCGCGCGGCGGTCTTGAACGCCATTTCGGAGGAGTCCACCGGGTGATAGCTGCCATCGTAGAGCTTCGCCTTCACGCTGACCATCGGATAGCCCGCCAGCACGCCGTGCACCATGCACTCGCGCAGCCCCTTCTCAACAGAGGGGATGAAGTTGCGCGGCACAACGCCGCCCACGACCGCGTCCTCGAACACGATGTCGGTCGAGCCGTCCGTCACCGGGCTGAACTCAATCCACACGTCGCCGAACTGCCCGTGACCGCCGGTCTGCTTCTTGTGGCGGCCCTGCACCTTCACGGTCTTGCGAATCGTCTCGCGGTACGGAATCTTCGGGTCTTTCAGCACGCAGTTCGCGCCGAACTTGCTCGCCAGCTTGCTGCGGATAACATCAAGGTGCATCTCGCCCTGACCGGAGAGCAGCGTCTCCATCGTTTCGGGGTCTTTGCTCAGCGTGACGGACGGATCTTCCTCCATCAGGCGCTGGAGGCCGGAGAACACCTTGTCTTCCTCGCCCTGCTTGGCGGCGTAAACAGCCTTCGAAATGCAGGGCTTCGGGTACTCAATCGGCGGATAGATAACCGGGTTCGCGGGGTCACAGAGCGTATCGCCCGTGGACGTGTACTGCAATTTCGCCATAGCGCCGATATCGCCCGCGTGCAGCGATTCCTTGACGACCTGCTTCTTGCCGCGCAGAATGTAGATGCCGCCGCACTTTTCGGTCTTGTCCTTGCCGGGGTTGTAGAGCGTCGTCTGCCCGCTGAGCATACCGGAGAAGATGCGGAACAGAGACAGCTTGCCGACGAACGGGTCAGCGATCGTCTTGTAGACGAACGCGGAGAAGGGCTGGTCGTCCTTGCAGATGCGGGTGATGTCCTCGCCCGTGCGCGGATCTTTGCCCGCCCAGTACAGACCGTTGTGCGCCGGGGACGGGAAATACTTCGCCATCAGGTCGAGCATACGCGCGATGCCCACGCCCGTTGCGGCGGACACGGCGACGACCGGCACAATCGAGCCGTCCTTCATGCCCTTGCGGAAGCCCGCCTTGATTTCCTCAAACGTCAATTCGCCCGTCTCGAAGTACTTTTCCATCAGCTCTTCGTCCGCCGCTGCCGCCTGCTCAATCAGGTAGGAGTAGCATTCCATCAGCTGACCCTTCATGTTTTCGGGCATCGGCACTTCGACGCTCTTCTTGTACGCGCCTTCATACGCCTTGCGGTCCAGCACGTTCACCACGCCGCGGAAGGTCGGACCTTTGCCCAGCGGCAGCAGAATCGGCACAACGCAGTTGCCGTACTTCGCGCGCAGCTGCGACGAAATCTTGTCGAAGTCCGCGTGATCGCGATCCATCTGGTTGATAATAAACATGCGCCCCAGACCATGCGCACCGGCGTAATCCCACGCCTTTTCCGCGCCGACGGACAGTCCGCCGACAGCATCGACGACGATAACGGCTGTCTCCACCACGCGCAGAGGGCCGATCATTTCGCCCACGAAGTCAAAATAGCCCGGTACGTCCACCACGTTGATAATCTTGCCGTTCCAGTCCACAGGGGCGGTTGCGGCGCTGATGGAGCACTTCCGGCGCGTTTCTTCGGGGTCGAAGTCCGTCATGGTCGTGCCGTCTTCCACACGGCCCTGACGATCCACTAATCCGGCAGCGTAGAGCATGGCCTCGGTCAGCGTGGTCTTGCCCTCGCTGCCATGTCCTATGAGGGCGATGTTGCGAATGTTTGTCGTGATATAGTCTGCCATGATACTCTCCTCCGTTCAAATTCTTTCATGTTTTTATCCTATTTCCGGGCTGCCCTTCGGCTTTTTCCCGGATGTTGTTTTGATTATATCATGATTTTCGCCAAAAGAAAAGAGTGTTTTTTCGTCATTTTGCATCTTTGTACGATTTCAACAAAACAGTGCTGGTTTATCCGGGTTTTTATCGCCCAGAAACGCCATTTGTATAGTAAAACGCAACAAAAAAGCAGGGCGAATCGCTCTCCTTTCCGGGTTGATTCGTCCTGCTTACTTATGCTGTTTTCGGCTGACCTATGCCAAGTTTTTTTGATTATAACCAATGTAACTTAACCCCAAAAGTATGGGAGTGTCGAACCGAAGGTTTCCAAAGGGCGATCGCAGACTTCGTCTGTTCTCACTGCCCTTTGGTCGCCTCCGCAGAGACGAAATCCCCTGCGCAGGGATGCAATCACTCAAACAAATATTCCTCAATCACCTTCAAGGTATTGAGCGCCCCATCCCGATGGCTGCGTTCATACCCGTGCGACGCATACACACCCGCGCCAATCAGCCCGTGGCGAATGTCATACCCCGCCCGCAGGGTCGCTTCCACATCCGACCCGTAGTGCGGATACACATCCACCGCATAGTCCGCCCCTTCGCGTTTGGCGGCGGCAATCAGCTTCCGCACGACATCATAGCTGTACGGCCCGCCGGAGTCCTTCGCGCAGATGGACACCTGCCGTTCGGTGCACTGCACGCCTTCGCCGACGCAGCCCATATCCACCGAAATCGCCTCCGTCACGCCGTCCGGCACAGACGCCGAGCCGCCATGCCCAACTTCCTCATACACCGTGACGTGGACGTACACGCGGCGCTTCGGTGTCAGATTCTCGTCCTTCAAATACTGCGCGAACGCCTGCAAGATGCCGACAGACAGCTTGTCATCCAGGAAGCGGCTCTTGATGTACCCGCTTTCGGTGATGCGGCTGCGCGGGTCAAAGCAGACGAAATCGCCCACATCGATGCCGAGCTTGCGAACATCCTCCGCCGAGCGGACGTCCTCGTCCAGCACGACCTCCACCGTGTCGAACGTGCGCGGCGTGGTGCTGTAATTGCCGTTGACGTGGACGGACGCGTCGCAGAGCTGCACCGTGCCGTCAATAGCGCCGCTGAACTTCGTAATCACGCGCACATTCTCC
>OLRH01001898.1_pt1 | contig 10627 bp, 10 predicted proteins | sample 1672321 | NCBI WGS metagenome assembly OLRH01 (sample SAMEA3136671, study PRJEB25190) | human gut metagenome | reverse complement strand
GACATTTGCTCAACATGGCTATGAGCAGGATAGATGAAGCTGCCAGCAGTGCGGCGTACGAGATGGGGGCGGATGTGGATTCTGATGCAAAGTTTTCATATGAATATTTTGATGATTGTGGTGAGGATTGCCCCGCGGGATTTTACAATACATTGAATGTTGAACTTGTGGACAGATGAACTAAAGATTAAACATAGTCAATATCAACTAGATAAAACTGGATAAAAAGTACAGCAGGTGTTATACTTTGACCTGTGGTATGCCCATATAGCATATCACAGATTAAAGTATAAGGAGCATTTGCTATGGCTAAGGAAAATCTGGTAGTAATATTTGGCGGAAGATCATCAGAGCATGAGGTTTCCTGCATTTCTGTTCAGACTGTTGCAAAGGCGGTTGACACAGAAAAGTACAATATGACATTAGTTGGAATTACAAAAGAGGGAAAGTGGCTTAAAGCTGATAATATAGAGAGCATAGCTGACGGAAGCTGGTATGACAGCAAGGTTACAGCTATAATTTCACCTGACACAACAAAAGAACTTATCATTCTTGATGGCGATAAGATGACGAGACAGAGTGTTGATGTGATATTCCCTGTTCTTCATGGAATGTACGGTGAGGATGGAACTATACAGGGATTATTTGAGATGGCTGACATTCCATATGTCGGATGCGGCGTGTTGGCATCAGCTGCGTCTATGGATAAATTCTATACCAAGGTTATCGTTGATAATATTGGCGTGAGACAGGCAAGATTTGTACCTGTACTTGCAGAGGATTTCAGCAATCTCGATGCGGCTATGGACAGGGTTGAGGCAGATCTGGAGTATCCTGTATTTGTGAAGCCGTCAAAGGCCGGATCTTCAAAGGGTGTCAGCAAGGCTGTTGACAGACAGAGCCTGAAAACTGCACTTGATGAGGCTGTTAAGTATGACAATAAGATCCTTGTAGAGGAAACTATAGTTGGACGTGAGCTTGAGTGTGGAGTCCTCGGATATAAGGACAATACTCAGGCATCAGGAGTCGGTGAGATCCTTGCTGCTGCTGAATTCTATGATTTCGATGCAAAGTATAACAATGCTGAGTCTAAGACAGTCATAGGGGCGGACATACCGGCTGAGACAGAGGCAGAGATAAGAGAAGATGCTGTGAAGATATTCAGAGCACTTGATGGATTTGGCCTTTCAAGAGTTGACTTCTTCCTTGAGAAGGATACGAACAAAGTGGTATTTAACGAGATAAATACACTTCCTGGATTTACAAAGATAAGTATGTATCCGATGCTCTGGAATGCAAAGGGATACGACATAAAGAAGCTTGTAAGCACACTTATCGAGATGGCAAAAGAAAGAAAATAAATACAAATAAAACAATAAAGATTAAAAGAGAGATTGGGATTTTATATGATAAATAATGTTACTGTCACGGTTGTGGGTGAACAGAAGGGCAGCAGGGAAGAGAAGGCGGTAGAACCGATAGAGCTTGTCACCAACGGGAATCTGCGGGAGAAGGATGGAGTATACTATCTGAAATACGATGAGTATTACGAAGATTTGGAGAATCCTGTCAAGAATCTCCTGAAGTTTAGCCGGGATGGGCTGACGCTCACCAAGAGAGGTGATGTCAGTTCGGAGATGTCATTCAGAGTTGGAGAGACTGCGAATGCTTATTATTCCACTCCTGCCGGACTTATACCTATGAGTATACTCACTGAAGCATATCAGATGGAGGCAACAGATAAAGGTATCAACATTGCAATAGTTTATATTATGGATTATGGAAATGACTGTCTTTCGTTTAATGTTCTGAGGATCACGGTTGAGAAATAGCCGGAAAGGAACTACTTATGGGTGGTGAAAAGGCGTTTGATGATTTCCTGTCGATCGATACGACGGAATGTGTGGGGGCTGAACAGCTCTCGGATGATAACAATATATATCAGGCTACATATTATAGGGATCTGGTGACTATATTTGACGCGGTATCAATGGATCCGGAGGATACTCTTGTGGATTTTGGATGCGGGCTTGGAAGAGTGTTGTTCTATGGCAATTCCAGACACTATTGCAGAACTACAGGTATAGAGGTGAACCGGGATGTGTACGAGAAACTCTTGGAGAATGCTGAGGGATACCAGAACAGATTCTACGATCAGGAAGAACGAATGCTGTTCTATAACATGCCTGCACAGGAGTATGAAGTCGCTGATGGGGATAACTATTTCTATTTCTTCAATCCTTTCTCACCAGATATCTTCAAGTCGGTTATAGATAATATCATAGCATCTGTGAGCAGGTGCCCGAGGGATATCTATCTGATGCTGTATTATCCGACATTTGAGTATCAGAAAGTTATGAGGGATAGCAGATATTTTGTGCTCAAGGATATAGTAAAGCTTTCAGGGTATGAGGAAGATCCTGACGAGAAGCTTTATGTGTACCACATGTCAAGATATTTTGTTTGAATGATCTGCTTTTGCTGAGTATGGGCGGAATAACAATAAATGTATAATGATAAGACTTGCCACGCAGAGAAGACAGGCTCCTGCGGTTACGGCTGTAAAAAAAGTATCCGATGGGTGTCCTGATGCGCCGGCAGTTACAGACAGATCAGAGAATATGCTGTCTATCATATAGGATGAGATGTTTACGGTCATATGCAGAAATATGGCAGGCAGCAGAGAAGATGTCCACACTGTTATGAGAGCCAGAATGATCCCTGAGGGAACTGCATAGCAGAACTGTACGACATTGCCATGGAACAGTCCAAATAATAAGGCAGATATAAATATCGCACAGGCATTGCAGTATTTGGACCTTGAGCTATATTTGTAAGGTGTCGTACGTGTGAATAAAGTTTGAAAGAACCGTTGGAGCGCTCCCAGAGATATCCCCCTGAACACAAGCTCCTCGGCGATCGGGGCAACCAGTGTGACTGTTGCAACTCGAAGTATACCATTGTTTAGTGAAAAGGAATCTTCAACCATGGTCTTATATTCTTTTAGAAGATTCGGACTGTGTATATCAATTATATTCAGGATACCGGTAGATAAGAGCTGTATGGATATCCCGGTGATCAGTAAAAGAATACAGAGAATAAAAATTCGCAGAGATGACATATTTTTCATCTCTGCTTTTTTTACCTGATTTTCAGAATGGCAGATGGATGGCTCAGTGGGGATACTGCTGTCGTGGAGCAGCTGCGGATACCTGAAAAAAGCCAATATACACATAAGGATTATGACTGTATAAGAAAACAGAGATACCGGAATAGTGGTATCTCTGCTTTCTTTGAGAAATATCTGAAAGATTGCTGATATGCAGTCCTGAGTAAATACCATACAAACAGGTGCCAGAATAGCAATTCCCAGATCGCGGAGACTTATACGGTGATTATTCATAATATAGCACAGCCTCCTTCTTATATTAACTATTACATCTTCTGAATCTTTTTAGCACGTTCTCTTTCTTCTTTTGCCTTTGCTTTGGCAGCAGCCTTCTGCTCCTTGCTCATGTTTGCCTCGGCAGTTTCCTTATCGTACATATCCTGATACTTTCTCTGCTTTGCACGGATTTTCTCACCAAATGTCTTCTTGCCAGGTTTCTCAACGATCTTACCTCTGACATTCTTCACGCTGATTATGTAGATACCACTGACCATTGCTTTTACTTCGCCGCGTACAGGCATCTGATCATATATGCCGTCATCACAGATGAGGTTCATGATCTGAGGTCCGATCTTAGCCTTTACGATAGGCATCTTAGCTTTCTGGTAACGCTTTGGAGTCTGTTCCATAACTACCTTAGGAAGTCCTGCATCCTTCATAGGAAGCATCTTTTTGTCAATGACAAGCATTGTGACAGGCTGTGCCTGTTCCTTCATCATTTCTTTCTGTGCTGACTGCTTTTTCTGCATCTTGTTGCCTACGATATATAAAGCAACCATTACGCCTATAACGATAACCAATATGATTATCAACCATATCCACCATGCCATGTTAGGTTCCTCCTGAAAATATTGTGTCGTTTGATTATTATAGCTTTATCATTTTTTTGTTGCAAGGGGAAGATTTTTCAATCTTGCTTTCTGGATGAGAGCTGGGATGGTTTCAAGAACCTCTTTGCGCTCCTTTGGTTTAAGTCCGTTTATGTCTATTGGGTCAAGAAATTCGATGATGACCCGGTGACTCCTGATAAAGTTGTGTTTGTTTGCTTCCATTATGTTGTCTGTTCCACATATGGATACAGGTACGATCGGACATCCGGCTTTCTGTGCAATCTTATATGCACCATCTTTAAAAGGAAGAAGTTCTTCTCCATCATTTCTGTGACCCTCAGGAAATACCATCATGGAATGTCCTGATTTTACGATGTCGGCAGACTGCAGGATAGTCTCAAGCCCCTTCTTGAGATCTGATCTGTCCAAAAATGTACAGCCGATATCTTTCATGTACCATGGGAGTATAGGAACCTTGAGGATTCCGTCCTTTGACATGAAACCGAGAGGTCTGTTAAGTGCGTTGTGACAGCACAGAATATCAAAGAAACTTCTGTGGTTGCCGACGAACAAAACGGGTTGATCTTTTGGTACTCGTTCAAGACCGATGACGGTTCGCTTTGCACCGCATATGAACAGGACTATTCCAAAAAATCCCTGGACAAGTTTCTGGGCATGCCTGTACGCCTTCTCCTGATCCTTTTTTGCAAGAAGGTACAGATAAAGGTGATAAGGCGTGCAAAGAAGAATTCCCAGAAAAGCAAATATATATGCAAAAATTGTTCTCAATATAGATTCTCCTTATATTATAAAATTACTTCTCCTCGTTAGGCTCATTCTTCGGAACTGGAGTGAATCTTCCATAGAGCTTTGATGTCTCTAGAAGTCTGTCTGACAGCTGCTTGTTAAGGTCGGAAGACTGGAACCTCCATGCCCAGTTACCCTCACCCACGCCAGGGGTGTTCATACGAGCCGTTGAGTCGAGCTTGAGCACATCCTGCATAGGCACGATTGCCATGTTCGCAACGGATGAAAAACATGCCCTGATCATAACCCAGCAGATGTCGCTTGCATCGGTGCTGTAATATCTCCTGAGTTTGTCTTTTGATGCCTCGTATGCTTTGGTGTACCATCCGAGAGTTGTATCGTTGTCGTGTGTTCCTGTATAGCATACACAGTTAGGTGTGTAGTTATGCGGAAGGAAGTCGTTCTCATTTGGATTTTCAAATGCAAACTGCAGGATCTTCATTCCGGGAAGACCGAATTTGTCTCTGAGCTCTATAACCGAGTCATCGATCTCACCAAGATCCTCGGCGATGATAGGAAGATGATATCCCAGATTCGCCTCAAGCTGTGTAAAGAAGTTCAGACCAGGGGCCGGCTTCCATTCACCATTTATAGCGGTTTCCTCACCATAAGGAACTGCCCAGTAGCGGTCAAATCCTCTGAAGTGATCAATCCTGAGGAAGTCTGTGAGAGTGAGCTGGTATTTGATCCTCTCTATCCACCATGCATATCCTGTCTCGGTGTGTTTTTTCCAGTTGTACAGAGGATTGCCCCAGAGCTGTCCGGTTGCTGAGAAGTAATCAGGTGGCACACCTGCAACCTCGATAGGATAGCCCTTGGAATCGAGCATGAACAATTCCTGATTGGACCATACATCCGCACTGTCCCATGCCAGGAATATAGGCGTATCTCCTACGATGCTGATGCCCAGGTCATTGGCGTATGTCTTGAGAGCCTGCCACTGCTCGGCAAAAAGAAACTGGAGAAAATTGTAGTATCCGATGCTGTCTGCGAGTTTCTTCTTCCATGTGGTCTTCTGTCTCGCTGTTGGCTTTTTCAGTGAATCATCCCACATGTACCACGGCATTCCCTCATGGGCATCCTTGCCAGCCATGAAGAGAGAATAGTCAGCCAGCCATGACGTGTTCTTTACAAATGCGTTGAATCTTTCCATGAGTTCTTTGTCGGATGACAGCTCGTCTGTGTAGTCGGGATCGACAAATCTTTCATAGGCTTTTTTCAAAAGACTTGTTTTGAATTCGATAAGTGTTCCGTACTCAATCTTCTCGGGATCCCATGCAGGCATATCTGCAAAATCCTCGTCGAGTAAGAGTTTTTTCTTTCTGAGATAATCAATATTGATGATGAGTGGCTGTCCTGCAAATGCTGAAAATGGCTGATAAGGTGAATCACCGAAACCTGTATGTCCAAGTGGGAGTACCTGCCAAAGATTTAATCCAGAGGCTGCAAGAAAGTCGATAAACTGGTAAGCTCCAGGTCCGAGATCTCCGATTCCGTAAGGACTTGGAAATGATGTCGGATGAGCCAGAATGCCAGCGTATTTCTTAGGCTTTTTTTGGTTGTTCTGCTCTAACATAATCTATCCTCTTTTCATAATAAGTAAAACCAGAGCCAAGCCACCTCTTATACTGTGCTGCATGGCTCTGAACGGTAACATTATACAATACAATATGTGGGAGTTGCAAGGTAATAGTGCTTGACACGGGGCGGTGTGCTAACTTATTATAAGTGGAAGTATTTTAACTTACAGGTGCTTTCGGCATTTCCTATCTGATGTGGGATGACAGACCGGGTGGAATGGCGAATTATAAGGAGAAAGAAGCGTATAATTTTATGGAGAGAATAATTACAAGTCTGCTTGAAACTGATATGTATAAGTTCAGCATGGGACAGGCAATATATCATCAGTTCAGCGACTACAAGACAACCTGGTCATTCAAGTGCAGGAATACGGATGTGTTCTTCACCAAAGAGATGGTCGATGAGATCAAGAGACAGATACAGCTCTACTGTGATCTGAGGTTCACTGAGGATGAACTTGAGTATCTGCACAATATCAAGTGGATAAAGGGCTCATATGTTGATTTTCTGAGACTTTGGAAAGCGAGATATGAGGACTTTGAGATATCGGATGATGCGGAGTGCGGTCTGAAGATAGAGGCTAGAGGAACGTGGCTCAACACTTCTATGTATGAGATACCTGCTCTGGCTATAGTCAATGAAGTTTACTTCAGGATGAATGATGATTATGATAAACTGCTTACATCATTCAAAGATAAACTTGACGAGAAGGTTCGTAAGGTCGAGTCAGGTGAGTACAATCTTGGAGCGTTCAGTGAATTTGGACTTAGAAGAAGACTTTCTGCTGAGGCTCAGGAACTTGCCGTGAAGGAGCTCAGTGGTCACAAGTATCCAGGTTCAACATTTGTCGGAACAAGCAACGTATATCTGGCAAAGAAGTATGATCTGCTTCCTGTTGGAACTATGGCGCATGAGTGGATCATGTGTGTTGGACAGGGTAACCATAAGCACAATCCGGCATATTCCAACTGGTATGCCCTTGATGCGTGGGTAAAAGAGTATGGGGTGCTCAATGGAACAGCCCTCACAGATGCGATCACAACAGATTGTTTCCTGAAAGACTTCCAACTCACATATGCGACACTTTTCAGCGGAGTAAGACACGACAGTGGCGATCCGTATGAGTGGGGCGACAAGATAATACGTCATTATGAGAAACTTGGGCTTGATCCAAAGACCAAAACACTTCTGTTCAGTGACAGCCTTGACTTTGAGAAGGCAGATAAGCTCAACAGCTATTTCAAGGATAAGATAAAGGTTGCATTTGGGATAGGAACATATATATCCAATGATACTTGCGATGAGCCGCTCAACATTGTAATGAAGACCACAGCATGTAATGGTATGGACGTTGCAAAGATATCTGATGATAAGGGCAAGGGTATGTGCAAGAATCCCGATTATGTTCATTATCTCAACAGATGTATCAAGTGGCGTATGGAGAACGATAGGTAATAAATGGAGTTTTGTGAATTATGGGAAAAGTTATAATTATGACAGATTCAGCCAGTGATATATCCGAGAAGGAGGAGAAGGAACTTGGAATCAAGATCCTTCCGTTTCCGGTTGTCATCGGTGGCAAATCATATCAAAGCAGAGTAGATTTTGATAACGAAGGATTTTATAAGCTCATGGCTGAGAATGATGATCTTCCAAAGACATCACAGATTACAGCTTACCAGTTTGGAGAGGTGTACAAAGAACTGGTTGAACAGGGATACACAGATATCATATATGTGAGTATCAATAAGGATGGTTCCGCCTCATATGCAAATGCACAGCAGGCGGCAGACCAGTTTGAAGAGGAATACCCAGAGTGTGCAGGCAAATGCATTATATATGTATTTGACGGAATAGGCTACAGCGGACAATATGGATATCCGGTTGTGGTTGCTGCAAGGATGGCTCAGGAGGGAAAAGATGTCAAGGATATCGTGCTGTATCTGAGAGAAGAACTTCCAAAGAGAAGAATATATTTCGGAATATATGGTCTCAAGTATGCGGCTAAATCAGGAAGAATTCCTAGCGCAGCTGCTTTGGTGGGAGATGCACTTGGCGTCAAGCCGATCATGAAGATCTGGGCAAATGAGATAGTCACGGCGATCAAATGCCGCGGCGAAAAGAAACTTATGTCGAAGATGGTGGATGTCACGGTTGACGAGATGGAGCCTGGTTCAGAATATCAGATCGTGTATGGCAATGATGAAACTGTGAGAGATGAGCTGACAGCCCGTATGACAGAAAAGCTTGGATATGGACCTTCAGATTATTTCCAGATCGGGGCAGCGGTTGCCTCAAATGCCGGACCAAAGGTAGTTGGAACTATCTTCAATGTGAAGGAAGACCTGCGATAATCGCAGAGCAGATATATAAGATGTAATAAAGAAAGCGGCAGGTGTCTGTATGTTGTGTATGGACACCTGCCGTTTCTGTTCTAATGTATATCTGCTATAGGTTATCTGTTATTTCGGAGATATAGTTCACAAGTTTGCGGCTTACAGGGATCCGAAGTGTTCCCTCTCCGGAGATACAGATATACGCATTCGTCCTGTCAAATGCGTGAATAAATTCTGTGTTCACTATATAACTTCTATGACATCTGATAAATGATGCCGGAAGCTCGTTTGCGATCTCGTTGAGTGGTGCAGAGTTGGATGTAAATTTTCCCTCTGTGGTACATACGATGATATTGCGGTGTGCGGCCTTGATATATTTGATCTGCGAAGGCAGTGGTCTGTAGTAAATTCCAGATACATCACGAAAACGTATCGGTTTTTCACTGAGAAGGTTGATCTTGATAAGGTTTCTTATGGCGGCAGTAAGCTCATGTTCTTTAAGTGGCTTGGTGAGGAAATCAAAGCAATTGGTATTGTGAACGGCTCTGGCAGCCTCCTCTGGATATCCGGTTATGAAAAGTATAGGAGTTGTTTTATGATTAGGAGTATTTCGGACATAACTGCCCAGATCAACTCCGTCCTGTCCGTCATCTGAATCAAGATCAATATCCAAAATGATCAAGTCAATATCTTTTGATTTTTCATCTATTAGGTCTATAGCCTTTTGGTAGTTTTTTACTTTTATGCAGTGTGTATTCTGAAAATTAGCCGATATAATAGTGGCGATTCCCTCCAGCTGTGTTGCTTCGTTGTCAACTATTAGTACGTTCATGTGTGAAACTCCTCTCGTTATCTTAGATTATATTATAGATAAAATTATTGTCAGTCAATGTAATTAAATAGATATAGGCTGCAATTCGGTGCAGTATACTCGCAGTTTGGCGGAAATTCATAAGACCACAGGTTATCTGGATTTCGGGTCTTAGTAGCTCCAGTTAAGTCATTAATTTAAATTAAGAATTAGCATCGTTATAACGTGTATGGACGAGATTGGTAAACTTTTTGGATATTTCCATGCGCATAGCTTGTGACATAAAAATGTAGGAAAGGCAAGATGGTCTGGAACACCATTCAATCCAAGTATCACTAATTTGTTAACTTTTTGGAGTGCGCGGGCAGAATTCTCCGCTTTTTTCAGGCTATTGACTCATAAAAACATGGGTGGTAAAGTGCGAGATATCAGATGTGCACGTCTATAAAACAATTCATTTAAACATTTCAAAATTCAGATCAGACTTGGTCTTTCAGGTATGAGGATAACCAGAACGACCAGATTTTTGAATTCCACAGAGATCGAAATATACAAAAGACGAGGAGATACTATGCCTATGACCGAAAATACAAATATAAGTGTTCAGTTCAGACAAACCGACAGAGAGGAAGTTATACATACTTTAAATAGTGATGTCTTTCTATATCCAAAATTCCGTAAACTCACGGGCGAACTCCGTGAGAGAATGATAGATTTTCTAAGCGGAACAAAAACTCTGCCACTCACATATGATCCATTTTTCAAGAAACTGTTCAACCCAGATATTTATCCTGACCGCCTTGCGGGATTTATCAGCAGCATTCTAAAACGCAAAGTAAAGATAAAAGGTATACTGTCACAGGAAGACAGCCAATTGCAGGGTACGTCGTTGCTCATCATGGATATTATTGTTGAGCTGGAGGATGGTTCCATTGCTAACGTTGAGATCCAGAAAATATCTTACCTCTTTCCTGCCCAGAGAATGTCCTGCTATTCCGCGGATCTGCTGCTCAGGCAGTATGCACGGGTTAAGGGAAGTAAGGGAGAGGCATTCACCTACAATGACCTCAAGAAAGTCTATACTATTATCATA
>OLRH01001891.1_pt1 | contig 10651 bp, 7 predicted proteins | sample 1672321 | NCBI WGS metagenome assembly OLRH01 (sample SAMEA3136671, study PRJEB25190) | human gut metagenome | reverse complement strand
TCGGCATCCTGTTCTATCTGCTGGTGGTGTTTGCCGCCATCTCCTCCTCCATCTCTCTGCTGGAGGTCATCGTGGCCCACTTCTGCGATAAGGCCCGTGACGCCGGCAAGGGCGACAAGCGCAAGACCTATTCCCTCATCGCTGCCGTATTCGTTGGCCTGGGCTGCATCCTCATCTGCATGGATTCCCTGGGCGGCGCAGGCATCTCTCCCTTCAATATTCTGGGCATGGACCCCGAAAACCTGCCCATGTGGAGTGATTGCTGGCTGGACTTCTTCGACTGCATCTCCGAGGGTATCCTCATGCCGCTGGGCGCGCTGCTTATGTGCCTGTGTATCGGCTGGGAGCTGGGCCCCAAGATGGTGGACGACGAGTGCTGCCTGGAGGGTCAGAGCTTCAAGATGAAGGGCTTCTTCAACATCTGCGTCAAGTTCATCACCCCTCTGTGCATGCTGCTGGTGCTGTACGGCCAGATCAGAGAGTTCTTCTTCTAAACCGACTTACATATAACATAGATGGTGTCTCGCCGCGCCGTAAGCGCAGAAGACTCATACATAAAACGCCGGGGCTATCCCCGGCGTTTTTGCGCCTGCGCAAAGGGTAAATACATCCCTGAATGGCCGATGGTGCAGCGGATGTGGAAGCGGCCCGTGATGGCAAACCGCGCCCTGTCCGCTGCAGCCTTTTGACGTGGGGGAAGGTGACTCAAAAGACGGTCAATTCACCTGCCTCGGGATCAAGTTTCCTCCTCAATTTAGCCTCTCCGGAAAGAAATATTCCGCCAGCACCCCCATTATTTTCAAAATTTTTTCGTCAAAAAAGAAAAAAAGGAGTTCACAATTTGTTAAAAAAATGGAATCGTATGACAAGAACTTGACAATATATGATTGGGCGCATAATATAGAAAATACCAAAACTTGAGGAGGTAAATCACTCACTATGGAAAAGAAAAGCACCAAGATAGCGTATTTTATTGCGCTGGCGGTCGTGATTGTCGCTCTGATCATCGCTAAGGTGAGCAACGACGGTTCCGGCTTTGTGGCTACCGGTTGGGCCCTGTTCCCCCCTGTGGTCGCCATTGCTCTGGCCCTCATCAGCAAGGAAGTGTATTCCTCTCTGTTCCTGGGCTGCCTGGTCGGCGCACTGCTGCTGGCTGACTTCAGCCCCTGGCAGACCGTTGTGAACTTCATCGGCGCCGGCGAGAGTGTTGGCATGATCAACGCCATCGACATCTCCATCCTGATCTTCCTGGTTATCCTGGGCATCATGGTGGACCTGATGAACAAGGCCGGCGGCTCCGCTGCTTTCGGCCGCTGGGCAACCAAGGCGGTTAAGACCCGCTCTGGCGCTCAGCTGATGACCATGCTCCTGGGCGTGCTGATCTTCATCGACGACTATTTCAACTGCCTGACCGTGGGCGCCGTTATGCGTCCCGTCACCGAGAGCCATCACATCTCCCGGGCGAAGCTGGCCTACATCATTGACGCTACCGCCGCTCCCGTGTGCATGCTGGCCCCTGTGTCCTCCTGGGCTGCCGCCGTTGCATCCTATGTGCCCGATGGCTTCCCCGGCTCCCGCATCAGCATGTTCCTGAGCCAGATTCCCTGGAACTATTACTGCATCCTGACTCTAGTGATGGTCATCGTCACCTCTGTGCTGAACATTGACTACGGTCCCATGCTGAAGCATGAGTACAATGCCCAGGTCAAGGGCGATCTGTTCACCACCCCCGAGCGTCCCTTCGCCGGTGCGGATGACTATGAGGAAGGCGCCAAGCACTCCTCCATCCTGGACCTGCTGCTCCCCGTCATCGTTCTGATTGCCCTGTGCATCGTTGGCCTGATTTGGACCGGCGGTATGTGGGATGCCGAGAGCGATAACTATGGCAACTTCATCATGTCCTTCTCCGATGCCACTGCCGGTACCGGCCTGTGCCTGGGCTCCATCGTGGCTATCGTGGTGACCTTCATTTATTACTGGCTCCGCGGCCTCATCTCCTTCAACAAGTCCATGGAGTCCATCCCCAACGGCTTTATTCAGATGATCTCCCCCATCCTGATCCTCTGCTTCGCCTGGACCCTGTGCGGTCTGTGCCGTGACGACGGTCTGCAGGTGGGCGAGTTCGTGAAGGGTGTCATGGCCGGCACCGGCAGCCTTGCCAAGTTCCTGCCCTGCGTTATCTTCATCGTGGCCTGCTTCATCGGCTTCGCCACCGGTACCTCCTGGGGTACCATCGGCATCATGGTCCCGCTGGTCTGCGCTGTGTTCGATTGGAATTCCCAGGTTACCCTGCTGTCCATCGGCCTGGCTGCTTCCTGCGCCGGCGGCGTGTGCGGCGACCACCTGTCCCCCATCTCCGATACCACCATCATGGCCTCTGCCGGTGCGCACTGCTTCCACCTGAACCATGTGTCCACCCAGATCCCCTACGGCGTGACCGTGGCTGCCGTTTCCTTCGTCAGCTTCCTTATCGCCGGCCTGCTGCAGAACGTTGTGATCTGCATGATCATTGCCGTGGTTCTGATGATCGCTACCCTGCTGGTCATCAAGGCTATCGTTGCCAAGAAGCACGCCGGTATCTTCAAGGAAATGGCTGAGGCCAACAAGGCCATGGCCGACAAGTAAGATATAAATTGCCTACATATTCATAAGCGAAAAAGAGACGCCTTCGGGCGTCTCTTTTTCATGCTGCTTTATGATTTCTTGATACGACAAAGGAACTTAATAAACGAAATATAGACAATCCTGACAGCGAAGGGAACCCTATAATTTTCTTTTAAAGAAAATTATGCCCGTTTAATTACTGTTAAGGAACACAAAAAAGCAGTAGGAATAGGTGTAAAGAACACGTTAAAACAACTGAAAATGCTGCAAAAAAGGCATAAAAATGACAGTTTTTTGTCAATTTAAGCAAAAAGAGGATTCATAATTTGTTCAAAATTGAGGGCAAAAGGCGGAAACGAAATGTTGACAAGTTGATCGATTCGGGTTAGGATGAAAGCACCAAAACTTGAGGAGGTAAATCACTCATTATGGAAAAGAAAAGTACCAAGATAGCGTATTTTATTGCGCTGGCGGTCGTGATTGTCGCTCTGATCATCGCTAAGGTGAGCAACGACGGTTCCGGCTTTGTGGCTACCGGTTGGGCCCTGTTCCCCCCTGTGGTCGCCATTGCTCTGGCCCTCATCAGCAAGGAAGTGTATTCCTCTCTGTTCCTGGGCTGCCTGGTCGGCGCACTGCTGCTGGCTGACTTCAGCCCCTGGCAGACCGTTGTGAACTTCATCGGCGCCGGCGAGAGTGTTGGCATGATCAACGCCATCGACATCTCCATCCTGATCTTCCTGGTTATCCTGGGCATCATGGTGGACCTGATGAACAAGGCCGGCGGCTCCGCTGCTTTCGGCCGCTGGGCAACCAAGGCGGTTAAGACCCGCTCTGGCGCTCAGCTGATGACCATGCTCCTGGGCGTGCTGATCTTCATCGACGACTATTTCAACTGCCTGACCGTGGGCGCCGTTATGCGTCCCGTCACCGAGAGCCATCACATCTCCCGGGCGAAGCTGGCCTACATCATTGACGCTACCGCCGCTCCCGTGTGCATGCTGGCCCCTGTGTCCTCCTGGGCTGCCGCCGTTGCATCCTATGTGCCCGATGGCTTCCCCGGCTCCCGCATCAGCATGTTCCTGAGCCAGATTCCCTGGAACTATTACTGCATCCTGACTCTAGTGATGGTCATCGTCACCTCTGTGCTGAACATTGACTACGGTCCCATGCTGAAGCATGAGTACAATGCCCAGGTCAAGGGCGATCTGTTCACCACCCCCGAGCGTCCCTTCGCCGGTGCGGATGACTATGAGGAAGGCGCCAAGCACTCCTCCATCCTGGACCTGCTGCTCCCCGTCATCGTTCTGATTGCCCTGTGCATCGTTGGCCTGATTTGGACCGGCGGTATGTGGGATGCCGAGAGCGATAACTATGGCAACTTCATCATGTCCTTCTCCGATGCCACTGCCGGTACCGGCCTGTGCCTGGGCTCCATCGTGGCTATCGTGGTGACCTTCATTTATTACTGGCTCCGCGGCCTCATCTCCTTCAACAAGTCCATGGAGTCCATCCCCAACGGCTTTATTCAGATGATCTCCCCCATCCTGATCCTCTGCTTCGCCTGGACCCTGTGCGGTCTGTGCCGTGACGACGGTCTGCAGGTGGGCGAGTTCGTGAAGGGTGTCATGGCCGGCACCGGCAGCCTTGCCAAGTTCCTGCCCTGCGTTATCTTCATCGTGGCCTGCTTCATCGGCTTCGCCACCGGTACCTCCTGGGGTACCATCGGCATCATGGTCCCGCTGGTCTGCGCTGTGTTCGATTGGAATTCCCAGGTTACCCTGCTGTCCATCGGCCTGGCTGCTTCCTGCGCCGGCGGCGTGTGCGGCGACCACCTGTCCCCCATCTCCGATACCACCATCATGGCCTCTGCCGGTGCGCACTGCTTCCACCTGAACCATGTGTCCACCCAGATCCCCTACGGCGTGACCGTGGCTGCCGTTTCCTTCGTCAGCTTCCTTATCGCCGGTCTGGTGCAGAACGTTGTGATCTGCATGATCATTGGTGTGGTTCTGATGATCGCTACCCTGCTGGTCATCAAGACTGTGGTGTCCAAGAAGCACGCCGGTATCTTCCGGGAAATGGCTGAGGCCAACAAGGCCCTGGCTGGCAAATAAGATATAGTCTGTCTACATACTTACAGCAAAAAGAGACGCCCTCGGGCGTCTCTTTTTTTACTGACAAAAATTCCTACAGAATTTTCTGCCAAAGGGGTTTGCGGCCTGCTGCACGCATAATTTTGCTGCAAGCGACAGAATTCTACACTGGCTGTCTGAGAGGTATTTTTCCCCCACACTCATGTCGCAGTGAAAAGTGATTTGAATTTTTTGCCGCCTGCGGGCGGCAAACTTTGCGAGGCTTTTGGGGGTGTATATGCGTAATCTATGTGTATACGGTATGCCACGTCCAACCACACCTCTTGTAAACCCTCCGTAGGGGCCGATGGCCCTGTTGCGGCGCCCAAAATTTCCGCGCTGCCTTACGACGAACGCTTGAAATTTTGACCGCGGCCACTCGCTCATCTCGCTTCTTCTGCCACTGGCAGCAGCAACCCGCATCCCCACGAAAAAAGGGCGGTGCGCAAATGCGCACCGCCCTCTGCCGTTTCAAATCAAAACATCTTTTTCACATATTGGTCGTATTTGCTGGCGTTCATGACACTCTGGTAGGTATTCTTAAAGCGGGAAACGGTGAGACTGTTGAACTCCAGGATCTGCCGGTACTTCAGGGCCCCGGCGATGGCTGCGATACCGCAGCTGAAATAGCCGTAAGGGGCTGTCCGGGCGGCAACGGCTATCAGTGCGCCCACCAAAATCACCGAGATAACCACTCCGGCAATCTGCTTTTTCGGCTGAAGCAGGCGCCGATCCGCCTCCGTGATAACACCCTCCTCGACCATGGTCTTGGCTAACCGAGCCTGCACAGTGAAGGTGGAGATGGCATTGAGCACACAGGGGGCCGCCACAAAGAAGGTAAATAGGGCCAAAAATGCCTGCACAATAAAAATGGAAATACTGCTTTCGTTCAATGGAATTTCCTCCTAAAAAATTTTTCATGGTATCCTATATGCGAAACGGCAATACCGTCAAGCGTCGGTGTAAACGATGGACACATCATTCCGGCCGGTAGCATAGAGCATGTGGCCGTAGCTTAGGTCAAAGCCTACAATGTCGCCTACCTGCAGCACCCGCGGGCAATCCTCTACATCCACAATGCAGTGGTCGGAGGAGCCGCCGATGATGGTCATGCCCGGCTCCCGGCAAATAAGGCTCTCCAAATCGCCTGCATCCGCCCGGCCGAAGGCCACCAGACCCCGCAGCCGTGTGCCCCGGTCCACATAGATGGGGCGGCGACCGAAGGCATCGATCATGGTCTCGCCCACAGGGTAGGTGGGCTTTTTTCGCAGCTCGACAATTTCGCCCTCCAGGTATATGGTGCCGCGCTGCAGGTAGTCCATGTCGGGGATGCCCCAATCCACCTGCAGATCCTTGGCCAGCAGCGCTGCCTCGCCGATACGCAGGTGATTGATGCCCGCAGGCATGATGCCTCTATGCACCAGCGGGTAGCTGCTGGTGGCCCCGCCGGAGACGATCTCCAGCTTACGGCCGATCTGCTCCTCCACGGCTCGGGCGATGTCCACCAGCTGCCCCAGATTGGCGGGGGTGGGGACAATGGAGCCATAACAGCCCAGGTTTACCCCCACACCAGCCAGGATCAGGTGGGGCAGCTCCCACTCCACATGGCAGCAGGCACGGATCATTTCCGCCTTGTCCCAAAAACCCTCCCGCAGATCGCCGAGATCTGCCATGAGAATGACCTTATGAGTGAGGTTTTGTCTGGCGCAGACATTTTCCAGGGCATTCAGTGTGGAAACATCACTTTGCAGCGAATAATCCGCCAGGTGCGGCAGGCTCTCCAGCTCGCTCATGCCCGGCACACGCAGCAGCAGAAAGGGGCCGTCGACGCCTTCTCTGCGCCAAAGCTCTATCTGCTCCAGCCGGCTGGTGGCCAGCTGCGCCGCACCGCACTCTTTATAGAGCCGTGCAATCTCCGGCAGACCACCAACGCCCTTGATCACGCCGGCGACATTGATGCCGCAGGCCCTGCAGCGGGAAACGATTTGGGTAAAATTGTTGCGAAGCTTGTCCCGCCGGATCACCAGGCGGGGGAATTGTCTATCCATGGCCATACCTCGACCTTTCAGAGTCTTTGCATATAAAATCAGTATACCACACTATGCGGGGAATTGCCATTATTTTTTTCCCGTGCGCCCCTCAAAATGCGAAAAAACCTTGACCAATTCACAAAGAACAAGATGATGATTTTTTCTTTTTTAGAAAAAATGACAAAATCTAAAAAACCAGGTTGACAGATGTAGTGCATGGGTGTATTATGCCCACATCAGAAAACAAAGGAAAGGAGAAAGCAGCATGAAGCGTTTTGTGAGCAGCAGCATGATGATGGAGATGTGCATGCCCATGTGCATGTGCATGTTTTCCTGCGCTCATAACAGCCATCTGCTTTCCCAAAATGCCTGAGCGGTTTTTGAAGCCGCAGGGTTCGCTTATCACAGCGGGAAGTCACTTGGCTTCCCGCTGTTTTATTTTTGCAAAGGAGGATAACCCCATGAAAAAGCTTTACCGTCTTTACACCACCGGCTGGCGAATGTGTCCTCCGGGCACGAACAGGTAAAAACAACCGAGAAGATATCCAACCAATTCAATTTATTTAGAAATAAAAAGGAGAACAAAACCATGAAAAAGACTACCAAGCTCACCGCTCTGGTCCTGGCCCTTGTGCTGACCCTGGCCCTGGCCCTCACCGGCTGCGGCAAGAAGACCACCACCATTCAGATTGCTGTCCCCAATGACACCACCAACGAGGCCCGTGCCCTCCTTCTGCTGGAGCAGCAGGGCATCATCAAGCTGAAGGACGGCGCTGGCATCACCGCCACCAAGAACGACATTGTGGAAAATCCCCACAATGTGGAGATCGTGGAGGCTGAGGCCGCCCAGCTGCCCAACGTGAGACAGGATGTGGACTACGCCGTTATCAACTCCAACTACGCCATCAATGCCGGCCTCAATCCCCTGAAGGATGCCCTGGCCATCGAGGGTTCCTCCTCCGCTTACGGCAACATCCTCTGCGTCAAGGAGGGCAATGAGAACGAGCCCAAGATCCTGGCTCTGAAGGCTGCCCTGGAGAGCAAGCAGGTGGCTGACTTCATCACTGAGAAGTATGCCGGCTCCGTGGTCAGCACCGTCACTAATCCCACCGACGGCTATGACGCCTCTGTTGATTACGCTGCCCTGAACGGCACTACCATCTCCGTCGCCGCCTCTCCCACGCCTCACGCCGAGATCCTGGAGGTTGCCAAGACCATCCTGGCCGCTAAGGGCATCACCCTGGACATCCAGAGCTACAATGACTATGTTGTGCCCAACACCGTGGTAGAGGACGGCACTGTAGACGCCAACTACTTCCAGCACCTGCCCTACCTGGAGGACTTCAACAAGGAGCAGGGTACGCATATTGTGTCCATCGCCACCATCCATGTGGAGCCCATGGGCCTCTACGGAGGCAAGCAGGCCTCTTTGGACGCCCTGACGAAGTAATTTAGAAACGAGGGAAACAAACATGATTGAGCTCAAGCACATATGCAAAACATTTGACTCCGGTGGGGGAGAAGTGGAAGCGCTGAAGGATGTTTCCCTCACAATAGAAAAGGGCGAAATATACGGCATCATCGGCATGAGCGGCGCCGGCAAAAGCACCCTGGTGCGGTGTATGAACCTGCTGGAGCGGCCCACCTCCGGCGAGATTTGGGTCAACGGACAGGAGTTGGAGAAGATGACCCCCAAGGAGCTGCGCCGGGCCCGGGGAGAGATCACCATGATCTTCCAGCACTTTAACCTCCTGATGCAGCGCACCTGCCTGCGCAATGTGTGCTTCCCCATGGAGCTGGGCGGCATGAAAAAGGCTGATGCCGAAAAGCGGGCCCGGGAGCTTTTGGACCTGGTGGGCCTGCCGGATAAGGCTAATGCCTACCCGGCCCAGCTCTCCGGCGGCCAGCAGCAGCGTGTAGCCATTGCCCGGGCCTTAGCCACAAAGCCCAAGGTGCTGCTATGCGACGAGGCCACCAGTGCCCTGGATCCCAACACCACCCACCAGATCCTCCAGCTGATCCGGGAGCTGAACCGGGAGCTGGGCATCACCGTGGTCATCATCACCCACCAGATGAGCGTGGTGAAGGAAATCTGCGATAAGGTCGCCATTTTGGACGGCGGCGAGGTGGCAGAGGAGGGCCTGGTATCGGCGGTGTTTGCCGCCCCCAAGTCTGCAGCCGGCCGGCGGCTGGTATTCCCCGGCGGGGCCGATGCCCTGGTGTCCGATCCCGCCTCGGAGCGCCGTGTGCGGCTTATTTTCCGGGACAGCCAGACCACCGGTATTCCCCTGGTGGCCCGGTTGGCGGCGGAGGAGAGCATCTACTGCAATGTCATCTCCGCCAGCACCCAGCGGCTGTCCCGGGAGGTCTACGGCAGCATGCTCCTGGGCATCCCCAGCGGCCAGTTCGATCGGGCTGTGGACTTTATTAAGGCATATCCCAACATTCAGGTAGAGGAGGTGGAGCACAATGTACAGTGACCTGTTTTCTGCGGAATCCCTGGCGGACCTGCAAACGGTGTTGCCTCAAATTCCCTTTGCCATTTGGGAAACGCTCTATGTGACGCTGCTCTCCACTCTCCTGGCCACGGTCATCGGCCTGCCTCTGGGTGTGCTGCTGGTGGTGGGCGAAAAGGGCGGTGTGCTGCCCCTGCCCAAGGGCGTGATGCATGCGCTGAATGTGCTCATCAACCTCCTGCGGTCCATACCGTTCCTGATCCTGATGATTATGGTATTCCCTCTGTCCCGGCTCATCATCGGCACCGCCGTGGGCACAGCGGCAACCATCGTGCCCCTGGTGGTGGCGGCCTTCCCGTTTATTGCCAGACTGGTAGAGGGCAGCCTCCGAGAGGTGGATCCCAATATCATTGAGGCGGCCCAAAGCATGGGCGCTACCCCTGGGCAGATTATCTGCCGGGTGATGATTCCCGAGAGCGTTCCCAGCCTGCTGCAAAATGTGACCATTGCCCTGACTACCATTTTGGGCTACTCGGCCATGAGCGGTATCATCGGCGGCGGCGGCCTGGGCAAGATTGCCATCGACTACGGCTATTACCGCTATAAGTACCTGGTGATGCTGGTGGCGGTGATTCTGCTGGTGCTGCTGGTACAGGTGCTGCAAACCATTGGCACAAAGCTGGCCATCCATAGCGACAAGCGCCTGAAGAAGTAAAAAGGGACACACTGCAAAAGAGTTGTTCGCTGAAAAAAGACGAGTAAGCTTTCCAAAGAGGATTGCTTACTCGTCTTTTTATGTTGTTTTGAATGTGACAATTAAATGCACCTTCATGAGCCTTGAAGGAGGGCCACATGCAAGAAATGGCCGTGCAGCAGCGTATCCGCTGTAGCTGAGCCACCCATATCGGATGCTGATCTCGGCGTCAGAATCGGCTTTGCCATATCTGATCGAACCGCTTTTCCACAGTGTCCGCTCCCGCAAATAAACGCGGGGACGAAAGGCTGAGTAACACCTTTCGTCCCCGCATTACGGGTGGGCCTATTTGGCAGCAAGCCCTATTCCCATGTGTAAGCCGTGCGGCTTACTTGTCGTACATCTCGATGAGCTTGAGCAGGTGCTCGTAACGAGCCTTGGCCTCGTCCTCGTTGCGCTGGAAGAGCACACCGGCACGATCCGGGAACTCGCGGGTCAGGCGAGAGTAACGGGCCTCGTTCATCAGGAACTCCTGATAGCCGCCGGCAGGTGCCTTGGAATCCATGGAGAAGCGCTGGCCGGCCGGTGCGGCAGGATTGAAGCGGAACAGGTTCCAGTAGCCACATTCCACGGCCTTCTTCATTTCCTTCTGGCAGTTCATCATGCCGCCCTTGATGGAATGCATCTCGCAGGGGCTGTAGCCGATGATCAGGGACGGGCCGTGATAAGCCTCGG
>OLRH01001890.1_pt1 | contig 10653 bp, 8 predicted proteins | sample 1672321 | NCBI WGS metagenome assembly OLRH01 (sample SAMEA3136671, study PRJEB25190) | human gut metagenome | reverse complement strand
CGTCTTTCTTCAGCGGTACTAAAGTATAGCGTTCTGCTAAAAAGATACAACCGTTCTTGCCAGTCTTCCACCTCCAAACAGTTTATTGTACGGCAGCCAGAATGTAAACAGATATAATAATATGCTCATCGCAAACACTATTATTACTGCCGGCCAAGTCCTACCATGCTGTCCGTTTTTCATGTACGCTTCAGGCTTTACCACTCCCACGAACATATTTTTTAGAGAACCCACAAAACCTATTTTTTCTTTCACATCGCTTCTCCTTGATATTATGTGACTCTATATTATTCATCTGATTTTAATTTTACCATCGCAAAATTGATTACAGTATAACATACAACATGTTCAATTCATATGAAAAACATTATGGTTTCTTCTATTCGAACAAATATTTACCCATTTTTTACCGTTTTTAAATTTTTCCGTAATAATTCCGTAACATTTCTCGTCGTTTTATTGACAATTTACGCTAAAAGAACTATTATGTTAACAACTATTAATATTTATTCGGAGGGCTTACATGTTTCGCAAAAAACTAATCAGAACAATGCTCGGAGGGGCTGTCAGCTTAGCACTGCTTTCTGCAGTGGCTATTCCAAGCAAAACCTCATATGCAGCCGGAACTGACACAATTCAGTCAATGGTCAGCGTTTCACAGACTGCTGATGACTCGCAGGATTTTATATCTGCCGCTTCTTTCAATTCGACAAATAATCTACCTGTTTCTCCATCGAAATATACACATGCTGCTCAGTTCAAGGGCGCCAAGATCCAAAAGGGAATTGATGTATCTCAATGGAACGGTCCCATCAACTGGAAAAAAGTAAAAGCATCAGGGGTGACATTTGCTTTTATTCGTGTAGGTGGCCGTTACTACGGTTCAGGTAAATACTATATAGACGAAAACTACCGTGAGAATCTCAAGGGTGCCATAGCAGCGGGACTGGATGTTGGTGTCTACTTCTACTCACAGGCCATAAGTGTTACGGAAGCCAGAACAGAGGCAGCCTACACAATGAATCTCATATCCGGCTTTAACATAAATCTTCCTATAGTTATGGATTATGAATACGCGTGGGAAGACGGGCTTACAGGAAGGCTTTACGACGCTCATCTCTCAAAAAGTGCAGCCACAAAGGTCATCAACACATTCTGTGCAACTGTAGAGGCCAGAGGATATGTCGGTATGTTATACGCAAGTAAAACTGTGCTGACAGATGATATGAATGTGTCCTCCATCTCAAAATACTATCCTGTATGGAGTGCTCTTTACAGTGACACTGACACTGATACCCTCACTGCAAAACACTCATACTGGCAGTATTCTGACAATGGCACAGTGGCTGGGATACCCAAGGCAACGGATATGAACTTCCGCTATATAAAGGCACCTGTGGCACCTGCCACTGTTATCCAGCAGAATTCCACAGATTCTTCCATAACACTCAAATGGACTAAGGTTCCGGAAGTATACGGTTATCAGATCGTACGTTACGACGAAAGCCAGAACAAATACGTATCCGTCGGAACCACAAAAGGCGCAAATACTCTGACATTTACCGACAAAAATCTGCGAGACGGTAAAAGATATACATATAAAGTAAGAGGCTACTATAAACTTAATTCGGGTAATGTATACGGCGCTTACACCGATGCGTGTACAGGTGTAACAATCGCAGACAACATTGAGAATTTCAAAGTCGCCACAGTCTCCGACCAAGCTATAAAGCTGTCATGGAGTCCGATCACAGCTGCCACAGGATACAGAATATACAGACTCAACAATTCAACAGGAAAGTATGAGTCTGTCAGAACGCTCAGCAGTTCTACCACTACAAGCTACACTGATTCAAACCTCAACTCAGGTACTGACTATAGTTATAAGATCCGAGCATACACAACCACTGAATCAGGAACGATATGGCACGTTGTCTCCGACAAGGTTACCGGAACAACAACACCAGGACTTGTCAGCGGACTTAAAGTTAAGTTGTCCACATCTGATTCAATCAGTATCAAATGGAACAAAGAAAAGAACGTCAGCGGTTATCTCGTATACACATGGGATAAACAGACCGCCACATGGACAAAGCTTGCAAACGTAAAAGGCGGGGATGAGACGACATACACACATACAAAGCTTAAATCCTCAACACAATACAGTTACTCTGTGCGAGCCTACTATCAGAAGAACGGCTCCATGAGATATACAGACCTGTGCAGCGCCATAAGCGTATATTCAGGACCTGCTGCTCCATCAAAGATAGTTACTAAAACCAGAAGTGAAAACTCATTGGATTTCTCATGGAGCAGGGTTCCAGCAGCGACCGGATATCTCATATATCAATATGATAACGTCAAAAAGGCATATGTACTTTTGAAAAAGACAACAGACAACACCTCTTGCACATATACAGCAACCAAGCTTAAAGCCACAACACCATATATCTTTGCTGTGAGAGCATATGTACAGAAGGACGGCGTGTCCGGCGGAAGCACATATAAGGTTTTGAAAACCGTAACCACACCTGCCGCTCCATCCACTGTAAAATACACATCTCTCGGCGGACACAGATGTACCAGATGGTCTAAGGTAAGTGGAGCATCGGGATATGTCGTATACAAATATGACAAGAGATCAAAGAAATTTGCAGCTGTCAAAAAACTGGCTGGAGAATCATCAACATCTTACATAGGAAAAGAAGTCGACGCCAGATACTATACATATGTTGTGCGGACCTACATCACATACAATGGGCATACATACTACGGAGCCTTATCAAAGCTTCCTGTATCCGGAACACTCAATATAATCGGAGTTGTCTCAGATACAGCGGTAAGAGTCCGCAGAGGCCCATCAACCAATAACAGTATCATAACCGAGCTTTACTACGGACAGAAAGTTGCTATAATCGGAGGAGTAAAACGTAATGGTGAAACATGGTACAAGGTATCCTTCAAGAAGGGATCTTCCAGAATAACCGGTTATATGTATTCAGCTTACATCAAGATCCAGTAACACAACCTGATACAATAAAAACAAAACCCCTGATTCAGATGTACCGCTCAAAAGTCAGATTAAAAAATCTAACAATTGATCGGCACTAATCCTGAATCAGGGGTTTGTTGTATGTAATCTATTTACCATGTATTATCAAATACTATCCTATCTGACGATCCAATCACTTCACAACCTTAAACGATGCCTTTACATATCCATCTGCATAGAGCACAAGCTCTCTTCCGTTGTCTCCCCACATAAGTTCTTCCTCAGCATATGACGGCTCAACGAACTTTACATCAAGTCTCTTAAGGTCCTCATTTGCACATGCTGCTGTGCGGAGCAGGAGCATTCCCTGAACCACCGGATGATCTGTGAGATGTATCTTGTTCTCATCCCCTGTCTCCTTGCTGAATGTGTATACCTCATCCTTTGTAAATGTATGGAAAGGTCTCTCGTTCTCATACTCTGTCTTCTCGACTCTTTTTATGTCCTTCTCCTTATCAGATGCCTTAACCAGTGTGATCGTCATCTTCTCAACCGGACTCTCATCGCCCTCTGTCTTACCGAGTATGGACAATATGTACATGAATGCATTCTCCTTGACATCACCGTACTCGTATGTGATGCTGTCAGCGGCCTCAGCCTTCTCTCTGTCCACCGTATAGGATATCTTGCCTATAAATGCTCCCTGATATGTGGATGCATCCATATCTGTCATCTTTGTTCCGAGTCCCATTATTCTGTCATAAATCTTCATACAATATCTTCTCCTTTTCCATCTGTAACTACAATTTCCTGACGTTACGTGTCACAAATATGCCAATTTACTCATACTGTTGAGTCATGTCACAGACATGTCACTCCTTCACATGTGCTCTGTCAGTGGTGAATCCTTTTCTCTGTATCATGTCAAAATCAAGATCAAATGAAGTGCCATCGGTGGTTAGAAAATCTCCACTTATGACTGCATTTGCCCCCGCTGCAAGCGCTGCCTCTCCGTTGTCATCATATCTTCCTCTGCCAGCTGCCAGTCTTATCATGACCCTCGGCATAACAAATCTGTACACGGCTATGGTTCTGGCATATTCCTCCTCCGTGAGAGGCGTCTTATCATAGAATGGCGTGCCTTCTCTTGGATTGAGCAGATTCATCGGAACAGAATCCACGCCGAGATCCCTGAGCTCAAACGCAAGCGCCACTCTGTCCTCAAGTGTCTCTCCCATTCCAAACAGACTTCCGCTGCACACCATAAGTCCCGCAGCCTTGGCTGCACGTATGGTTGCTTTCTTCTGCTCCTGGGTATGACTGGTACACACCTCTGGGAAATATGCAGGTGATGTCTCCAGGTTGTTATGTATCATGGTGAGTCCTGCGCTCTTTAATATCTCAAAGTCATCCTGATCCAGCAAGCCAAATGACGCGCATATATTTATATCCAGCTTGTCGTGTATATCCCTGACTGTCTGCTCCGCGCGGGATACTTCACGTTTTGAAAGTCTCCTGCCTTCAGCCACCAGGCAGTACCTGAAACTTCCCTTATCCTGATCCACAGCCGCGCCCTCAGTCACAGCCGGATCCCCCAGCAGATCAATCTCCGGAATCTCCTTTTGTGCCACTCTCGACTGCGCACAGTATTTGCAGTTTTCTGTGCATCTACCCTCTTTTACACTTATCACGGAACACACATCACATCTGTCTCCACAGAAATGCTTTCTTATCTCATTTGCCGAAGATGCAAGTATATCCAGATCCTCCTGTGCAAGCTGCAGTGCCTCATCATATGTGATATCCGCACCTCCACTGAGCACACGGTTCTTTAGTCTCTCAACATATTCCCTGCCCATAGATATTACCTCTTTTCTCTGATCTTCAGCCCTTGTGTATAATAAATTGCTGTATCCGCTGATGCCATCCCCATGTATGCTCTGGCATCACGCACTACATATGAATATATGGAAAGAGCCTGCCACTGGCAGGCTCCCCATCTGTATATAGCTCTCTATATCTTTCACAAATATTTAGTCTAAGATATTTCGTCTCAGTTATTTTAGCTTATATATCCGTCATGTATACCCAATGATAACATCGAGATTACAGTGCAGCCTTGATCTGCTTGTATATACCCTCAGCGTCAAGCTCATACTTGTGAAGCAGTTCCTTTGCCGGACCTGACTCACCAAATCTGTCCCTCACGCCTATTCTGGTAAGCTTTGTAGGGCACTTCTCTGAAAGTACCTCTGCAACAGCACTTCCAAGACCGCCTATGATAGAGTGTTCCTCAACTGTGAACACCTTTCCAGTCTTCTGTGCTGTCTCCACGATGATATCCTCGTCTATAGGCTTGATCGTGTGGATGTTGATAAGTTCTGCATCTATACCGTCATCGGCGAGCATATTCACAGCCTTCACAGCTTCAGATACACAGAGTCCTGTTGCCACGATTGATATATCATTGCCATCCTTGAGCTTTACTCCCTTGCCGATCTCAAACTTATATGTGCTCTCATCATTGAGTACCGGAACTGCCAGCCTTCCAAATCTAAGATATACAGGGCCGACATACTCATATGCAGCCTTAACCGCTGCTCTTGCCTCAACATCATCACATGGGTTGATGACCACCATGCCAGGTATCTCTCTCATAAGTGCTAGATCCTCGCAGCACTGATGTGTAGCTCCGTCTTCACCGACCGAAATTCCTGCATGTGTAGCACCGATCTTCACATTCAGATGTGGGTAACCGATCGTGTTTCTAACCTGCTCAAATGCACGTCCTGCAGCAAACATTGCAAATGAACTCATAAATGGGACGTATCCGCATGTCGACATTCCGGCAGCTATGCCTGCCATATTCGCCTCTGCGATACCACAGTCAACGTGACGCTCCGGATATGCTTTCTTAAAAATAGCTGTCTTGGTTGCCTCTGCAAGGTCTGCATCTAATACAACAAGATCATCATGCTCCTTTGCTATCTCCACTAAGGCATTGCCGTAGCTCTCTCTGGTTGCGATTGCTTTATTCTCTATCATAATGCTGCAGCCTCCTTCTCAAGTTCCTCAAGTTCTGCCATGGCGATCTTGTACTCTTCCTCATTCGGAGCCTTTCCATGCCAGCCAGCCTTGTCCTCCATGAATGACACGCCCTTGCCCTTTACTGTGTGGGCGATGATGGCTGTAGGCTCACCCTTGTGGGCACGTGCCTCAGCAAATGCCTTGTCGATCTCGTCAAAATCATTGCCATTGATGTTGACAACATGAAAATTGAATGCCTTAAACTTCTCATCTATCGGATATGGTGAACATACATCTTCAACTGTTCCATCGATCTGAAGATTGTTGTTGTCCACTATGACGCACAGATTGTCAAGCTTTCTATGTCCTGCGAACATAGCAGCCTCCCATATCTGTCCCTCCTGGATCTCTCCGTCACCGCAGAGACAGTATGTGCGGTAATCCTTGCCCTGCATCTTTGCTGCAAGTGCCATACCGACTGCCACTGAGAGTCCCTGTCCAAGGGAGCCTGATGACATGTCCACACCTGGTGTGTGTTTCTTGTCCGGATGTCCCTGAAGGTAAGATCCCACATGTCTGAGTGTCTTCAAATCTTCAATTGGGAAAAAGCCTTTTAACGCAAGTGCTGCGTAGTAGCCTGGAGCTGTGTGTCCCTTTGAAAGGACAAATCGGTCACGATTCTCGTCCTCTGGGTTCTTTGGATCCACATTCATCTCCTCGAAATAAAGATAAGTAAACAGGTCCGCTGCTGATAATGAGCCGCCTGGATGTCCGCTCTTGGCATTGTATACGCCTGTGACAATGCCCTTGCGAACTTCTACAGCTTTTTTCTGAAGTTCTAATTTGTTCATCTCGTTCTCCTTTTAACTGGATACTGTATTTGTATCATACAGAGCCATTATAACATAATTTCTTTCAATTAGTAGTACGATTTTACATGCATTTTTCAAGAAATATTGCAAGTCTTTTTCAAGGTTATCTGTGCATATCGACCAAACGCCTACTGTCGAATGTCTGACAGCACCTCAGAGTACATGTTTTACATGATATAAAATAGTCTGTACACATATCACCCACTGATCCACTCATACAATATTCCTGCCATCTCTCTGACATAGTATGTGGGAAGCAGCCACCAGGCTGTACTGCCCGATATCGATCCAGTCTCTATGCCCTGTCTGTCAGCTATTCTTTTTGCCCTATACTCATGGAACTCATTTGTGACTATGTTCATCTTGTCGGGGAGCCCATTTGCTCTGATGACCTCGGCGGAAAACTTTATATTCTCCCTTGTGGATGTGGACTTATCTTCCATATATATCCTCTCAGGCGATATTCCATGCTCTGTCAGGTATTCGTACATACACTGAGCCTCAGAGATGCTCTCATCTGCTCCCTGTCCACCTGACACAACGCATACAGCCTCCGGGTTCTCCTCAAGATAATCCTGTGCTGCTATAAGTCTCTCTCTCAGCATAAGGCTTGGACCGCCGCCTCTCACTGCACATCCGAGCACTACGACCGTGGCATCACTGCGTGGAGCCTCATTTGCTGCGTATACCATATTGCAGGTGATGACCGTGACCAGAGCCAACCCTCCCGCCGCTATCACCATCACGGCTGTCAGGCATATCTTCCCAACCTTCCGTTTCCATATACGCCTGAAAAGTCCATCAATCTTTTTCTTAAATACCACATACAAAGTAATCAGGCCAAATACGCCCATTCCCAGTATTGTTCCTATATTCACACGGCTTCCTCTGAACACCGGATATATAAATACCAGCATTCCAAGCACCCCGATCACTAACAACAGCAATCTCCAAATATAACCGTGTACTTCACATTTTTCTTTTTTATTCTTCCCCATAATCCCTCCTGTTCTTAAGTTGTTTTATTCCTCTCACGCAGAATACCAGTGACATAACAGTGGCTATACTCCAGCCTATCGGCCATGCAAGCCATATTCCCATGGCAGAACCTATAACCCTTGAGAGCACCATCGCCAATACTACCCTGAGTATCAGATCCGTAAATGTCGATGTCATAAATCTTCCCATCATACCCGTGCCTCTGAGTATTCCATCAGCTACAAGCTTCGCCGACACGACAAAATAAAATGGTGCCAGTATCCTCAAATATGTCACGCCTGTGTCTATGGCAAGTCCTGTTCTGTTCTCCATGAACGGATACATACCGTATCTTCCAAAGAAGAAATAAAGCACAGCAAATGGTATACAAAGTCCCCATATTAGTTTTATTCCCGCTTTAAGTCCCTGTGCTATCCTGTCAAGTTTCCCGGCGCCAAGATTCTGCGCCGTATAATTGGAGATTCCATTTCCCAGAGTTGTAAATGAAGTTATTACAAGATTGTTCAGCTTGACCGCCGCAGCATATCCAGCTATAACTGACGCTCCAAAACCATTTATCACGCTCTGTATGATTATATTTCCAACTGATATAAAACTCTGCTGAAGTATGCTCGGTATGGCTATAACCGCTATCTTCCCCAGCACACTGCCTGAAAATACACAGGGTTTCTCATCTGTATGTATAGCTGCCAAACGTCTGAAAACAACTATAACAGCCAGAACTGCACTCACACCCTGACACAGAAACGTTGCCCATGCAACGCCATTTACCCCCATGCAAAATGTCTTTACAAACAATATATCAACGGCTATGTTAGATACCGATGATATTGCCAGAAATATAAAAGGTGTCCTCGAATCCCCTAGAGCTGAAAATATTCCAGTGGCTATGTTGTAGAAAAATAAAAACGGCACGCCCAGTATGTATATATTCAGATATGTTAGAGAGTCTTTCATCAACTCATCCGGCGTATCTATGAGAGCCAAAAGTCTCTCGCCAAGTATAAATCCAACTATCATAAGCACAGCAACAAGCACAGCACTGGATATGAATGTGGTCCACACAGCAGTCTTCATCTCGCCATACTTCTTTGCACCGAACAGCTGAGACACTATGACCGAACATCCTATATTACAACCAAATGCAAATGCTATGAATATCAAGGTTATCTCATAGCTATTTCCAACCGCCGCCAGAGCATTTTCTCCTATGAATCTTCCCGCAACAAAACTGTCCGCAATATTGTACAACTGCTGAAATATTACACTTCCAAAAAGCGGGAGACAGAATCTCCATAATACAGACTCCGGTTTTCCAATAGTAAGATCTTTATTCACCTTTATTCCTTCTTTTCTTAATTTTCTTAATTATTATTTTTTTTTATAATAATTGTAATGATTTTGGGGATCATTAATTTATTGCTTGATATTTTCACTTTGATAATTTTCGTTTCTATTCTATACTTCCATCATTGTTATTACAATAGACAAAACCCCAAACATCTGCCATATCCTCGGACTTTTTTAGTGATTTTAATTGCTGAATATAAAAAGAGACAAGCTTACTTTATTGATATGACGTCAAAATCTTGACACATATCCTAACTAAACCTGTCTCTTTCCAATGTATTTATTATATATAGAAACATATCTGCATGCTGACAACGCACTTCAATATATCATATGTCGTTGCGTGTGAGCGCTATGACCTGCGCTCTCCTCAACGAGTTTCATCAGATCATGACTAAAGTATGTCTATGTACTCTCCTGACAGTGCCTTGTTCATTGATCTCACTGCACAGAATTTGCCGCACATACTGCATGTATCGCTGTACTCGTCATCCGGCTTTCTGCTGTCTCTGATCTCCTTTGCGGTCTCAGGATCTATGGCACATGCAAACTGCGCATCCCAGTCGAGGACTCTTCTCGCATCCGCCATCCTGTCATCTATATCCCTCGCTCCAGGTATACCCTTTGCTATATCTGCCGCATGGGCTGCTATCTTTGATGCGACGATTCCCTGCTTGACATCATCAACATTTGGCAGGGCAAGATGCTCTGCTGGTGTGACGTAACAGAGGAATGCTGCTCCGTTCATGGCTGCAACTGCTCCACCTATCGCGCTTGTGATGTGATCATATCCCGGTGCGATATCTGTGACAAGAGGTCCAAGTACGTAGAATGGTGCGCCCATACAGAGTGTCTTCTGAACTTCCATATTGGCCGCGATCTGATTGAGTGGCACATGACCAGGGCCCTCAACCATAACCTGTACATTATGATCCCACGCGCGCTTTGTCAGCTCTCCAAGTCTTACAAGCTCCTCTATCTGACATACATCCGTTGCATCTGCAAGACATCCCGGACGACATGCATCTCCAAGTGATACTGTCACATCGTATTCCTCACAAATGTCAAGTATCTCGTCAAAATACTCATAAAACGGATTCTCATTGCCTGTCATGGTCATCCATGCAAATACAAGACTGCCGCCACGGCTGACTATATTCATCTTTCTCTTATGTTTCTTGATCTGTTCGATCGTCTTTCTTGTTATTCCGCAGTGGAGAGTCACGAAGTCAACTCCATCCTCCGCATGAAGACGAACCACATCGATGAAATCCTGTGCAGTAAGAGTTGCGAGATCTCTCTGATAATGAATAACGCTATCATATACCGGCACAGTTCCTATCATAGCCGGACACTCTGAAGTGAGTTTCTGTCTGAACGGCTGTGTATTGCCGTGGCTTGACAGATCCATGA
>OLRH01001876.1_pt1 | contig 10686 bp, 9 predicted proteins | sample 1672321 | NCBI WGS metagenome assembly OLRH01 (sample SAMEA3136671, study PRJEB25190) | human gut metagenome | reverse complement strand
CGCTACACGTCCGCAGGTTAGTACATATATCTCAGGTTAGTGGCGTTTTTTGAAGGGTCAATGTCAGTGCAGTTGTAATGATGTACTCACGAAAATATTAACTCCTTGTCGGCACTGAAAATGTTTCCGGCGGTGTTGGCGATACGTTTTATTATACAACTTTATTAACAATAGTTGGTCTTTTCTGCTGGCTGAAAATACGGCTGTCTTGTGAAACAGCCGTATTTTATGAAAGTTCTTACCGAAAAATCAGCGTTTTTTTGCGACTCTTTTAGCCTTCGAAATGCAATTTACGGGGCAGACGGTAGCACAGAGATGACAGCCTACGCACTTTGAACCGAGGAAAACAGGCTTTCTTTTATCGCAGTCAAAGTCAAGTGCCTGATGACCTGCGTCATAGCAGGCGATGTAGCATCTGCCGCAGCCGATACACTTGTTTTTGTCGAATATAGGATATGTAACGGTGTCACGGTCAAGACTGCCGGCATCGGTCATATTCTTATTTGCAAGGCCGACTGCCTCCGACACACTGCTGTAGCCTGCGGCAGTGAGCCAGCGTGATAATCCGTCAAGCATATCGTCTATTATTCTGTAGCCGTACTGCATTACAGACGTTGTCACCTGCAGGTTTGTACAGCCCATAAGGATAAACTCCAGACCGTCACGCCACGTTTCTATGCCGCCCATACCGCTGATCTCGACATTTTCAAGCGTTTCGTTTCTTTTCATATCCGAGATGAAACGCAGAGCGATAGGCTTTACCGCCTTGCCCGAATATCCGCCGACAGCTGACTTGCCGTTAATGTCGGGAGTAGGAACGAAGCTGTCAAGATCGATGTTTGTGATGCTCTTGACGGTGTTTATTGCCGCAATACCGTCCGCACCTGCGTTTACTGCCGCAATAGCCGGTATTTCCATATTGGTTATATTGGGCGTCATTTTTGCAAGCACGGGGAGTTTTGTGCCACGTCTTACTGCGGCGGTATATTTTGCGACAAGCTCCGGATTTGTACCCACGTCACTGCCCATACTGTGACTTGTCATCTGCGGGCAGGAGAAGTTGCACTCTATCATATCAACGCCGGCTTCCTCAGACAGTCTTGCAAGCTCTGTCCACTCGTCCTCGCTTTCGCCCATTATGGAAGATACGATTATCTTTGAGGGATAGTTTTCCTTCAGCTTTTTGAGTATAGCAAGGTTTTCTTCAAGAGGGTGGTCGGAGATCTGTTCAAGGTTCTTGAAGCCTATATAGGGTGTCGTTTCCTTGTTCAGAATGTCGAAACGGGGAGATACCTCGTTCATCTTTGCAAAGCCTATCGTCTTGTATACGATACCTGCCCAGCCCATATCGAGCGCCTTTGCACACATATCGTAGCCGCTTGCTACTACGGATGAGGATAAGAAGAACGGGTTTTCGCACTTAAGACCGCAGAAGGTCATTGATAAATCGGCTTTCGGCTCTGCATCCTTTGCGGCAGAAGCGATATACTCCGCTGTCTGTCTTATTTCAACGGGTCTGTCTATTTTTGCTCTTGTGCAGACGGTCATACAGGGAGCGGAGCATTCGGCGCAGTTTTTCACAAAGATTTTTGCGCCGTTTAAATTATCAAAACGCAGTGAGCGGATAAATCTGTCGGGCTGTGCGCCGCACGGACAGGCTTTTGTACAGGGAGCGTCGAGGCATAAAAGGCAGCGGGCGCTTTCTTCTATAGCTGTATTTTTTACGAATGGCATAAGTATCTCTCCTTTTCCTTGTTATATAAAATACAGGGGAGTTTTTTCTCCATTGCCTGTGAAAAAGATGGATTTCGGCTGTAATCAAGCCCACCCCTGCCCCTCCCGTGGGAGGGGTAACAGTGGGGCTGCCGCCCACAACCCGCTTGGGGCTACGCCCCAAACCCCTTTCAGCATTTAATGGAGATATTGCTCTCCCCTGTTATGTATCGGCTTTTGTTTATTATAAGTTACCGCTTGAGCTTCTCTTTATGAACTTACCCCAGCCACGCTCGCCTAAGAACTCGCCGTCTTTGAATACGAGCTTGCCTCTTGAGTAGGTAGCCTCGGGATAGCCCTTGACCTTGATACCTTCCCAGATAGTGTGGTCGCAGTCGCTGTGCATCTTGTCATTTGTGATTGTGAAGTCCTTAGTGGGATCGTAGATAACAATATCTGCGTCCTTGCCGACTTCGATAGCGCCCTTTGCGTCACAGCCGAAAATCTTGGCGGGGTTATATGAGCAAAGCTCAACTGCCTTGTTGAATGTTATCTTGCCCTCGTTAGCGGCTGACAGCATATAGGGGTACATATTCTCGATACCTGCACAGCCGTTGGGAATCTTTGTGAAATCGTCCTTGCCCCAATCTTTTTCATATGACTGGAACGGGCAGTGGTCGGTAGCAATCGTTGTGATAAGACCTTTCTTTATAGCCTCCCACAGAGCAAGTCTGCTTTCCTTGCCCTTCATCGGAGGAGAGCATACAAAGTTTCTGCCGTCTGCTCTCTTGTATACCTCAGAGGTAAATTCAAGGTACTGCGGACAGGTTTCGGCATATATCTGATAGCCCTCGTTCCTTGCTCTTTCAACCGCCTGCACACCTTCCTTATTTGCAAGGTGTACGATGTACAGCTTGGAGTCAAGGCTCTTTGCAAGCTGGATTGCTCTTATATCAGCCTCGCCCTCGACAAATTCAGGACGGCTCATATAGTGATACCAAGCGCTTGTCTTGCCCTCTGACAGATAACGCTCTGTCAGAACGTCTATGAGCTGCTTGTTCTCGGCGTGTACCGAGATCATAGCACCGCAGGATTTTGCCTTTTCAAGTACCTTGTAGAATACGCCGTCTGTTACGCCGAAATCGTAAACCATAAATACCTTGAACGAAGATACACCGTAGTTTACAGCGTCCTCTATAGTGTCGATAAGTCCGTTTGAAACGTCCTTTACTGCAACGTGAAATGCGTAATCGACAGCCGCATCGGGAGCACACAATGCGTCACGGCGCTTGATGGCATCGACCATCGTTTCACCGAAATCCTGTAAAATGAAGTCGAATACCGTTGTCGTACCGCCGCAGGCAGCTGCTCTTGTGCCTGCGTAGTAGTCATCGGATGAAATTGTACCGCCGAAGGGCATTGCAAGGTGGGTATGTGCGTCAATGGCACCGGGGAGCACCATCTTGCCGCTTGCGTCTACCACCTTGTCGGCATCTGTGCCGGCATCTGCCGTTATTGCAACTATCTTGCCGTTATCCACGCACACATCGGCTTTGAATGTAGCCGTTGGTGAAACTATCGTACCGTTTTTGATTATGAGATCCATAACTTACCGTCCTTTCCCGTATTGAATTCGTTTTTAAATCAGACCATCTTGTCTACTTCTGTCAGAACTTCGTCCAGTATCGCCATATTCTCTGAAAGCTCTTCTTCTGTGATAATGAGAGGCGGGCAGATGAATATGCAAGCCTCGTGTGAATATGTGTTGAAGCCCTTTGCCTTTAACATTCCGACTATCTTGCCCATAATGCCCTCAGGATCCTTGCCGAAAGGAACGAGAGGCTCGTGTGTTGCCTTATCCTTTGTAAGCTCTACGCAGTAGAACAGGCCGATATAACGTACATCACCCACGCTCTTGTGCTTTGCCTTTATATCCTCAAGGAGTGCGCCTAACTGCTTGCCACGTTCCTTTACCTTATCCATAATGTGTTCTTTTTCATAGAAGTTAAGGCACGCAACACCTGCGGCACAGCCCAGAGGATGAGCTGAATATGTAAGACCGCAGTCGAGCTTGTGTGTATCGAAGAACTCTGCAATCTTCTTGCTTACGATAACGCCGCCGAGAGGAGCGTATCCGCAGGTAACGCCCTTTGCGAAGGTTATCATATCAGGCTCGATGCCCCAGTTTTCACAAGCGAAGTATTCACCTGTTCTGCCCCAGCCTGCCATTACCTCATCACAGACCATCATAATGCCGAACTCGTCGCATATCTTGCGTACACCCTGTAAGTAGCCTTTGGGCGGAATGATGATACCGTTGGAGCCTGTTACCGATTCCATTACGATAGCGGCAACCGCATCGGGATTTTCGTATATAATCTGGTCACGGAGCTGTCCGAGATAATACTCTGTAGCCTGTTCTTCGCTCTCAAAGGGGAACGGAGCGTGATACAGATAAGGATCTGTGAACTTTACGAAGCCGGGGATACCGGGTTCAAGAGTATATCTTCTGGGCTCGCCTGTCAGGTTACCTGCGCCGAATGAGCTTCCATGATATGCACGGTATCTTGAGAATATCTTGTATCTGCCTGTAACCAGCTTTGCAATCTTTATTGCATTCTCGTTAGCATCTGCGCCGCCTAAGGTGAAGAATACCTTGCCCATATTCTTCGGAGCTACCTTTACGACCATCTCTGCGAGCTTTGAACGGCAGTCGATAGCGTAAGCCGGGCTGATGTATGCAAGCTTTTCTGCCTGCTCCTTGATAGCGTCGATAATATCCTTGTTGCCGTAGCCGACATTCAGGTTTACAAGCTGGCTTGACATATCTGCCATCTTCTTGCCGTCTGCGGTGTAGTAATAAATACCCTCCGCTTTTTCTACTACTGCGGGGTTCAGCTTGCCCTGAACGCTCCACGAATGAAGGTTGTACTTAAGGGAGGTTTCCTTTACCTCTTCTGCGTTTTTGAATCCGTATCTCATACTGTTTCTTCCTTTCTTTTATCAGAAAATACTTTTATATATCGTTTCGATTTCTTCTACTGTGGGAACTCTGGGGTTGTTAGCCGTACTTCCTGCGGCGAATGCGTCCTTTGCCAAGGTTGGTATCTTGTCCTCTGTTACTCCCTGTGAAGAAAGCAGCTTCGGAAGTCCTGTTTCGTCCGCTATTGCGGCGATAGCTTCAACTGCCGCTATACTTGCCTCTCTTACCGATAAGCCCTCGACATTCTCGCCCATCGCTATTGCGATGTCACGGAATTTTTCTGGGCAGGACGGGCGGTTATATTCCATAACCGTGCTTAGAAGCATTGCGTTTGCGAGACCGTGCGGAATATGGAACCACGCTCCGAGCGGTCTTGACATTGAGTGAACAAGCGCTGTCGGCGCACTGCATATTGCGATTCCGGCATATAAGGCGGCAAGGAGCATGTCCTCTCTTGCCTGCTCGTTCCTGCCGTCAAGGACAGCCGGTATAAGACTCTTTGATATAAGCCTTATCGCTTCAAGCGAATACATCTTTGTCATAGGCGATGCGTTGACGTTTATGTAGCTCTCTATTGCGTGGGTCAGAGCGTCCATTCCGGTTGCCGCTGTCATAAATGACGGTAATGATTTTGTTATCGTAAAGTCAAGAATTGCTGCCTTCGGAATAATACCGTCTGTCGATAACAGCATCTTTATGTTTCTGTCGGTATCTGTTATAACCGAGTATCTTGTCGCTTCACTGCCTGTGCCGGCTGTAGTCGGTATTGCGATAATGGGGAGCGACTCCTTTTCGGGAGCGGTCTTTTCGTAATCGGTCACCTTGCCGCCGTTTGTGAGCAGCATTCCGATTCCCTTTGCCGCATCAAGAGGACTTCCTCCGCCTGCCGCTACTATCACATCACAACCGTTTTCCTTTGCAAAAGCCGCACCATCGTCAACGTCCGATGCTGTCGGGTCCGAGCCTACACGGTCATATACCGCACAGGAAACGCCTGCTTTTTCGAGGCTCGATACTATAATATCAAGCACTCCGCTTTTTCTCAGCGAGCCTTTTCCGCAGACAAGCACCGCCTTTTTTCCGAAGCGAGCCGCCTGCTCTCCGACAGAGGTAACTGTACCCTTGCCGTAAATAATCGTTGGTGGTGATCTGAATACCACTGTTATACCCTCTTTCCTTCTGCTCTTGATAAAGTTTGTATTTTTATCGGGAAAAACGTCGGAGCAAAACGACCGCTATGCCGTGATACGTCCGCCCTGACGTCTTTCCCGATCGCACGAACGGTATTTAACTGCTCGTGCGATACTGAACTTACTGTAGAAGTTGCTGTAGTGTTTACTTTGCGAGTGCCTTTATAACTTCTTCAATCATATTCTCGCTGAATACCTTGTAGCCTGCGTTTCTGAGATATTCGACCGCAAGCCCCTGTCCCTCGATGATCGTATCCGTGAAGGTACCGTCATATATGTGGGTGCTTCCGCAGGAGGGGCTGTCTTCTTTCATTATGCAAAGAGCAACATCGTTTTCCTTTGCAAGTCTTAACGCCTCGTTTGCGCCTTTTGTATACTGCTCGGTGCAGTCGCCGCCTACGCAGCTCATCACCTTATCGCCTGTACGCTGACAATCGGGACGTGGGGTCGGAAGACCGCCGAACACTTCGGGACATACCGGTATCAGTCTGCCTTCTTCTTTCCATTTAAGGAACTGTGGGTGCAGACACGGCGTATCGCCGTCATCATAGCGGCAATGCCAGCCGAAAAGGCAACCGCTTACAAGTATTTTCTTTTCGCTCATATATACCGCCTTTCAGCTTCCGGAGTAATCCGAAACTGTGAATTACTTAGTAAACCGGCTCTTCTTGTAGCAAAGTACAAGACCCGATCTCTGATATACCTGAGCTACTTCGAGAAGCTCCATACCGCCTGCGTTGGCGTTGATAAGGTTAGAAACCCACGTTACACCGAAGTCAACCGTGCCGTTGCTTACTGCAACTGTTTCTGAAACGTCACCGCCGCCGCTTACAATCTCTACGTTAAGGCCGTTATCCTTGTAGTAGCCCTTGTCAAGTGCTACATAATAGCCCATGAACTGAGCCTGCGGTAACCATTTAAGCTGAACCTTGAGGTCAGACTTCTCAACTGCTCCGCCGTCATATGTCAGATAGTCGGAAGAACGGATGTCATCAAGTGTAAGCTTAGCGAGCTTGCCTGCCGCTGTAGCGTCATCAAGCTTGATGTACTGCTTAGCAAGGTCAAGTGTCTGCTGCATTGCATCTTCGTCCATCTTGCCTACATCCGAAGCTGAAACCGCACTGCCTTTTGTATCGGTCGTTACAAGCTTTGCAACCTCTGAAGCCATATACTTCTGGTGGTCAGCCGATACCGATGAGCCGTACTTGAATACGATTTCTGCGGCTTCATCGGGATGCTCGCACGCATATGTCCAGCCCTTCATTGATGCGGCAACGAATGCCTTTACTGTATTGGGGTTGTTCTTTGCGAATTCCTTTGTGCAGAACAGGTTATCCTCAAGCATTGCAACACCCTGATCGTTCATATCGATGACACCGATCTCATCGCCGTAGTTATAACCGCCGTCATAGTTGTTCTTGATAAGACCAAGCTCGTTGAATGTCATTGCTGATGCCAGCGTAATAGTATCCTTATCTATCTGATCCATTGTGAAGTCCATTGTGATATAATCTGTGGGCAGACCGTACTTTGAAAGCAGAGCCTGAATTTCGTACTCGTTGCCGAGACCCCAGTTGCCGACCTTGTTTTCGCTTGAAGCCTTCTTGATGATTTCTTCATCGCTCATAAGACCTGTGCTTTCCGAAGAACCCTCTGCGGCACTTGAAGAAGCGTCTGCCGATGCGGCTGAGCTTTCTGCTGTGCTGCTCGATGAGGCGTCACCGGAACAAGCGGTGAACGATGTTGCAAGACAGCTTGCTGCGAGTAATGCTGCTAACACTCTTTTGTTTTTCATAATGTTTCATCCTTTCTCGTCTTTAAAACTGGTTTTAGTTTAGGTGTGTCGGTGCTATCTGAAACGTTCAGGCGATAGCCGAATTTTCGTAGAACGAGGCGCTTTTTTGTAGGCATACTGTTTTGTATGTCAAGAAAAAGCAACGAAGTAATACGGAAATTATGGCATCGGATGGGCGTTGAATGATAGTGCCGATACGCCTTATATCTGAAACCGCTCTTTTGCTTATCTTGCACGGCGGTTTTTCAGCACGATTGCCTCAACTGTGAGGAGTATGATGTACATCAGTATACCCATTACGCAGGCTATCGTTATATATGCCCACGCTGTCGGGAACTGACCCTTGACTATGTTCTCTCTTATCTGTCTGCCGACACCGATTACCTGCTCTGCGAAGTATTCGCTTACTACCGCACCGATTATACAGGACGGAACGCTTACTCTTAAAGCCGTGAATACATAGGGCAGTGAGTTCGGGAGCCTCAGCTTGAAGAATATTTTCAGCTTGCCTGAACCGTATGATGCGAACAGATCCTCCGAGAACGGTTTTACCTCCGTCAGACCTCTGTATGCGTTTACGCTCATTGAAGCTGTGCAGAATATCGTAACGGTGATTATTTTAGCCACCGTACTTCTTATATCTACCACGCTCGACAGATCCCTTGTCCAGTTGTTGATAACCGGAGCGAGTGCTACGAGCGGGATTGCGTTGAATGCGGATACTATGGTCAGACCGCCCATGCCCCACTTCTTGAATACCGCACCGGCAACGCCGATGAAGTAACCGAGTATCGAGCCGAGTACAAGTCCTCCGAGCGCCACTATAAGAGTTGACGCTATCTGCGGTAACATATTCGTGAAGTTATCGCCTATGATTGAGCCTATTCTTGTCGGCAGCGGAAGGATTATCTCATCCGTTCCAAACAGTGCGTGCAGAACCTTTGTCTGCCACAGTGTGAATATCAATGCTCCGAACAGTACGGGCAGACCGACTGTTGTTATGATGTTTTTGATTGCCTTGCCTTTCAAGTACGATCAGTCCTTTCCTTACTGTGCTTTTTTCTTTGCCTTTCTTTTCGCCGGTGTTATCGCTCTTTCGATAACTCCCATAAGATAGAAGCTTAGCACGCCTATAACGGCGCTGAATATTACTATATCCCAGAATACGAATCTTGTCATCGAGCCTTTCAGCGACTGGGAGAGCATACAGCCAAGACCGTTGCCGCCCTGAAGCGTATCTACAAGGATAGATGCCGTTATCGCCATAGGCGCCGAAATCTTAAGACCCGTGAAGAAGTAGGACATTGCCGACGGGATAAGCATCTTTGTATAAAGCTGAAACTTGCTTGCGCCGTAGGATCTCATCAGCTCGTGCCTTTCGCGACCGACCGACTTGAAGCCTGCCAGCGTATTTGTCGAAACGGGGTAGAATGTGAGAATTGCGGCGATTATGATTCGTGCGCTTGATATATCGCCCGTTATCGAAAGTACGATAGGCGCCATACCGAGAATAGGTATCATCTGGATTATCATAAGATACGGGAACGCTATCTTTTCGACTATGTGCGACAGGTGCATCAGCAAAGCCAGTATGTAGCCCAGCACCATACCAATTATAAAACCGATAAGCGCTCTTGAAAGCGTTTCTGCGGCACTGGAGAAAACCAGTGTTGCTATCGTATCACCCGAACCGGTTATCGACTTTGTATCAAAGAATGAGCCGATTATCTGGTACAGATGCGGAAGTACGTTTACGGGTGTACGCTGTGTCGCTCCTACTATGAATGCGCATATCTCCCATATCACTACAAGACCCAGCACCCATACGGCAGTTACTATGCCTTTGGAGGAAGTTATCCTTTTTATCATTTCTTAACGCTCCTTTCGGCTTTATATACCCTCGAAGCTGTTTCTTACCTTCTCAACAAGAGCGGCAAACTCGGGAGTACCTCTCATGTCTGCGTTTCTCGGTCTGGGAAGATTAACGTCCACTATTGCGGATAATCTGCCCGGGTGAGGAGATAAAACGCAGATCCTGTCGGACATATATACCGACTCGGATATGTTGTGTGTTACGAAAAGCACCGTCTTGTTTGTCTTTCTCCATATTGAAAGCACATCGTCGTTGAGCTTTTCTCTTGTGAACTCGTCAAGCGCCGAGAACGGTTCGTCCATCAGCAGTATGTCGGGCTGTATCGCAAGCGCTCTTGCTATGCCTACTCTCTGCTGCATACCGCCCGAAAGCTGTCCGGGGTAGCTGTTTCCGAATTCCTTGAGTCCGACAAGCTCCAGTACCTGTTCGATACGGCTCGCCTGCTCCTCTTTCGGAACCTTCATCATCTCAAGCGGAAGTCTTATGTTCTTTCTTACCGTTCTCCAGTCGAGAAGCACGGGGTTCTGGAACACGATACCGAACTTCTGCTCAAGTCTTGTTTCTCTCGGTGTCTTGCCGCAGACCGTAACCTCGCCTGAGGTGGGGGTCAGCAGATCCGATACTATACGAAGAAGTGTGGACTTACCGCAGCCTGAAGGGCCGAGAAGCGATATGAACTCACCTTTTTGAATATCAATGCTTACATTCTTAAGTGCCTGTACCGGATTTCCTTTGCTGTCCGAGAACACCATACTGACGTTCTTTACCGAAATCTCCGGTGCATTTACCTTTTCACTCATTTCTAAGCACTCCTTTCTTTCCCGTTTTGCAAGTCTTATCTTTTTATTCCTGCAAAACAAAACGGCGCAGAAATCACTTTCTGCACCGTTGCAAGTTTCTTTTTGTTTTATTTCACTGTTTCCTTTCGGTTTAACTGCATTATATCACGCTTAAAATCGCATTGCAATAGCATTTGTACTGAATTGTGCAGAGCGTCTAAAGAAAGGCGTTTTGTTTGTGCTGTAGTTGAATTTTGCAATATTCTCTTGACAATTATGCAAAACCGTGCTATACTCTATATCAATAAATGAGATAAACACCGCCGGAGCTGTCGGGAAACAAGGGAGCTTCG
>OLRH01001865.1_pt1 | contig 10709 bp, 7 predicted proteins | sample 1672321 | NCBI WGS metagenome assembly OLRH01 (sample SAMEA3136671, study PRJEB25190) | human gut metagenome | reverse complement strand
GGTGTTTAAAGCGCAGCTGCGTATCCTGCCGTCTGTTGCATTCATTTCTGCCTTTCTGAATAATACTCCGGTGGTAGTCATCTTTGCCCCGATCATCAAGCATTGGGCGAAATCGGTAAAACTTCCGGCCACCAAGTTCCTGATTCCCCTTTCTTATGTGACTATCCTCGGCGGTATCTGTACGCTGATCGGTACTTCTACCAATCTGGTAGTGCATGGTATGATTCTGGAAGCCGGCTATGAAGGCTTCACCATGTTCGAACTGGGAAAGGTCGGCATCTTTATTGCCATTGCCGGTATCATATATCTTTTCATTTTCTCCAAACGACTCTTGCCCGATGCGGCTTTGAGGCCATTAAAGATCAAGATCAAAAACCAACAGGAAAAGAAGCACTGAATCAGGCGTTGATTGATTATGGACTGGATAAGAATAATGATGGAACTGTCACAAAAGAAGAAATTCAGCAATACAAAGGTGACAAGATGGAATTACAGAATTGCAATTTAAGTAATGAAGGATTGGAATTGCTCAAGTATCTTCCGGAGTCTGTGACAACCCTTGATCTTTCTTATAATAACATAACTGAGCTTCCATCAGATCTGTTGATGATGATGCCACAATTAGAAAATTTCTATATGGAAAATAGTAAACTTACGTCTATCCCAAAAGGATTCTTCAAGAGCAACACAAAACTTAACTGGATTGCATTGGATGGAAATGAGATTACAACATTAGAAGATGGAACATTCAAAGGACTAGATCAGCTGACGATCTTAGGACTCGAAAACAATAAGATTTCAAAAGTAGATAAAAATGCCTTTGAAGGTATGAAAAAAATAGAACAGCTGAGTTTATATGGAAATAATCTCACAACATTAGAAGATGGAAGTCTCAAACCATTGGCAGGGTCATTAAAAATGTTGTTTTTACAGGAAAATAATATGGAAAGTCTTCCAAAAGCAGTAGAGGATTGTTCCTCATTGACGGAACTGCATGCATGGGATAATGGAATGAAAGATATCAGCAAAGTTGATTTTTCAAAATTTCCGGAATTGACAGAATTAAACCTTATGCATAATGAGATAACACAGATTCCAGAAAAGGCATTTGCGAAAAATACAAAACTTGATGGTCTGGATCTGTTTGATAATGACTTGACCTCTGTATCACCAGATATTCTTCCAAATGGAGTTAGTCTAAGAAAACTAGACCTTAAATTCAATAACATGCAGATCGTAGATAAAAAGCTGATCAATAAAAGTCAGTCATATAATAAATTTTATCCACAGAAGTCTGCAATGGAATTAAGACTAGAGAAAAGCGGTGATCAAGAGATGAAATGGTCACAGCAGTTAAGTGCTTTGGATTTGATGTTCTGGTATGAAGAAACAAACGATGCAAAGAAAAAAGAACTTCAGTCAGTTGATGAATATAAAGAATATCTGAAAGAACAAGGATATGCAGAAGGTGACTTTACAAAGACATTAAAAGATCTGTCATATCAGTGGGATATCGTAACCAAAATTCAAAAGAAAGATGCAAATGGAAGATTTGTAACGATCGATCAAAGGATCAATGAAGGAAAAGCAGATGAAATGGATGGTTCTTTCAAATTTACAGAAGATGGAACCTATCGAGTTGTAAAAGATGTTTATGGTTACATGAGTTCTATGAGAAATTTCTTATTTGAAGCAAAATCCAATGAAGTAACAATTGAAAATAAGAAAGAAGACAAGAAGGAAGATAAAACAACAGCAACAACTTCAACTTCGCAAATAGCAACAATAAAGAAGAAAGAAACACAAATAGCAAAACCATCAAGGGTTGTAAAGCTTAAAATAAAAAAATCTTCAAAGAGATCTGTGAAAATAAGCTGGAAAAAGCAGAAAAATGCATCAGGATATGAAGTTTACAGATCAACGAAGAAGAATAAATCGTTTAAGAAGATCACAACATTGAAAAAAGCTGGAAAAGTAATTTATGTTAATAAAAAACTGAAGAAAGGAAAAACATATTATTACAAAGTACGTGCTTATAAAGTAGTATCTGGCAAAAAAGTATACGGAAAATTTTCAACGATCAAAAAAATTAAGATCAAAAAATAATCTACAAAGGAGAAAATGATGAGAAAAAGAGTATTAACATATTCACTGGCAGTAGCACTGGCAGTAGCAATGGCAGTTCCACAGACAGTAATCTTATCAACAGGTATTGTACAGGTAAAAGCGGCAAATACAGAAACTGGATTAAAAACAGGAATTGCGATCACAAAAGCAGAATGGGGAAAAAACTGGTCAGGAACAGAAAATTATATTAAATTTACTGAAATGGATAAATATGCATCTACTTCTTCAGATTATTGCAGTAAGATCAATAAAGTTGTAGTGAACGACAAGGAATATCCAGTTTATGATGAAGAAGGAAAAGATAATTATTATTCAATGACATATTCTGATGGATTTTGTGTATATATGGGATCGATCAAAGATGGCGAAAACACAATTATTGTTTCAGCAAATGGTTACAAAGATAAAAAGATCATTGTGAATGTCGACAAAACAGCAAAAACAGTAACTTTCGTTTCACAGATAGATTTGAAATCAGGAGATGCAGTGATCGATAAAAATGCGTTAAATAATATGATCACAGCAGCAAAAGCATATACGAAAGAATCGGCATCTGATGAAAAATGGAATGCATTCCAGGAAGCGATCAAAACAGCAGAAGATGTATATAATAAAGAATCTGCAACTCAGGATCAGATCGATCAGGCAGTTGCTGCATTAAGGGAAGCAATTGATACGTTTAAAAAAGAAGATCCAACATTAAATCCAACAGAAGATGGTGTATATACAGTTACACTTAAAGCAACAAAACAAGGCAGCAAGGAACCCTCTTCCTTAGGTGGATATTTTGAAGGAAAAGCAAAACTGACAGTAAAAGATGGAGAAATGAAATTATCCATGTTAAATATCTCCATGGCGAAATACTTACTTGACTTCACATTAGAGACAGATGGAACGTTTGCCCAAGCAACAAAAGAAGCGTATGGGGATGCAAATAGTGATGGTTCTTATGATGCATATGAATATACAATGAGCATTAAAGATCTGAGCAAAATACATACAGCGGCAGCTTTAGTATCCGTTATGGGATCTGAATCTGATAAAGGTAACTATGACAAATATATGAAAGCGGATATCACATTCACATCTTTGGAAAAAGGATGGAAAGGATATGATAAAAAAGATGCGAACCAGACCCTGGTTGATGCATTGATCGAAGCAGGAGCTGATACGAACAATGATGGAGAAATTACCCAGGAAGAATTAGCAGCATTTAATGGAGACGAAGGAAGTCTGGATTTATCAAACAAGAATTTGAGTAATATCGATCTGTTAAAAGGTTTATCAGATAAGATTAAAGAATTGGATCTTTCAGGAAATAAGATCACAGAAATTCCAGAGGGATTTTTTGATAATATGACAAATCTTGAGTATGTAGATTTGAATTCAAATCATATAAAAGCTCTTCCAGAAAATGCGTTTAAAAATACAAAAAAATTGAATTGGATCAATATAAGAGCAAATAATCTGACGGAGATTAAGAAAGATACACTGTCAGGATTGGATAAATTAGTATATCTTGAACTGGATAATAATAGTATCACGTCTGTAGAGGCTGGGGCACTGGATGGAGATACAAGTCTAAAGCAGCTATCCATTTCAGGAAATGAATTAAATGCATTACCAGATCATCTCTTAGATGATGCTGGAGATACGATTAATTTTATTGAATTATCCAATAACGAGTTTGTAAAACTTCCAAACTGTATCAATGCAGCAACAAAGAAATTGCGAAAGATCAGTGCATTCAATAATGCATTAGAAGACATTTCGAATATTGATTTTACAAAGATGTCAAATCTTGAGGAGGTTAATTTCTACAAGAACTATATTGCTCAAGTGCCAGATGGAACATTTGCAAAGAATAAAAAACTATATTCTGTAGATTTCCACGATAATCAGATCTCCAATATTACAGAGAAGGCATTTCCTGAAACATTTGAAAACGATTATGATGGAGTACTTCACAAGCTTGATCTTACGTTAAATAATATCAAAGTTGTGGATCCGGCAGTGATGAAAAAATCAGACACAGCGATCAATAAATTTTATCCACAGAAGAACGCGATGAATCTGGAACTAAAGGAAGATAACGGTCAGAAGATTAGTTGGAGCCAGGATTTAAGTGTATTAGATCTTGCATTCTGGTTTGATAAGACAGCAAGTGACGAAGCCAGAGAAATAGAAACGGTTGAAGATTATAAAGATATGCTGGAGCAGAACGGATGGAAAGATAAAAATATCGTAGAAGTTATGGATGAAAAATATGACTGGGATATTATTACAGAAGTTCAGAAAAAGAATGCAGATGGTACATGGGAGACAGTTAAAGAAGATACAGAAACTGATCAGGCAGAAGAATTAAAAGGGAACTTTAGTGTATCAAATCTGGGAACATACAGAATAAAGAAAGTCTTAAATGCGACATTAAATGGAACAAAACAATACCGTTTTACTGTATATTCAAACGAATTAGCAGTATCTAAAAACGATGATAAAAAACCATCAAATACAACAGCCGAACAGAAACCATCAAGTGCAACAACTGAACAAAAGCCATCGGATACAACAACGACACAAAAATTATCAATGACAACAGTGAAAGATATTCTTAAGAAAGTGTCAAAGATTAATCTGCAAAATCTGAAAAAACGTAAGGTGCGTATTACATGGAAGAAAGTAAAGAATGCAGATGGATATCAAGTTTATCGAGCAACAAAGAAAAACGGAAAATATAAGCTTGTTAAGGTAGTAAAAGGTAATAAAAAAGTAAGTTACACAAATACAAAGTTAAAGAAAAATAAAAAATATTACTACAAAGTTCGTGCTTATCGTACAGTTAAAGGTAAGAAAGTATATGGTGCATTCTCCTCAAAGAAAAGCATATTGATCAAAAAATAAATGAGAAGAATTATCAATAAAACACAAGGGGTTGCACGCCTGCAACACCTTGTGTTTTATTGATAAATGGCAGAAACACGTGTTTTTTTAAAGAAATTTTAAATTTAAAATATCAGATATGAACGATTTTGAAAAACTTGTTTTCGTTGACGGAGAATATTGATGCATGATAAAAAAGAAGTGAGTTAATTAAAACTAACCGATAATGCCTATAAATTAAGAGAAGGAGAGATTATGAGAAAAACTAAATATCATATAAAGAAAAAAATCATGCCATTATTGTTAGCTGTTGCAATGGCTGGAACAGCGACACCCATATATGTAGCACATCCAGCAATTGTAAAGGCAGCAGTGTCTAATGCATTTGGAACAAAAGAAAATACGATTCATATTGCACAGTTCGGTGGATACGATATTAAAACAACTGTTACATACAAAGATGGAAAAGTGACAGATCTTCAGATTAAAGGAGAAAATTTCGAAGGAAAATATGCTAAAGAAAATGAAAATATCTACCTTCCAAAAGCGATCAATAAAATCAAAGACCAGATACAAGGTCTAGATATCACAGATCAGAATTCCTTTGACAAAGTCGATACAGTGTCTGGAGCAACGACAAGTGCTTCCGCGATTAAAAATGCAGTTATGGAATCTCTAGGATTAACATCAAAAGAGGAAGTTCTTGCACCAGCACCAGAAACAGTGGAAGAAGGTACTTATGGGATTCAGATGAAAAACATGACAAGTACAGTAGAACATAGCTTGTCTGCAGCAAATTCTGAGAATAAAGTAACAGCAACATTAAAGGTTGATAAAAATGGAAAGATGACATTATCATATCCAGTGGTTACAAAAGAAGCAATGGATGTATTAGCTTTTAATGGGTATTATAATGGATCAGATCTGACAAAAGAAGGATCCGAAGAAACAAAAGATGGAGAGAGTGTAACAACTGTAAATATGCCATTAACAGGTGATAAACCAGAATTAACTTATAAAGCAAACTTTAAAATGTATGTACCAGCAATGAGCAATTTAAGTGGTGAACATGGTGGAATTACATTTGATCATGGAAAGTTTGATACAGATGCTCAGATCACGTTATATTGGGATACATTAAAAGAAAAGAAAGACAAAGAAGTACTTTCTGATGGAATCTACAAAGTAGATGCAAAGATGTTAAAAACAAATGGAAAACATCTATCAATGGCAAATGATGCGATCGCACATAAAGTAAAGTTAACAGTAAAAGATGGAAAATATTATGTCACATTAAACTTAAAGGCAATGAATATTCCATTCGGTGGACAGACATTCCATGGATACTTAAACAAGATCCAGTACATTGAAAATGGAACAGAAAAAGACGTTACAGTTGATCAGGTTCAGAAAAACACGAATGGTAATATTGTATCCGATGAATTTGGAAGCAATTATCCTGATCTTGTAACATTCCCATTGACAGATGAAGCTGTAGAAACAGGAATCGCACCAATGCAGGTATTTATACCAATTATGGACAGCATTGCATCAGGAATGGGAACTCAGAAAATGAATCTTTCCTTAGATTTTACATCAGCCGTTAAAACAACAGCGGATGATAAAGATTTTAGCAGTGGAGATGTAACAGAAGAAGCACCAAAGAAAGAGGAACAAAAACCATCAACAACAGTTCAGAAGCCAGCTGCAACAGTCCAGAAGCCAACTGCAACACAGACGACAACGACTGTAAAGTTAGCAGCAGTCACAGGTCTGAAAGTTAAGAATTCTTCCAAGAAAACGGTAACAGTAACATGGAAGAAAGTCAAAGGGGCAACAGGATATGTTGTATATCGTGCGACAAAGAAGAATGGTAAATACAAAGCAGTTAAGACGATCACAAAAGCTTCGACAACCAAATTTAAAAATAAGAAACTGAAAAAGAAAAAGACATATTATTATAAAGTCCGTGCAATTAAAAAAGCAGGAAAGAAAGTAACATACAGTAAATATTCAAAAGCAGTTTCTGTAAAAATTAAAAAGTAACAGGAAACAAATGATAAAGCCGCTGTAAACCTACAGGGGCTTTATAGTCCCCATAAAAGAGTAGAAAAAAATCATGAAAAAAGCACAATATTTTCGTTTTATCAGCTGTGTCATTTCCGTTATATTATGCTGTCTGGCTGGTGCTGCATTTGTAGATCATAAGGCAGCAGCGGATGAAAAAAATACATTAGAAGATGGAACTTATACCATGCAAAGTTTCTTAAGAAGTGCCTCATCAGATCAGGCTTCTATGGGAAATGCAGGGATTGTTCAGCCAATACAAGTGATCGTAAAAAATGGAACGTATACAGTAAGAGCAGAATGCAAGGCACTGAGTACAAAATTAGGAAAGCTTGATTTTACAGGATATCTTGCTCAGATGTCTTATTTTCCAAACTGGAAGACAACATCTGGAAAGATCGAGGCACCAGAAAATGAAACACCGATCCCAATAAATATAGAATCATATTTTGAAAATACATATGACAGCTATAATGATCCTAAGACAGGGACAGATTCTAAGGTAAAAGGGAAAATGTATCCACATTACATGAATTTTCCAGTAAATTATCAGCAGGAAGAAATGTGGGTTCAGGTTTATGTACCTGTTATGGAAGCAATCAGTAAAGGAAGCGGTCTTCAATATGCAAGATTTCAATTTGACTGGAGTACATTAAAGAAGGTAAGTGACGAGACGAAAATTGAGTCATCTGTTACAACACAGCAAGACAAACAAACAACAACTACAGCAAAGAAAAGTCAAGTTAAGAAAACTACAACAAAGAAATCAAAGCTAAATATAAAGAAATTAGAAGATGGGGTTTACAGTATTTCTGGCAAGATGTTAAAGACAGATAAGAAGACAGAGTCCATGGCAAATGAAGCAATCAATCACAAGATAAAACTCACAGTCAAAAATGGAAAATATGATATAACACTTGATTTTAAAGGATTGAATATTAGTTCAAGTTACGGCTATTTAAGCAAGATCAAATACTTTACGAATACTTATAAGATCGATCAATATAAGGTACCAACAGGTTCGTTAAAAAATGTAACCGTGGATTCTTATCAAAAAGACACAAAAGGAAAGAAAGTCAGAGATTCTTATGGAAGTGATTACCCAGACCAGGTAACATTTCCATTGATATCAAAAGCAAAAAATGACGGATATGTTCCATTACAAGTGTTTGTTCCGATTATGGATGCGATCAGTCCGGGAAGTGGTACACAGGCTGTATATCTGAAATTAGACCTTAATTCTATAAAGGCAGTAAAAAATTCAAAGGAATTTGTATCAAATGATAAAAATACAGAAAAAAGCAGTACTACAATGACAACAAATTCTTCAAATACTTCTTCAGCAGGAAGTCATGAGAAAGTTACGATTCAAAGTTCAAAATTACCAGAGACAACACAATCCAATGTACAGGGACAATCAGCTGTGGAAGAAAGAAGTCTTAATACTGATCAGGTTTCAACATCAACAAACAGTGGAAGTCAGACATTACAGGAAGATAAGGAAGAAACACCGATCATAGTACCATCGATCATGAGTGTATTACTTTCTATTCTAGGTATAGTTTATAAAGTGAGGAGCTGGGGATTATAAAAATGAAAAAACATATTGTTCAATTAAAAAACTGGATATTGATTCTAGTGGTGCTCCTGTCTTTTGAGAGTCTTTCAAAAGATGTAAAAGCAGCATCAGGAAATGTCTACAGTTGTCAGATTGCAAGAACATATGAGCATCCCGTGACTGGAAAAGTAGAAGATTCTGGAGGAAGTTCATCGAAAGCAACTGGGCAGGGAATGGTCGAAGGAGCAATATCATCCAAAGGATTATTGGAAGTAACAGACTCTGGGGGTTATTATCTGACATTTCGTATAAGTCTCGTAGATTATACATCTGATCTGAGTTTTTCCGTACAGAAACGAGGAGCATCAGGATTTCAAACACAATCTGTAACACAGACAGCGACAGGAAAAGATAATAATGGAACAACAAAAGATTTAAGGATCAAACTTCCATCCCAAGACAGTATCATCCGTTGTTCCATGTATGTAAAACCAATGGGAAGAAACGTCATCTTCTATTTCTACCCAGGTAATTATACTGCAGGGAATTCCGTAGGTATGAAGGCTTTGATGGTCACAACATCATCTTCCGATACGCAGACATCAAACAACAACCAGACAACAGCTGACACAAATAATACAGCCAGCCAACAGACAACAACTGCATCCCAAGGAGCTGCAACACAAAGCAGTGACGATTCCTTAAGCAACGCCCAGGGACTGAGTTTATCTACGGCACCGAAGACGACCACAAAGAAGAAAACATCTTCTGAAAAGTCTGTGGGAACATGGATTTTGATCTTAACGGTTTCTATGACATTTTCAGGATTGGTCTTACTTGGAGTGGCAGCGACGATCGTTTACTATTACCGCAAAAACTGGGATAAATGGGGTGGTGATCAGGATGAATATGATGAGATTTACAACGATGAAAACTAAATTAAGAAAATATCCGAGCATTTTTTTGATCCTGTTGCTTGCAATTTCCTCTTGTTTCCTGACAGGTTGTGTAAACCAGCATCCAAAAGACAGCAAAAAGAGCAGTCAGGGAGAGAGCGTGGAAACTATGCTTGAGATCACAGATCCAAAGGAAAAACAAGCAGTGTTAAATGCAAAGGCGAAAGTCAAAGCATTGTCAGGCAATCCAAGGATCGTCGCAACATCTCCGGCTGTTGCAGATATTTGTGACAAGCTGGATCTTGATCTTGTCGGTGTACCAAAGAGCAGTGTTTCCAAAATTCCATCAAGATACAAAAAGGTAAAGAAAGTCGGACTTGCCATGAGTCCCGATATGGAAATCGTATCTTCTTTAAATCCTGATTGGATCTTAGCTCCTTCTTCTCTGGAAACTGACTTAAAACCAAAGTTTGAAGAACTGAAGACAACCAAAAGTATCAGAAGTAAAAGAAACAAAGCTAGAAAATGCTTCAAGAGATACTTCTAATAATAATGCAAAAAGAAACGATAGACCAAATAGAGATGAACATTCTCAAAGAAATAATCAATATCAACAAAGAAATAACTACAACAATAATAATAGATATCAAAATAACAACCAACAAAGAGATGGTTTTAGACAAAATAATAGATATAATAATTCAAACAATGGTTATAATAACAATTATAGAAACAACAAAAACGAAAATTATGAAAACAGAAACAATAATTTTAGAAACAATAACTTCAACAAGGGTTCTAGACCATTAGATGATAAGAGAATAGACAAGAAAATCAATGATATCTTAGAAACAGAAATTGTAGAAAAAGAAAATCAAAGAGATTATTCTACAAGAGTAAATTATAAAGCTAGAAACAGCAAAAATGATGAACTAAAACAAAATAAATCTTCAAAATCAAAGAGATTTAATGGACACGAAGAGTATGATGAAGGCAAATTAAAAAATCTAAAACAAGTTGACAGATTATCAAATATGTTTGAAGATCAAGATGGCGGAATGTTAGATTATTATGATTTATCAACAGCTCGTGGTAAAAAAGGAAAACGTAAAAACCAAAAAAATAACGAAGAAAGAAACAAACAAAAAATATTCAAATTAACAGAAATAACAATACCAGAA
>OLRH01001852.1_pt1 | contig 10761 bp, 10 predicted proteins | sample 1672321 | NCBI WGS metagenome assembly OLRH01 (sample SAMEA3136671, study PRJEB25190) | human gut metagenome | reverse complement strand
AAGGTTACAGCTTGCCGGCCAGCAGCAGGACGCGGACTTCCAGCAGGTCCTTGCAGCAGCAGGTGTACAAGGCCCTGATCTCGTCGGTGGGCTGCATGAGGTCGGGGACCATCACGGTCACACAGCCGGCAGCTTGCGTGTTGACGTGACCGACGAAGACGTGAAGCTTACCGGCAGCGCCACCATCGTGGGTAAAATCGAACTGCTGTAACCGCTGCGGCAGCAAACGAAAAGCGGATAGGCAAAAGGCCGGCCACGCAGGGTCGGCCTTCATCGTAAAAGGTTTTATGCAAACCGTATCAGGCGAACAGCATCGGGCCGTCCTTGACGAGAATGACCACGATCAACGCCACAATCCACACCACATCGACCATCAGATCGAAATTCAGCCGGTAATACTTGCGCAATCCAGCATGACCGGACGGCATATCCTGCACGGCCACCGTGGCATGCGACAACGCCATGAACTGCACGGTGGTGGAGAACATCAGCACCAGACACCACGGACACATCGCGTTGATGACGAACAGCGACTGCGTGGTCAGCCAATACGAATACGCCAACGCGGCAAGGCCTCCAAGCCACGTGCACAGCGCGAACCAACGTGGCACGGCCATCTTGGCCAGTCCGATCACCGCGATCGTCACGAACACCGATTCGGCGGCAATGCCGAAGAACGCGTTCGGGAAGCTCAATCCGGCGAACTTCACGATTTCCGCCTGCCAGGATTCGGCCACCGTGGAACAGGACAGCACGGCGTTCACATCGCAGTTGAGCTTCTGCCCGGGATTGCGTGCCATTTTCAGCGTGTCCGCCGACAGAATGAACGATACGAGCAATGCCACCGCCGAAGCGAGCAGCATGATCAGATACGTCCACGTTGCGCCGTGACGCCATCCGCGCGGCTTCGTGTAGTCGTCGTCCATGGCGACGGCTGTGCCGACGCTCGTTTCGTCATCGGCTGCGTCCACAGCGGCCTGGCTTTCAAAATCGCTCATCGTCAATCCTTGGAAAATCAAAATACAAACGTTGTCATGTCTCAGTCTACGCGAAAAACCGCGGATTCGAGCTTACGATAGTCATATGAGTCACGTGAGTTACGCGGAACCACCCGCACAAGGTTGGGATATTCATTGCCATACCGTCTTTTCCGACGGTACGGAGACGCCGCGCACGCTGGTGGAGCAGGCAAGGAAGCTTGGCTTGCATGGTGTGGCGATTGCCGACCATGACACCACCGCCGGCTGGGGCGAGGCGACGGAAGCCTCGGAGGAAATCGGTTTGCCGTTACTGCTGGGCACGGAAATCACCGCCGTCGACGAAGATGTGTCCGTGCACATGCTCGCCTTCCAATACGATCCGTCCAACGAGCATATTTCCAGCATGTTCGCCAACACGCGTGCGGCGCGATTACATCGTACGAAACGCATGGTTGAGCGGCTGTCGCAGGATTTTCCGATTACGTGGGACGATGTGCTCGCCCAAGTGAAGGAAGGGGAGCGCACCACAATCGGCCGTCCGCACATCGCCGACGCGCTGGTCGCGGCGGGCGTGTACGAGACGCGTTCCGACGCGTTCGCCGACGCGGTGAGCGCCAAATCCAAGTATTACATTCCCACGCCGTCGCCGTCGACGCACGAGGTCATCGCCGCCGTCAAGGGGGCGGGCGGTGTGGTGGTCGCCGCGCATGCGGGCGATCCGCAACGCAACCGCCGGCTGCTGTCCGACGAGCAGCTTGACGCGATGATCGCCGACGGCTTGGACGGCTTGGAAGTATGGCATCGCGGCAATCCTCCGGAACAGCGCGAACGATTGCTGACGATTGCCGCACGGCACGATCTGCTGGTGACCGGCGGTTCGGACTGGCATGGCAAAGGCAAGCCGAACGGTCTGGGCGAGAACCTTACCGACGACGACACCGTACGCGAAATCCTGCATTGGGGTGTGGATTTGAGTGATCACGTCGGCAGCTCACATGCCGCATGAAATCCGGATATGGAATTTCCAAGCGTGAACCGGATACATGAATCGAATATGAAAAAGGCGCCGAACCTGATATGGTCCGACGTCTTTTTCATATGGAACGTGTCCAACGCGTGTGCAGGTGGCGATCAGAGATTGCCGAAGCCGACGGCGTGCTTGGTTTCGGAGCCGATGATGGCATAGCCGAGAGAACCGGCCGGCACCACGATGCGACGGCCCTTGTCGTCGGTCAGGTTGATGGTCTTGCCATTCTCCACGGCCTCGGCGATGACGTTGTTCACTTCGTCGGCGCTCTGCTCGGTGCTGAAGGTGACGGTGCGCGCCACGTTCTGAATGCCCAGTTCGATATCCATGATGCTCCTTGTAAGGGTGTTCGTGTGCAAAGTTGTTTGCAATGTATGCGCTTATTCTACGCGCGGTTTCTCATCGGTGGCGTCCTTGGCCTGCAGCCGGTCGACCTCCGCTTTGGCCTTCTGCATAGTGGCCTCATCGCGTTCGAGCAGCGGAATGAGCATGGTCGCCGCTTCGCTATGGGCTTGAGGAATTTCCTCCTCGTTCGTGTCATCGCTGCCATCGGCGGTCTGCAACGTGCTGATCACAATGGTCGAACTGGACGGCAACGACTCGTGACGCTCCCTCGCGGACTGCTCCGGAACGAACGTGCTGACGGGGGATTCCTCACGTTCGCTCGTATCGTCCGAATCGGCATTGCCGGAAACCATGCCGGCGGAGGCGATATGTTCGGCGGCGGTCACATCGAACGCTTCCGTGGCGTCATCGACGATCTGCTTCGTCTTACGGACGGGCTGGGAGCCGGTGACATCGAAATCGCCGGTCCTGTCATCATCCATATCGGTCGCGTCGATATGACGTTCGCCGGTCGCGTCGGCATCGTTATTCTGCTGCGCCGCCGCCTGCCTGCGACGTTCCGATTCGTCCAGCAACGTGCCCACGGTGATGGTGCTCGGCGGACGGTTGCCGGCCTTCTGCTCGTCCTGACGCGTCTCGCTCGGCCTGTGGTTCTTCGCGGTGAGCATACCCAACTGGTGAGCCAAACGCTCCACCTGCGCCTTGAACTGCATGATCTTGACGCTATCGGCCTGATTCAACGCGCTGATGAAATCGCCCACCTGTTCCATCTGCAGCCACAGGTTGGCGCGCAGCATGATCAGATCGTCCAGACGATTGCCCAGCATGCGTCCATACGCGCTGAGCAACGCATTACGGTGGTTCTCGTCAAGTTTGGAGAAAATCCACGCCAAATCACGTGCCGGATCATTGACCTGCATATCCTGCCAGTTCGTGATGGCGGTGATCGACGAGCCCGAGAACAGCACATCGCCGTCGGACAGGCCACCATGCACCGGACAAGTGGCGAACGACCACAGGCCGTCCGTTTCAAGAACGTCGGACCAGCTCGTCGTGATCTCCTGCGGCACATGGCCAGCCTGACGCAAACGCTTGATCCATGCGGTCAGCTGCGCGCGAATCTGCCCCGTGGAGAACACCGGATAGCCGGCCTCCTGCAGAAAATCCGGACGAAGACGGTGTATCGCGCCCAACGCGGTGCCCACGCTGGCACAGTCGTCCAACGTCAGCAGCGTCAGCGGACGCGCCTGACCATCATGATGCGTGGCGATCATCACGGAAACGTCTCCTGTGACGGACCTCTCCTGCTCGCCGTTGGAGAACGCCAGAACGCGATCGACGTCGAACCCCAATCCGCCCAACTCGCGGTTGCCCATCAACGTCTGCGCGGCACGCACGCGACCAGCGAGACGCTTGCGTCCCTTCGGTGTGTTCGAAGCGAACGTGTCATACAACTTGCCCGCGGCGTCCTGCACCACGGCATGATCAATGCCATACCCCTTGTCGGTGGCGTTGACCTGCTCGCTGTCACGCGTGCCAGCGATGGTGGCGTTCGGCATCGCCGCGCTCGCCAAGGCGGCCATCATAAATCTGCTTCGTTCGGTCACAATTCCAACCTTAATACACACTGAAGGCTAATAAGGGCGCGACTTGCCACGAATTCACGGTTAATCGCGCCGATGGCGTCCGTCTCGTCACGCAATCTGCCACAATGGAGCATATGGATGCAACAGCGGAAGCGATTCTCGACGGACTGGACGATGCGCAGCGCATGGCGGCGACCGCCGTGCGCGGACCCGTCCGTATCATCGCCGGCGCAGGTGCCGGCAAAACGCGGACCGTCACCCGAAGAATCGCCTACGCATGCGCCACCAAGGCATGGGATCCGCGCGCCACGCTCGCCGTGACCTTCTCCGTCAAAGCGGCCGCGGAAATGCGCAACAGACTATCCCAACTCGACGTCGCATCCGACGTCAAAGCCGCCACCTTCCACTCCGCGGCACTACACCAACTCCGTCGGATCTGGCCAGACGTATGCGAAGGGCCCATGCCGTTCATCTCACGCAATCCGCGCGAAATCGTGGAACATTCCCTACGCCGAGTCACCACCCAGCAGGTGGACGACGACACCGTGCGCAACCTGCAAGCCGAAATCAACTGGTGCAAAATCTCGCTCATCGCGCCGGAAGACTATGAACGCGTCTGCGCGGCCATCCACCACCAGCCGCCGGCAGGACTGGAACCAAGCCAATTCGTGGACGTCTACAAAGCCTACGAAACCGAAAAAACCAATCGCAACGAAATCGACTTCGACGACATCCTGCTCATCACCTGCCACCTCATCGAAAGCGACGAAGACGTGGCGGCCAGCATCCGCTCCGGCATCACATGGCTCACCGTCGACGAATACCAAGATGTCTCGCCCCTGCAGCATCGGCTGCTCACCCGATGGCTCGGTGACAACCGCAACATCTGCGTGGTAGGCGACCCGGCACAGACCATCTACTCGTTCGCCGGAGCCAGCAGCTACAACCTGCTCAACTTCGCCTCCGAATTCGGCCCCCTCACCGCCGACGTCAGACTCAACAACGACTACCGTTCCACCCCGCAGATCGTCAACTACGCCAACCGCGTGCTCGAAGCCTCACCGCAACGCGCCGACTATCTCAAACTCAACTCCAAGCGAGACCCAGGCCGCCGAGTCTCGCAAACCGTCTACAACAGCGATCTCGAAGAAGCCCGGGGCGTGGCTGCACGCATCCGCAGACTCGTGGACGAGGGAGCATCTCCGGGCGACTGCGCCATCCTCACCCGAGTCAACGCGCAGCAGAAAATCCTCTGCCGGGCACTGGGCGAACAACACCTGCGCTACCGCGTCAAACGAGACAGCGGATGGCAGAACTCCGCGCTCGCGGATGACGCTCAGACCCGCTTGGCCATGTTGGAAGCACTTGGCGCAGGCGGCGACGTTAAAGGTGTGACCATCTCCACCATCCATGCCTCCAAGGGCCTGGAATTCAAACACGTGTTCCTGATCGGATGCTCCGAAGGGCTGATTCCATACGGTTCACCGCCCGAAGGCGACCTTCTGGAAGAGGAACGGCGATTGATGTACGTGGCGGTCACGCGTGCCGAAGACACACTCGACGTGTCCTATGCGCGTGCCCGCGAAGACGATGGGTCCGATCGCGGGCGCAGGAAATCACGCTTCTTCCGGTGACTGCGGGTCGCCGGAAGCGTTCGTATCGCCGGCGTCATCTGTACCGTCGGCGTCGTTCGTGCCATCGGCGTCATCGCCCTTGTGCTCTTCCTCGTCGAGCAGCTTGGACAGTTCGGCATCCCAATCGATGCTGTCCGGAATATCCTGTTGCGCCGTGGTCTGTTCCGTACCGGTAGTGGCGGATGCGGCGCCGTTCTCTTCGTTGGAGCTATCCTCGGACTGTTCGTCCGGCAGTTGCGGCAGCAGATCCGGATGCGACCATTTCGCGTCGCGCGCCTCGGGGCCTTCCTGCGCGCCGATGCTTTCCCACAGCGCGGCCGCCTCACGCATGCGCTTGGGGCGCAATTGCATGCCCATCAGGCTTTCGAACGTGCGTTCCGCAGGGCCTCCGATGGCGCGTTCGCGGCGCAACATCTCACGAAGCTGTTCGATATGCGGAATATGCGCCATGCCCGCACGCCACACGACGGCATCCACCCAGCCCTCCACCAAGGCAAGCAGATTCTCCAACGCCTTCATGGCCTGCTTCTGCTCCGGAGTGTCCGGGAACGCCACCTTGGTGATGTTCACCGCGCTGGCCATGGAATCCGGATCGATGGACTCCGCCTCACGGATCTGCTCCTCCATGGCATCCATGTCGATGGTGATGCCACGCGCGTATTTGCCCAGCAGCGCCTCGAAGCGGGGCATCAGCCACGGCACGGAGGCGAACAGCCTGGCATGCGCAAGCTCCTGCAGCGCAAGATAGCCCATCACTTCGTTCACGTCGATGTCCAGCGACTTCGCGTATTCGGTCACGTTCTGCACGATCAGTCCGCCGGCGGGATTCTTCAGCAGCGCGATGCCCTGATCGAAGCTGCCGCGCACCTCATGGGACAGGTCGCCGGCGGCACGCCCCAACTGCATGGCGAACGACGTGTTGCCGACGAATCGCATCAGCTTCGCCGGATTCTTCATCTCGTCCGGAATCGGAATTTCGATGGGGCCTGCGAAAACCCCGGAAATCTCGGTCTGGATTTCGCCGTCGCCGAAACGCTGCGACAGAATCGAAGCCAGAGCGTCGTTCATCGATTCGGCCACGGGGGAGGCGAACTGCGCCCACGCGTCGATTGTGTCCTCCACCCAGCCGGCGCGGGTGAGCAGCTGCGTCTCGCCTTGCGCCGGGTTGAACTCGCAAGCGGTATCAAGCCACAGGTTCGCCTCGCTGATGGCACGTCTTGCGATTTCGCCGGTTTCGGCGTTCACGCTGCTGTCCGATCCGGCACCATTCGCCTGCTGCAACGCGAGCGATTTCGCCAGTTTGATGTTGATCGGCCCCTGTTCCACGGCCTGCTGCATATCTCCCATGGTGTTGAGTCCGCCGGCGGTGAACGCCTGCATCATGGACTTGACCTCTTCGGGCTTGGGCAGCGTGCTCGGATCCTGACTCATCAGCTGGTCGCGTACGGCTTCCGGCATGTTGGAAAGCTGGTTCCATGCCATCTCGCCCTGAATCGGTCCGAAGCAATCGATAAGCCACTGGCGGATCGCATTCTCATCCATACCGTTTCCTGCCTTTGTTCCACGCGATTGTTAAGTTCGTTGCCTTCCATAGTATGGGAGGCATGGCCGATATGCAGGAAACACAGCGAGTTCACGCCAAAAGCACACGTAACGGGTCGTCTCAAGGCCTTCTGCCACGTATCAGACGACGTTGGCGTCAGGTCGGACGGTGGTTCGATGTTCGCCCTTGGCGATATCTCGCCGGACCGATCGTGGCTGTGCTCTGCGTGCTGGTGCTTATTGCGCCCAGCGCGTACGTGGTGCAGGAGCCGGGACCGACCCAGGACGTGCTCGGAAAAGTCGAAGGCAAGCAGGTCATCGACGTGTCCGGCGTGAAGACGCATAAGGACTCCGGCAAACTACTGCTCGTCACCGTCAACGCCTCAGGCGTTCCCGGATATCCTGTGACCAACGCGCAGGCGTTGCTGGCATGGGCCAATCCGAAGGCCACGGTGATTCCGCAGGAGGCCGTGTTCCCCGTCGGACAAAGCGCCAAGGACTATGCGAAGGAAAGCAACAAGGAGATGTCCTCATCGCAGAACGCCGCGGCCACGGCCGCGAAGCGGTTCCTCAAGGCGCACGGTTATGACGTGTCCGGTATGAAGGTGTCCATGCACGTCGACGACATCGGCGGCCCGTCCGCGGGCATGATGTACACGCTCGGTCTGATCGACAAGGTGACCGGAGAGCAGCTTTCCGGCGGGAAGACCATCGCGGGTACCGGCACGATGAACGCCAAAGGCAAGGTTGGCGCGATCGGCGGCATCCGGTTGAAGATGATCGGCGCGAAGCGTGACGGGGCCACGTGGTTCCTTGCCCCGGAATCCAACTGCTCCGACGTGGTCGGGCACGTGCCACAGGGCCTCCACGTGGTGAAGGTGGGCACGTTGGACGAGGCGTACGACGCGCTGGTCGCCATCCGCGATGGTAAAGGCGGTTCACTGCCGCAATGCACCGTCAAGCAATGAGCGTGCGGCGGAAGGAGATAGGCGTGATACAGGCGGAAATCGCCGTTTCATCTCGAAAAGTGGGCGATTGCGGCGTTCGTAACGTATATGTTCGAGCAGTGTTGGTATATTGACGAACGTGAATCAAACGGCATCTGATAACGCTGAAGAATTCGGTTTCCACGCCGGCGACCTGGTACAGGAATGGCTGTGGGACGATGATGTGGATGACTCGATCCGCGCCAAGATCGAGGAACTGACCGGTGAGGAGCTGGTCGACGAGGATTATGACTCCGCAGTCGACGGTGTGATCATCTGGTGGCGTGATGGCGATGACGAGGACGAACTGGCCGACACCATTGTCGACGCCTATGCGGTTCTCGGCGATGACGGCCCGCTGTGGGTGCTCACCCCGAAGCCGGGACGTCCGGGTGCCGCAAGCTCCAGCACCGTGCAGTCCGCGGCCAAGACTGCCGGCATGAACGCCGCCACTCCGCTGACCGTCAGCTCCGATTGGAACGGTATTCACCTGCGCGCGTTCGGCAAGGGCAAGTAAACCAAGACTTTTCGCGATTTTTCTCGCGTATACGAAAATCCCCCGGGTCCATTGGGTTTGGGGGATTTCGCTATTACGTGGACTTTCCGGCAAAACACAAACAAAACGTGGGCGGAATGTGGGCAAAACACGGGTGCGCGCGTTGATATTACGCGGGATGATATGCGATTCCTTGATTTTTCATGGCGTTGCGAAAAGTGGGCGATGAGGGATTCGAACCCCCGACATCCACCGTGTAAAGGTGGCGCTCTAACCAACTGAGCTAATCGCCCGCAACGAACTACTGTACCGTATCCGCGCGATGAGCCGCACTCGTGTGTCGGCATGGCGGATATGATGCCGCTTGATCGGTACGAAACCGCCGTGTGGGCCATGAGTCGCACGTGTCGATTCACTGAATTTTCATCTTTTACGGCGTCTGCGTCGAATCAATCACGTAAAGTAGTGACGTTAATACGTGTAGCAGGAGGTCGAAAGCCAATGGCACAGGAAACTGAAACCGAGAAGAACGCATCGGGAATCGCTCATGCCGCGAAGCGAAAGTGGGGCTACGATGCGGAACAGGTGGATGCTTTCCTTGAACGTGCGCACATGCTGTATGAAGGTGAGGGCGCGCAACTCACCCAGCATGATATTCAGAACGTCTCCTTCGAACTGGTCAAGGGCGGCTATGTGATCGCCCAAGTGGATGCCGCGCTTGCCCGTCTGGAACGTGCCGTGGTCGACAAGCAGACCACGTGGGAAATCTCCCAGCATGGCCGTGTGGCATGGAAGGCGCAGACCGAGGACCTGTTCAAGAAGCTCGACGCGCATGCCGAACGCGAGCACGGCCAACGGTTCAAGCCGGGCGAGGGCAAGAATCCGAGCTACGACCGCAAGCAGGTCGACAGCGTGATCGACAAGTGCCTGACGAAAGCCGCCGGCGAGCTGGGTGTCGAGGAAGTCAGTGAAGCGGACGCCAAGGCGATCGCCGACACGAATTCCCAGACCTTGAGCAACGTGATCTTCACTCAGCGCAAAGGCAAGAGGGGATACGACGAACGTCAGGTGGATTACTATCTGGCCGCCTGCGCGCAGTTGCTGACCCGACTCGAATCGTATGCGCGCGTCGCGGATTTCGTCGGTGAACCCTCCGAAGAGGCGATGGCCGCGGCCGCACCATCCGTTGCCCCGGCTTCCAGTGATTCCGCAGCTGGCGAAACCCAGATGATCGCACCGCTGTTCGCAGCTCCTTCCGCCACGGTTCCGGCTGCTCCGGTTCCTCCCACTGTGCCAACCGTCACGCCGAGCGAAGAGGATTCCTTCGACGCGCTGAACAAGGCCGAGCATGAGATCTTCACGTCCGCGGTCACCTCCCCGGTGAGCGTGCCTGCCACGCCGACGAACACTCCGCCTGCGGTTCCGGTGGTTCCTCCGGTGTTCCAGCCGCAGACCGATTCCGCTTCTTCCGCGCCGAGCGCCGTTGAAGAGACCCAGGCGTTCGATCCGCTTGCCGATGATGCGATGGAAGATGCCGCGCCAAAGACTCCGGCTCCGACCACGACCGATTCGCAGGCTCCAGCTGCTCCGGCATTCCCGCCGGCTCCGGTTGAACCCGAGCCGCAGCAGGATCCGTCTTTGGCCGCGTTGGCGCATCTGGCCCACACCATCAATGAGACGAACCAGACGGAAAACACGTTCACGCCGCAGGTTCCGAGCCTGTCCGCGTCCGACTTGCCTCAGGTCACCACCGGTTCGACGAGCCTGAGCTCCCTCGCAGCCTCGGTGCCGCCATCCTTCACGCCTGAACCGGCCGCTCCGGCTGAACCTGCCGTAGAACCGGCAGTTGCCCCGGCAACTGAACCGTCCGCCGAATCCGATGCGAACAAGCAGCAGGAGGGCAAAAAGCCGGAACCAAGCCCGGCTTTCAGGTCGATTTTCCCGGCGTCGGGCAACGACGACAATCTCGATATTCCGGATCTGTCGTTCCCGTCCTTCGAGTGAACCAACGGTAATAAACAGGCTGGCGGAATCGTCAGCCTGTTCTCGCGTTTACACAATCCCAACTACACAGCCTCGACTACACAGTCCCAACTTACATAGTCCCAACTTACATAGTCCAAACCAATGCCGGAACATCGGCATATCATACGGAGAGCAGCGCA
>OLRH01001849.1_pt1 | contig 10767 bp, 11 predicted proteins | sample 1672321 | NCBI WGS metagenome assembly OLRH01 (sample SAMEA3136671, study PRJEB25190) | human gut metagenome | reverse complement strand
GCATCGTCAGATGCTCCAAGAGAATCAATTGCTGCTTTTGTATGAGCCACATACAGATCTTCTACTGCTGCGATTCTTCCAAGACCTGCGATCTGACAGTCAACACTGTCGAAATCACCGGATGCCTCAAACTGAGATTTCCAGGAATCTGCATCATCACCAGCCATATCATTGTTAGCGTGGTCTCCGGCAACAACCATCAGAGGACGAAGGATTACATTCTTGAATCCTGCTTCTTTTACTTTCTCGATAACCTTGTCACATGCTGTGTCTTCCGGTTCTCCCTCTACAGTTCCGATGAAAGCGTTTGTGAATCCAAGATCATCCATCTGTGTCTGCATCTGGTCATAGGTTACGTTAGCTGTATGGGATGTACCATGTCCCATGAATACAAATGCTGTGCCTGCATCTGCTGCTGCTTTCATATCATCAAATCCAGCTTCCTTGCAAGCTTCATCTGTGATTGCCTGAGCAACTGCTTTCTTGTCATCATTGATCACTGTAGCGTCATCACCAACTTCACCGAGCATTGGCTCTGCAATTGCAACAGATTCAAATTTGTCTTTGTATCCATCAATTGCCTCTGTCATTTCATCATATTCTGCACCATGCATCAGATGTGTCGGCTGTACAACAAGATTCTTAACACCGTTAGCTACTGCACGGTCAAGAGCCTGCTGCATATTATCGATTACTTCATCATCTCTTGCCTGTACATGGTTGATGATGATCTGTGCTGTAAATGCACGTCTTACTGACCAGTCCGGATATGCTTTTGCAAGGGCATCCTCGATTCCTTTGATATCCTCTGCACGGCTGTCGTTGAAGGATGTACCAAAACTTACTACAAGAAGTTCATTCTCACCAATCTCATCCTGGTTACGAGGATCATCTTTGGAAGCATCACCTGTGTCACGTCCAAAGTATTCAGGGCTTGCTTCTTCACCTGTTACCAGTTCTTTCTGAGCATCTGTAAGTTTGTCCCATGCTTCTTTTGCTGCTTTGCAGTCTTCGTCAGTTGTGTCTGTTCTTTCCTGAACATAAATCTTATCGATCAGGGCACCAACTTCGTCTGCGGCTTTCTGATCATCATCAGAAGCTTCTGTTGTATCATCAGATGCTTCCTCTGTATCTGCTGCATCTGCATCGTCTGCAGCTGCTTCTGTGTCATCTGCAGCCTCTTCTGTTGCTGCATCATCAGATGCAAAAGCAACTGTACCTGTTGCTGCTGTCATGGAACAGGTCATGGATACTGCCAGTAATAAGGCTAACATGGATTTTCTTTTCATTTCGTTTTTCCTCTTTTATTTCTCGTATTTCCGGACAATTGTATGCACAAAAAAGGCAACTGCATATTCTGCAGCTACCGCTTTCCCATAAATACATGGTTTATATGTACCAGATATATCTGTAATTTCGATTCTGTCTGATTCATTTAATAAAAGAGCTATGTATCGTTATGAGAATACAGGTTCTGTATACCGCAGACCTTAAATTCTACGCCAAGGCAGTTCTCCTGACTTCGATCATCGCTGTTTCTCCCTTCCCAGTTTCCCAGTGGTTTCTGAAAAGCAGCTCCCATACACAGTGACGGTATCGCTCCGGATTCTCACCGGATTCTCTTTTGCACATCAAGTACGATGCAACCTTTGCGTTATAACATTGCACATATTCAATTCGGATATTCTTTTTTTATCACATTTTAACAAAAATGTCAATACAATTCGTGTATATTTTCCTTTAATGTTTGGCATTAGTGTTACTGTTCACTCCGTTCACAGTAACGTAGCCAAAATTCATTCCAGATTGCCTGCGGCAATGGAATTTTGGCTTGTATGTATATTATCGCGTTATTCATTACACTTCTGTCAGGGCTTTGAAAAAACAGGTTCTGTTTCCGGTATGGCAGGCTGCACCGATCTGCTCTACTTTAGCAAGGATCGTATCATTGTCACAATCCAGTGTAAGGGATTTTACAAACTGGAGATGTCCGGATGTGAGTCCCTTCGTCCAGAGTTCATTGCGGCTTCTGCTCCAGTAAGTCATTTTACCTGTTTCAAGAGTGGTATTAAATGCTTCTTCATTCATATACGCCAGCATCAGCACTTCGTTTGTCTGATAATCCTGGACTATAACAGGTACCATTCCATCACTGTTTAATTTAAAATCAGACCATGCGATGCTGCTTTTTAAATTCACTGTATTTTCCATTTTCTGTCTCCATCTAATTTATTGATTGCCATAAATCATTTCGTAAATTTTCAAATTTTACAAACTGCCCTTGGTAGACAGAACATCTGTGATCCTTGGATCATAGGATGTGGCTGCGTCCAGTGCTTTGGCAAAACTTTTGAACATTGCTTCTGCTACATGGTGATTATTCCCACCTGCCAGAACCCTGATATGAAGATTCATGCCACAGGCATAGGAAATGGCATAGAAGAACTCTTTTACCATTTCCGTGGACATGTCACCGATCCTGTCTGTGGTAAACTCTGCATCCCATACAAAGTAAGGTCTTCCGGACAGATCAATCGCACAGAGCACCAGGGATTCATCCATGGGAAGGATGCAGCTTCCATAGCGCTTAATCCCCTTTTTGTCACCAATTGCTTCTTTTAATGCAGTTCCCAGAACAATTCCTGTATCCTCGATGGTGTGATGGTCATCCACCTGAAGATCACCATGGACTCTGACACTGAGATCAAAGAGCCCATGACGGGTAAATCCATCCAGCATATGGTTAAAAAATCCCACACCTGTCTCAATATCAGAATATCCGGTTCCATCCAGATTTATTTTTAATTTGATTTCTGTTTCTTTTGTATTTCTTTCTGCTGAGGCTTCTCTTGCCATGGTTAAGTCCTCTCTGTCTTACTTATTTTCAAACACTCTGAATCCATTGTTTTAATGCGCAAACTACAGTTTACATTATAGCAGATTTCAGATTCAAAGCCTTACCATTATTCTTTATCTTCATCCTCAAAACGAACTGCAATAGAATTTGCATGTGCAGTAAGCTGCTCAGAAGTTGCAAACTGAATGATATCTTTGTGTATATTACGCAGTGCGGATTTTGAGTAATATACAATACTTGATTTCTTGATGAAATCATCTACGGAAAGGGCTGAGAAAAATTTGGCTGTTCCGTTTGTAGGAAGTACATGGTTCGGACCTGCAAAATAATCTCCCAGTGGCTCGGAACTGTACTCTCCGATAAAGATCGCACCTGCATTCTTCACTTTCATCATATCTTCAAAGGGATTGGCTGTCACGATCTCCATATGTTCCGGAGCGATTTCATTGGCTGCCTCAATCGCCTCGTCCATATCCTCTGCGATCAGAATGTATCCAAAGTTATCAAGAGACTTCTGAATGATTTCTTTTCTGGAAAGAACCTCCACGAAACCTTTTACTTCTTCATCTACTTTCTTCGCAAATTCCTCACTTGTAGTGATCAGGATAGCACATGCCAGTTCATCATGCTCTGCCTGGGAAAGAAGGTCAGCTGCCACAAAATGCGGATTAGCTGTCTCATCTGCAAGAACAAGGATCTCACTCGGTCCTGCAATGGAGTCAATGCTTACATAGCCATATACTGCTTTCTTTGCAAGAGCTACGAAAATGTTTCCGGGACCTACGATCTTGTCTACCTTCGGAATACTCTCTGTTCCGAAAGCAAGGGCACCGATCGCCTGTGCACCACCCACCTTATAAATCTCATCTGCTCCTGCTTCTTTGGCTGCTACCAGTGTGGAAGCGCATACTTTGCCATCCTTTCCGGGCGGTGTTGTCATAACAATATGCGGGACTCCTGCCACTTTCGCAGGTACAATATTCATCAGTACAGAAGACGGATAAACTGCTTTTCCACCGGGTACATAGACACCCACACGATTTAACGGTGTTACTTTCTGTCCAAGCATAGTTCCATCTGTTGTGCTTGTAAACCAGCTGTTCTGGATCTGTTTTTCATGATACTGACGGATATTGACCAGAGCTTTGCGGATCACTCCAAGAAGTGCAGGATCAATCTGCGCATAAGCCTCTTCAATTTCTGCATCTGTGACGCGGATAGTCTCTTTTGTCACATCAGCTTTGTCAAATTCTTTTGTATAGGCAAAAAGGGCTGCGTCCCCTTCATTTTTTACTTTATCAAGGATCTGAGCTACTGTGGATTCAAATTTCCCATAGTTATTCGGGCTTCTTTTCAGCAGATTCTCAAGAATATCCTTTGTTGATTCTTTTGTTAATTTTACTGTACGCATCTTTACATCTCCTCCTGAAGAACTCTTCTTAAGTCTTCAATAAGTTTACGGATTCTCTCATTTTCCATCTTCATGCTCACCTGATTGACTACCATTCTGGCAGACAGCGGGCAGACCTCTTCCAGCACCTTCAGTCCGTTTTCCTTCAGTGTACTTCCGGTCTCCACAATATCTACGATCACTTCAGACAGACCAACGATGGGTGCCAGTTCAATGGAACCGTTTAATTTGATCAAATCTACTGTCTGGTGTTTTCTGTTAAAGAAGTAATCCTTGGCAATATTTGGATATTTAGTCGCCACACGGATCAGCTGGTTGTTCTCCAGAACCTCTCTGGCACTCTCCGGTCCACAGACACACATCTTACATTTTCCAAATCCAAGATCCATCACTTCATAAAGCTTACGGCCTTCCTCCAGGATCGTATCCTTTCCCACAATTCCGATATCTGCCGCACCATACTCTACATAGGTAGGAACATCCGGCCCTTTTGCAAGGAAGAATTTCATCTTCAGTTCTTCATTGGTAAAGATCAGTTTACGGGAATCTTTATCTTTCATCTCTTCGCAGGTGATTCCTGCTTTCTCAAACATCTCCATTGTTTTGTTGGCAAGTCTGCCTTTTGTCAGGGCAACTGTCAGGTATCTCATGGCTTATCTGGCCTCCTTTTTCAAACGTAATGCCACACATCTGCCCTCTGCACGAAGTTTCTGTGCCTCTTTAATGGCTTCTGTACGGTTCTGTGGCTCGTATTCGATTACTTCCGGCTTCTCCTCTTTCTCAGAGATCAGTTTCTGGCTGGAAAGTGCAAGAAGAAGGTTATCTACTTCAAGGGCAAATCCGATAGATGCCGCAGGTTTGCCAAAGTGTTTCATCAGGCCATTGTAACGGCCTCCCTTGATCATAGGTTCACCGGTTCCGTAAGTATATGCCTGGAAAATGATACCTGTATAGTACTGATATTTACTAAGCATTCCAAAATCGAAAGAGATATACTTTTCATATCCGTAGTTTTTCATAATCTCATAGATTTCTTCCAGTCTGGAAACTGCCTCCAGTGCGCAGGCGTTGTTTGTCAGACTTCTGGCTTTCTTTAAGACTTCTTCTGAACCAAACATCTGTGGGATTTCAGTAAAGGCTTTCTGCATACTGTCTTTGAGTTTCTGTTCTTCTACAAACTCTTCTACTCCGAAAGAATTTTTCTGCGAGATCAAAACACGAAGACGTTCTTCTGCTTCCGGACCGAGTTCGGCTTCTTTTAATAAGGATTTGAAGTAATCTACCTGTCCGACACTGACCTGAAATTCTGTAAGACCTGCTGCCAGAAGGCATTCCACTGTCATGGCAAGAAGTTCTGCATCTGCATCTGCGGATTCATCACCGATCCGTTCTACTCCCATCTGTGTGGTTTCTTTGAGATGTCCTCTGTAGCTGGTGTTATTAATAAATGTGTTTCCTGTGTAGCAGAAGCTTACAGGTTCTTTGTCCGGGGAAAAGTAGGTTGCACAGGCTCTGGATACAGACGGGGTGAAGTCAGGTCTGAGTACCAGGGTATTGCCTTCTCTGTCAAAGAATTTATAAAGTTCTTTGGATGGGATGGTTCCTACTTCGCGGCTGAATACTTCAAAGTATTCGAATGTCGGGGTTTCTATGTCTTCATAGCCATACTGGTGGAAGACGCGATGGATTTTCTCCTGTACCTTTCTTTTCTGGCTGCATTCGCCGTTGTAGATGTCTCTTACACCTTCAGGGGTGTGGAAAATACGCTGCATGGGTGGTCCTCCTCTTGGTTATGTTGTAATTCTTTTTGTTATTATTTTATATTTTACTTTAGTGTGGTAACGTGCTACCAAAGCAATGTGTAACTAGATAGAATTATAATAGGTTTTCAAATAAATGTCAAGTACAGTTAATGTTATTGTATTGTTGTTTTTGTCTATTCGTTATGTGTGTTTAGAGGGACGCTCAGAAACATATTGTATTTGATGTGCGGTTTCGGTGCCTAAGAGCTTCTAAGTCTTCAGAAAATCTGCTAAAACCATGAGAAGAAAAGCCCGGAATTACTCGCTGTCGCTCAGACAAGGGGCTTTTCTTCTCATAACGCAGATTTCCTGAAAACTAAGAATCTCTAAGACACCTGCAAATGCACCTCAAATACAATATGTTTCCGAGCTGGTTTTCGCAATGTGGAAGATTATGACGGCTATAGCAAGTCTATTAACTAATGCATTTACAAAGATAGAGACGCAAGTTGAAATTGTTGAGAAAATGACAAAAGAAACATCGGTATTAGAAAATCAATGCTTGTATTTTGCAAAAGGTGAATTGTCTAGACAGCGGGATAAGAACAATGAAAAAGCAATGGAATTATATATGAAAGCAATTCATATTACTTTACCTGATTTTGACGGTAAAAATCCATTGAGAAAGAATCTGTTAACATTTGATGAAATTATGATTATTAATGCAATTGCAATTTTGCATGTAAATAATGATGAGATAATGACTGCAATACAATTGATATGTGGTTGAAAGAATATATGGAGAATAAACTTGTGGATGGCAAGACCAAGACGGCAAAATACCCTATGATTTTATATAACTTGAGTTGCTGGTTGGATGATGAAGAATATCATAAAGAGTCATTAGAGATGGCGGAGCAAGGATTAGAGTTTTGCGTTAAATATGGAAATTTATTCTTTTTTCCAATACTCGTTGCTAATAAAGGTGTTGCATTAGCGGGACTTGGAAAAATGGAAGAAGCAAAAGAACAACTGCACCAAGCAATCGTGATTTTTAAATCTATGAAACAAAATGATCATATTCAACTAATAATTGATTGGTGCAGGGCAAATTATGGAATTGAATTTTAATATCCGCCAGATATTGGACCAAAGATGGAAGCAACTACATTCGAGTTATCCACAACTCCTGTACTTCCAACAATAGAAGCGGCTGCAATAAGTGCACATAATGTGATAGCAAAAATTTTCTTTTTCATGGTTTTGTACCTCCAATTAATTTTGAGATTATGGTAAATTCCAGAAGGTAAATAGACCATTCGATGTGACGTAAATTTAAATTGGATAATCAAAGTTGTTGAGGGTTTGCCAAAGTTGTTGAGGGTCTTTCGTGAGGGTTTGGCATAAAAAATAGCATAGTTGTTGAGGGTTCTTCGTGAGGGGCTTTCATGAGGGGCTAACTTGAGGGTATGAGATAGGGTCTGGTATAACACCAGACCCTTAAATAATATTTAGTCTATTTCGTATTCTTCCGGATAGGGGATTCCGTGCTCATCCAAGAGATGTCGTAGCTCTTGGATGTATTTGTACTTGTGTTCAATCTCAATCCAGTTTCCGTGGCACAACGTGTGGCATTCTTCTAATTCTTGTCTTGTAATTTCATAATCGAGCCAGAGTATACATTTATGATCTCTGCTAAAAGCACAATAGTTTTCCATAAAATCCTCCTTAAAATTCATCTTCTTCAAAATATGTGACGGGATTATAATCAGATACTCCATTTAGAACCGGAGCTGACCGTGTGGCATAGAGGAAGCGATTTCTGAAATGTTCAAAATTTCGAAAGCCCCGTCCTAACCGCTTAAGATCTTTCACTTTTCTGTTGATTGATTCAATTGGACCATTGGATAACCGGCTGTCATATATCTTTCCATTACCAACCTTTTCAACCATTATGAATGAGTTGATGATAGGATCTTTATATTTTTCTAATAAGTTGGCGAAATCTCTGAACATTTCATATGATGATTTTTTGTAGGCGACTATTAATTCGTCAATTTCAGTACGTGCAGCAATCGGATTGCCGCCATTTCGTGAGTTGAATAACACATACTGTTCCTTAAGGTCGCGGAAATCCTTAAGGTTAGAATCAATGCGAAAAAGCCAATCCTCGTAATCGTAAGTGTTCATTAGAACGTGAAAGTGCTGGTCCATGCGAAGATCTGAGTGATAGCGGATATTTGACTGATTTGACAGGATAAGCCAGCGATATTTCTGAAGGATATATACCTCGTCAGAGATGGGCAGCTGAACAGGATGCAAGGGGTCAGAAGTTAACTGTTCCTGACGTTCCCTGTCACGCTGCTTGTATTTCTTTAGTAACTGTCGCATGTAGTTATCGATAGAGCGGGTAACCCATTGAAGCACATGGAAAGAATCCACAACCGGAACTGCATTTGGAAAGTACTTATCTACATAAGAAATGTACGGATTATACATATCTGATATAAGATACTTTACAGAATTACGTTCCTGGGGTGGAATTGATGTAAAGTATGGTTCGGTGATATTCATTCGTCTGCTTCGTAAAAGATCGATGGGATCCCCGGTATGAAAATCCTGAATGACTAAAGCATACTTGCAGTTGTCGTCCATATCCAGAAATACTTCATCAACAGAAATAGCATCTGTAAGAGGAAGCCTGTCAAGTTTTACATACCGGTCAAATACATCATGAGCATATGTGTCAGACACATGGAATCTTTTGCTTATAGATGCTGACGATTCAGCCAGGTTTCGATATGCATCAACAATAAGCATATCTGTTGCGTTTGTTGTCCTTCTGTTTTTGCTTACAAACTTGAATGAATCACTGATGTCGTAAAGGCAATCAGGATTGGTGCAACGCCATCGACGCTGCTTCAGGATTAAAACAAGTTTGTAGTTATCCTGAAGAATTGGATGATTGATTTTTCTATTCTTGGTTCCTCTGGAATGCATTCTGAAACCACAACAAGGACAGAAGTGCGCTTCCGGAGCTGTTTCAAGATAGATTGTTTTTGTTTGACCTTCAATGTCGATAGAGCTGATAGAAATGTTGGCATCTTCAAGGTCAAGCAAATCTGTGATACTATTCATATAGCCTCCTTTGTATAAAATATTTCCGCAAAAATATCATAAGAGAAGAAGGCTAGAAGAGCCAATAGCACTTCAAAAAAGAAACAGGATTGACCAGCTAATAACTGATTAACCCTGTTTTTTATTATGTTTATAATGTTTAACCCATCACGAAGAACCCTCAAACCAGCCCCTCATGAAAGCCCCTCACGACAAACCCTCAAGTTGTACCCTCACGAAACCAGCCCCTCAACAACTTTGAATACCCCTAGAGTTTTTTTGACAAAAATGCTATAATGTGCGTAAACGGCAGAAATACTAAGTGTTGAGGCTGTAATATAAGGGGAAAACATGATTTTGGGATAATAAGCAAATGGGGAAAAATTATGGAAATAATAGGGCTGGTGGATCGGTACAAAAAGAATATTGATCAATGGAGAGAGCTTGAAGATAAGATCTCAGGACAATATGATATGATTGCCTAGACTCAGTTCCTCGGGGAGCGTTCAAAAAAATTGCGTCGCATTTACGCAGAAAACGCAGATATTATACGGAAAATACATGATCGGATGGAACGAAAGCTGGAGGAAAGAAGCGCAGCGCAGATGTTTGACAGCCTTATGAATTTATATCATAAGGCATATGATGATGCCTGTATCTTTGAGATGATAGGTGTTTCGTTGTTGAAATTTTATGATGAAAAACGGGATTATGGAAAAATAGTGGCATTAAATTCCATGATCGCATTTGAACTCATAGATTATGAGAGGAACTATACCAATAATAAGGAACGGAATTCCGAGGCAGCAGAGTATTTTTTGAATGTGGTGAGCCTGTGCGGTCATTATTGTGAGATTGAAAATCGTATGTACCGGAGATTTTTCCAATAACACATAAAACCAAGGAATACAACCTTAATTTCTTCATTTACTTTTCTTTACAGCTTTTTGTAATCTCGTTTCACCGCTATCGAGTTATTCTGCGGCACTGCGCACAAGCATGCTTGAACTATATGATAAAGCAAAGGCATTGTGGAGCAGGGAAGACGTGCAGGCTCTGGATGGAAATGAGAGGGATTTTCAGCAGCTTATGTGGAAGCTGGATGAGAATCTGCTTGCAGGGGAAGAATTTATTCTGGAATGTGACGATAAGCAGATTGGAAAATTTTTTGAAAAAACAAGAGAAATTGTCCGCACGAAGGCAGATGATGATGAAAGCATGCGGCCGGGCGGTTTCGTGCAGCTTGTGACAAATAAAGATCTGGTTTACGACAAAAAGAAAACCGGAAAACAGGTCGTAGAAGAATACATTGCGCAGTTAAAACATATGCCTGTTCCGGATTTTTCAGATAAGGACTATGAGAAGACAGAGCGCCGTATTTTAGATATCTATGGACTTGCAAATGAAACACTGTTTTATCTTCAGTCCGAAGAATTCACAGCAGAGGAACGCAATCGTTATGTGGAAAAATTTCTTCCGGACACCATACGTTTTCTGAATGCGATCCCATATCATTTTGCTACATCTACTGTAAACGAGATCAGTATCAGATGGTACGAGAATGCGCGCTATGTACTGACGGAGTATGAGACAAAGCTTGATTTTTTAAACAAAATGGTGATTGCCAGACAGCCGTTGAC
>OLRH01001848.1_pt1 | contig 10771 bp, 8 predicted proteins | sample 1672321 | NCBI WGS metagenome assembly OLRH01 (sample SAMEA3136671, study PRJEB25190) | human gut metagenome | reverse complement strand
GGCGACGCCGATGGCCATGCCGCTCAGCAACGTTGCCGCGGCGGCCAGCCCTGCGTGGAAGGCGGTATAGAGGTGGGCGTGTCCACTTGCTTTTACAAGACAGCCTCTTTGGACTGGAATCCGCCGTTTATGACGATCTGTGGATATCCAGAAGTGATCAATAGAATCCTTGGAAAAGTTATGTAAACATAATGATTCCTGTAAAAACCATAATATAATGTTGATTGAGCAGCAGATAGAATAATACCCTTGTAGATACATATTTTGGTATCGGCAAGGGTATATTTTATATATGCGGACAACAACGTGAGAGCTGTGACTACACAGAATACCGGATTGCCGTGATGACCTGAGAAAATGTGCAATGAATTTTCTCAGATTATGTGGATAGATTACAGGAGGGCACTATGAATAGAGAAATAAGAACAGATCTGGCGATCGAGCTGAGAGAGAACATCTCGGGCAATACAGATATGGAAGGGGTGAGGGTCAAGACTTCCATCAACGAGGATAAAAGCATAAGGACAACAACAATAGATGTGCTTAATGAACAGGGAGAGAAAAATCTGGGAAAGACACAGGGAAGATATATAACGATTGAAAGCCGTCATCTCAAGGAGCCCGATGAGACAATAAATGAACAATTGAAAGATGAACTCAGTGAGAGATTGCGAGCACTTGCAGGGGATTGTGACAATATACTGGTGGTCGGACTTGGAAATCGTCAGGTTACACCGGATTCCATCGGCCCGCTGGTGGTGGACAATCTATTTATAACGAGGCATCTTGAACCGGCGACGCTTTTGGAAGACGTCAAGGGTGTAGAGAAGAGTTTGGCTTTAAGTGCAATATGTCCCGGCGTTATGGCACAGACAGGGATAGAGACTCTGGATATAGTTAGAGGGATTTGTGACAAGATAGACGCGGATGCGGTGATAGCAGTGGATGCTCTGGCAGCTAGAAGCAGCAAGCGTCTCAATACCACAATACAGATTACTGATACCGGGATAAGTCCCGGTTCTGGGGTGGGAAATAACCGTAAGACACTGAATGCAGCCAACCTCGGGCGCAGGGTGATAGCGGTTGGCGTGCCGTCGGCCTCTTCCAGGAAGAAGGTGCCGTTGTAGAGGATCGGTTCCCTCTATAATAGACGATTCTCTGGATGAGATGGCTGATGCGTTCAATGAGACATACGGCAGGAAGATCATGAGGGAATTCACGGAGGGACAGAGATACCAGATAGCAAAAAGCCTGATAGACGAAGATATGGCAGATATGTTTGTAACACCAAAGAATATAGATGAACTGGTGAAAAGAATAAGCTATACGATCTCAGAGTCGATCAATGCCCTCACAACAAGATGATTTTAATATCTATATTTTAATTTTATATTTCAATATCTATATTGTAATCTTTTTTGAGAAAACCACATATATTTGAATGATAGGAGTATGGCTTGAGATGCATATTATTCGAGAGGTGTGAGGTTATGAATAAAAGAATAAGAGATAAGGTGTTATATGTTCTGGCGTGGATCATCATGGTGTGCGCGGGGATACTTATTCAGACAGAAGAAACGGATAGACTGTGGCAGTTAATATATAGAGGGATTTATGACAGCACATCAGGGGCAAAAACAGGAAGTGGTTATGACAATGGTGGGATTACATGCGGAATGGGAAAAGGTATGCGTGAGGGGAGAAACAATGAAAATGCTGATATAGAAGGATATGTGGACTATTGGGAGTCACAGGTAAGGGAGGTATGTGACGAGGGTGTAAGGTCTGCCGGCAGATCGAAAAATAATGAAAATAATGAAAGTAATAAAAGTAATAAAAGCAATGAAAGTGATGAAGGCAAATGTGATGGCAAGGATAGCAGTGCAGATGTTGACTCTTCAGACAAGCTGGATGCCAATGGTGGCATCACAGAAGACAATACAGAAGACGATACTAAAGAAAAGTATGTATCAACCGTGTCTGCCATGGCTGATATTTCAAGCTCTTATATAGACATGGATTCAGACACTCTGCTTTCGTATTGCTACAATGCAACTTATCCGAAGTGTGTAAAAAGTGAAGAACTTGATGCTGAGAATCTGCTTAGCAAAGATATGTCACTTGATATGAGTACAGGTGGCTATAAAGTACTGATATATCACACCCATAGTTCTGAGGCATATGTAGATTCCGCGGAAGGCGATGCTGAGGATACGGTGATGGGACTTGGACAGCAGCTGGCAGATATATTGACCGATACATATGGGATTCCGGTATATCATGACACTACAGAGTACGATATGATGACGGGCACGTTGGATAGAAATGCATCGTATGACTATTCAAGAGAGGGAGTTTCAGCCATCCTTGCAGAGCATCCCGAGATAGAGGTCATGATCGATCTTCATAGAGACGGCGTGCCTGATGACACGCATCTTGTCACAGAAGTAAATGGTGAGCCCACAGCCCAGATCATGCTGATAAATGGAATGTGCCGAGATGAGGAGGGCAACGATGTGGATTACTGGAGCAATGATAACAAAGTTGACAACATGGCATTGGCGCTTCAGACTTATCTTGCAGGCCGCGGGAACTATGGCGATCTGATGAGAAAGATATATATAAGCACCAGCAGGTACAATATGGATCTCATGCCACGTGCCATGCTGGCAGAGATAGGCGCACAGACAAATACCATACAGGAGGCGAGAAATGCCATGGAACCATTTGCGGCAATGCTTGCCAAAGTGCTGCTGGAGTAATAAGTTATCTTTTCTCTTGCAGTGGAATACAAATGCATGATATATTAACGTCAAATGCGTAAACAGGATCATGATGAAGAATGACTGTATATGTCATAGCTCGTTGATAACAGTCATTAGATTTTTATTGGATAAGGATGTGAAAGATAAATATGGAACATATAGATCAGTCAAAAATCAGAAACTTCTGTATAATAGCCCATATAGATCACGGTAAGTCAACACTTGCGGATCGTATCATAGAAAAGACAGGAACTCTGACAAGCAGAGAGATGCAGAATCAGGTTCTTGACAATATGGATCTGGAGAGAGAAAGAGGAATAACGATCAAGGCACAGTGCGTGCGAATAATTTATAACGCAAGTGATGGAGAGGAGTATATATTTAACCTCATAGACACTCCGGGACATGTCGACTTTAACTACGAGGTGTCAAGAAGCCTCGCTGCCTGTGAGGGCGCTATACTGGTTGTAGATGCAGCTCAGGGAATAGAGGCTCAGACCTTGGCAAATGTGTATCTGGCCATTGACCACAATCTCGATGTCATGCCGGTCATCAACAAGATAGACCTGCCATCAGCAGATCCAGAAAGAGTAGTAAATGAGATAGAAGATGTAATAGGTATAGAAGCTCAGGATGCACCTAGGATATCAGCAAAGAATGGTATTAATATAGAAGAGGTTCTTGAACAGATCGTGACAAAGATACCGGCACCACACGGTGATCCGGAAGCACCGCTCAAGGCACTTATATTTGACAGTTTATATGATTCATACAAGGGAGTCATAATATTCTGCAGAGTGTTTGACGGATGCGTATCAAAGGGTACAATGATAAAGATGCTGGCAACTGAGGCAGAGGCAGAGGTTGTTGAGGTCGGAATATTTGGAGCGGGAAGATTTGTTCCATGTGAAGAACTCTCAGCCGGAATGGTTGGATATATAACTGCCAGTCTTAAGAATGTGAAGGATACAACCGTGGGTGATACAGTAACGCAGGCGGACAGACCGTGTGCCGAGGCACTTCCGGGATACAAGAAGGCTCAGCCTATGGTATACTGTGGCCTCTATCCGGCTGATGGGGCAAAGTACCCTGATCTCAGAGACGCGCTTGAGAAGCTTCAGCTGAATGACGCGGCGCTTAGCTTTGAGCCAGAGACATCCATAGCACTCGGATTTGGATTCAGATGCGGATTTCTGGGATTGCTTCATCTTGAGATAGTTCAGGAGAGACTGGAGAGAGAGTTCAACCTTGATCTTGTGACCACCGCTCCCGGAGTTGTGTACAAAGTTCACACTACAGACGGCAATGTGATGGAACTCACCAATCCGTCCAATCTGCCGGATCCATCAAGCATAGAATACATGGAAGAACCATTTGTCTCGGCGGAAATCATGGTCACGACAGAATTTGTGGGTGCCATAATGCAGCTCTGTCAGGAAAGACGAGGCATCTACAAGAGTATGGAATATATGGAGGAGACCAGAGCGCTTCTCAAGTATGACCTGCCGCTTAACGAGATCATATATGATTTCTTTGATGCACTTAAGTCAAGGTCGAGGGGATATGCCTCATTTGATTATGAGATGAAGGGATATGTGCAGTCGGATCTTGTCAAGCTTGATATACTTATCAACAAAGAAGAGGTGGATGCGCTGTCATTCATCATACATCAGGATACGGCATATGAACGAGGCAGAAAGATGTGTGAGAAGCTTAAGGAAGAAATCCCAAGACATCTGTTTGAGATTCCTATTCAGGCAGCTATAGGTAACAAGGTTATAGCGCGAGAGACTGTAAAGGCCATGAGAAAGGATGTCCTTGCAAAGTGCTACGGTGGTGATATTTCCCGAAAGAGAAAGCTCCTCGAAAAGCAGAAAGAGGGCAAGAAGCGAATGAGACAGATAGGCAATGTGGAGATTCCGCAGAAGGCATTCATGTCTGTCCTTAAGCTCGATGAAGAGTAGATGTAGCCAGGTGTATATGTAACAATAAAAGAACCGTGAAATGAGTCGTTAATAAGAGCTGTCTTAGTAGCGGCTTTTTTCATTCGATTTATTGTCGGATATTTTATCTATAATTGTTGAATATATTTGGAATATATTTGGAATATATTTGGAATGTATTTGGGATATGATTTGATTACATACAACATTTTAGACAGATTTACAAACACAAAAAGAGGATGATTACAGATGATAGATATGATAGATATTTTGGATGATGAGATGGGCGCGGAGAGCGATGAAGAGAATATATATGAGAAGAAAGCACTCAGTATATATATACATGTTCCGTTCTGCGTGAAAAAATGCGTATACTGTGATTTCCTGTCGTTTCCGGTGGGCGCATCATGTACGGAAGGATATGGAGTTTACAGAGAAAAATATATAGAGGCTCTGTGTGAGGAGCTCAGGGGATACGCATATCTTTCAGACACACACTGCGTGAAGACGATATATATAGGCGGTGGTACTCCATCGCTGCTTGATGAGGATGAGATAACGATGATCATGGCGACGGTCAGGAAGCTTTTTGACATTTCTGAGGATGCCGAGATAAGCATAGAAGTTAACCCGGGAACCCTTACAAGCCGCAAGGCAGCAGAATATATTGCAAATGGAATAAATAGGATGAGCATAGGACTCCAGTCTGCACAGAAGGAAGAACTTCAGGCGTTGGGAAGAATCCACAATTATGATCAGTTTCTTGCCGCATTTGACATGGCAAGGGAGGCCGGATTCCGCAATATCAACATAGATCTCATGTCAGACATACCGGGACAGAGCATGAGATCATACCTGGATACGCTGGAAAAAGTCCTTAGATGTAAACCGGAGCATATATCCTCCTACAGTCTGATAGTTGAGGAGGGGACACCGCTTGCCGGTTCCCCGGAACTGCTGTCGAAGATTCCGGGCGAGGATGTGGACAGAGAGATGTATGATATAACAAATAAACTTTTGGAATCAGGCGGATATCACAGATATGAGATATCAAATTACGCCAGACATGGATATGAGTGCAGACACAACATAGTCTATTGGACTCTCGGTGAGTATATAGGTATAGGTATCGGAGCGGCCTCATTTCTGTATGGCCGCAGATACACGAACACTGGCGACATAGGAAACTACATAGATACGATGGAGAATTGCCATGAACTCGTGACATTCGGTGACCCGGTTGCAAATTCGCGAAAGGTCCGTGATCTTCTGGAACAAATGAGAAATGTGGACGAGGAACTGAACTCGGACAGATTGATGGAAGAATATATGTTTCTTGGATTGCGTATGATAGCAGGGGTGAGTGCTGAAAAGTTTAATGATTATTTTGGACACTCCATATATGACATATACGGTCAGGTCATAGACAAATACAAGGCATCGGGTCATCTTGAGGATGATCATGGAATAATCCGTCTCACCAAGAAAGGGATAGACGTCAGCAACGCAATCCTGGCAGATTTTCTAATAGAAGACTGATAACAATATAATTGTAGCGGTAAGATTCATCATGACCGTTTCAGAACATAAAAAAATCACAAAAAGATTCGTTATTTTGTTGACAAAAATGGGCGGCGGTGTTAGATTATGTTTAGTGGTTAGCACTCGGACATATTGAGTGCTAATAAAACACAAAAGCAAGGCAAGAAGCAAAAGGAATGATGGTATGGAAGTTGACGAGAGACTAGATGATAGAAAAGTCAGAATTCTAAAAGCAATTGTTTCCAACTACCTTGAAACTGGTGAACCTGTTGGCTCAAGAACGATCTCAAAGCTGGCGGATATGAATGTCAGTCCGGCTACGATCAGGAATGAGATGTCAGATCTTGAAGAGATGGGATATATTTGTCAGCCACATGCATCGGCAGGAAGAGTGCCGACGGATGCCGGTTACAGATTTTATGTAGATTGTATTATGGCAGACCGAGAAGAAGAGAAAGCCGGCGATCAGGAAGAGAGAGAGAATCTTCTCCAAAGAGTTGATAAGCTGGAGAAACTTCTCAAGCAGGTTGCCAAGGTGCTTGCAGCGAATACACAGTATGCAACACTTGTCACGATGCCTCAGTACAACAACACGGTGAAGTTCATTCAGCTGTCACAGGTTGATGAGACTACGTTGCTGGCAGTTATCATGGTAGATGGCAATATTGTTAAGAATAAGCTTATAAAGACTACTTATAGTCTGAAGAATGAAGAGATATTAAAATTCAATATACTGCTCAATACATTTCTTCAGGGCGCGTCGCTGGAAGACATTAACCTGGAGCTTATGCAGACTATGAAGGTACAGGCTGGAGAATATGCTGAGATATTGGAGACCATATTTCAGGGGATCATGGAAGCAATCCATGAGGCTGATGACCTGAAGGTATATACAAGTGGCACAACCAATGTTCTGAAGTATCCGGAATTGGCAAACTCGTCTTCGGCAGAGAAACTGCTTGGAACACTTGAAGATATAGAGGACAAAGAGGAATTTGCAAAGCATGTAGAGGATGTGATACAGCAGGACAGTGATATACAGATCCTGATCGGACAGGAGAACAGTGATGAGAATCTCAAAGATTGTTCCCTTGTAACGGCAACATATAAGATGCCGGAGGGGGCAAAAGGTACCATAGGAATCATAGGACCAAAGAGAATGGATTACAAGAAAGTGGTAACAATGCTCAAGGAACTTACCGGAGAGCTTGATGATATATTTAACAGTTAGTAAAAAGAATTAAAGGTACTAAAAATAGTACACCAAAAAGATGATGAATAGGAGGATATGTAATGGCTGACAGCAAAAACAGCAATGCATCCGACAAGAAGGTGAAGACAGAGCAGACCGCTTCTGAGACAATAGTTGGAGATGCTTCAGCAGAGATAAAAGACAGTGCAGAATCATCGGTGGATGTAACGGAAACGGTTGATGTTCCAGAGGAACAGGCAGAGGCAGCAAAGCCACAGCATGTTACAAAAGAGAACAGACGTGGAGGCAAGGCTCTTCGCGAGGAGAATGAGAAACTGAAGGAACGCTGCAAGGATGCAGAAGCTAAGTATACAAGACTTCTCGCAGAGTGTGAGAACATCCGTCAGAGAAATGAAAAAGAATCAGGTAAGCTGTACGACATAGGTGCGAAGGGAGTTCTTGAAAAGCTGCTCCCGGTAGTAGATAACTTTGAGAGAGCACTTGCAGCCATACCTGAAGCAGAAAAAGACAGACCATTTGAGTCAGGAGTTGCGAATATATACAAACAGCTTATGACTTCATTGGATAGCATAGGTGTTAAGCCTATGGATTGTGCGGGACAGCAGTTTGATCCAACATATCACAACGCCGTGATGCATGTTGAAGATGACAATTACGAAGAGAACGTCATCGTTGAAGAGATGCAGAAGGGATATATGTATAAGGATCAGGTACTCAGATTCAGCATGGTAAAAGTAGCAAACTAGCGCACTGATGTGCGCGTAGGTCATCAAGCATAGCTTGACGACATGTCACGCAGACGCCGCGCGAAAGCGCTTCTCATGCGTCTGCTCAATAATTATTGGAATTAAATCAATTGTAAAATTTTTTCTAGGAGGAAAAGACAATGGGTAAGATTATAGGTATTGACTTAGGTACAACAAATTCATGTGTAGCAGTTATGGAAGGTGGTAAACCAGTAGTTATAGCTAACTCAGAGGGTATGAGAACAACACCTTCAGTAGTAGGTTTCCTGAAGACAGGAGAGAGAGTAGTAGGTGAGCCTGCAAAGCGTCAGGCAGTAACAAACGCTGATAAGACAATTTCATCTATCAAGCGTCATATGGGTACAGATTACAGAGTGGAGATAGATGGTAAGAAGTATTCACCACAGGAGATTTCAGCAATGATCCTTCAGAAGCTGAAGTCAGATGCAGAGGGATACCTTGGAGAGAAGGTTACAGAGGCAGTTATCACAGTTCCAGCTTACTTCTCAGATGGACAGAGACAGGCAACAAAGGATGCCGGTAAGATCGCAGGTCTTGATGTAAAGCGTATCATCAACGAGCCTACAGCAGCAGCTCTTTCATATGGCCTTGACAATGAGCAGGAACAGAGAATCATGGTTTACGATTTAGGTGGTGGTACATTTGATGTATCTATCATTGAGATCGGTGAGGGTGTCATCGAGGTTCTTGCAACAGCCGGTGATAACAAACTCGGTGGTGATGATTTCGATAATGCTATTACACAGTATATGCTTGACGAGTTCAAGAAGGCAGAGGGCATCGACCTTTCAGGTGACAAGATGGCTATGCAGAGATTAAAGGAAGCAGCAGAGAAGGCAAAGAAGGAGCTGTCATCAGCTACAACAACCAATATCAACCTTCCTTTCATCACAGCAAATCAGGATGGTCCAAAGCATTTCGATATGAACCTTACAAGAGCTAAGTTCGATGAGCTTACAGCAGATCTTGTAGACAGAACAAAGGGACCTGTTAGCACAGCACTTGCTGATGCAGGACTTACAGCAGCAGACCTTGACAAAGTACTTCTTGTTGGTGGTTCAACACGTATCATCGCTGTACAGGAAGAGGTTAAGAGACTTACAGGCAAGGAGCCATTCAAGGGTATCAACCCAGATGAGTGTGTTGCCATCGGTGCTTGTATCCAGGGTGGTAAGCTTGCCGGAGATGCAGGCGCAGGTGAGATCCTTCTTCTGGATGTTACACCACTTACACTTTCAATCGAGACAATGGGCGGTATAGCTACCCACCTTATCGAGAGAAACACAACAATCCCTACAAAGAAGAGTCAGATCTTCTCAACAGCACAGGATAATCAGGATGCCGTTGATATCAACGTAGTACAGGGTGAGAGACAGTTCGCAAAGGACAACAAGAGCCTTGGCAGATTCAGACTTGACGGTATCGCTCCGGCAAGACGTGGAGTTCCTCAGATCGAGGTTACATTCGATATCGATGCAAATGGTATCGTAAATGTATCAGCTAAGGATCTCGGAACAGGAAGAGAGCAGCACATTACAATTACATCAGGTACATCACTTTCAGATGATGATATCGATAGAGCAGTTAAGGAAGCAGCTGAGTATGAGGCTCAGGATAAGAAGCGTAAGGAAGGTATTGAGGCAAGAAATGAGGCAGATGCACTTGCATTCCAGACAGAGAAGGCACTCGGCGAGGTAGGAGATAAGCTTTCAGATTCAGATAAGGCTGGCGTAAAGGCAGACCTTGACTCCTTAAGAGCAGCAATAGACAGCACAGATGCAGAGAATATGAGCGATGCTGATGTTGACAAGATCAAGGCAGCTAAGGATAAGCTCATGGAGAGCGCACAGAATCTGTTCTCAAAGCTCTATGAGCAGAACGGTCCTGGAGCAAATGCCGGAACAGGCACAGGTACACCTGATTATTCAGACGGTGATGTGGTAGATGGAGATTTCACAGAGGTTTAATAATATAGAGGATGAAAGGTAAAGGCTATGGCAGAGACAAAGACCGATTATTATGAAGTCCTTGGTGTTACCAAGGGTGCCTCTGACGCCGAGATCAAAAGGGCATACCGAGTGGTAGCAAAAAAATACCACCCGGATATGAACCCTGGTGATGAGGAGGCTGCAGAGAAATTCAAAGAAGCCGCAGAAGCTTATTCAGTCCTCAGTGATCCTGAGAAACGTGCAAAGTATGATCAGTTTGGTCATGCCGCATTCGATCAGAACGGTGGCGGTGCCGGTGGATTTGGCGGATTTGACTTCGCAGACATGGGAGACATCTTTGGAGATATCTTCGGAGACATGTTTGGAGGTGCAAGCCGACAGAGAAATACAAATGGTCCTATGAAGGGCGCAAATATCAAGACGACGATCAGAGTTGGATTTGAGGAGGCTATATTTGGTACTCAGAAAGAACTGGAGCTGCCTCTCAAGGACGAGTGTGATGTGTGTAAGGGAACAGGATCCCAGCCGGGACATCAGCCTGAAGTGTGTGGCAAGTGCGGTGGCAAGGGTCAGATCGTGACGACTCAGCAGT
>OLRH01001836.1_pt1 | contig 10803 bp, 4 predicted proteins | sample 1672321 | NCBI WGS metagenome assembly OLRH01 (sample SAMEA3136671, study PRJEB25190) | human gut metagenome | reverse complement strand
CACTGCACAATTCGGCGGCGCGTCTGGCGATTCAGAGAGCCGCCGGTTGGTGTGAGACGGTGTATGTCCTTGATGATTATCCTCTGCGAGCAGTGCACTGAATTCCCTGGCCATGAGATATCAGGGACACTAGGTGTCACCGGTTTTCTACCGTTACATAGAAGCTTATTTCAATAGACATTGAGTAGTGGTCAGGCGAGATGAGGTTAGAGAGGTCATCCTTTTATGATGGCAAATAAAGTGGTAACGCGGAAGTATACAGGCTTTCGTCTTTATGAGAATGCATAGAGACGAAAGCCTTTTTTAATGTGTTTTTTATGTATAAACTCTTTGTACGAATAAATCATGTATCAGCCAGCTTGAGGTCATTACGGATTCATGAGCAGGCATATACTTAAAAAAGGAGCCGCTGCAAGGCGGGAGAAAGGAGAAAGATATGAATAGTTTAGTTATCATTCTTATCGCAGTAGTAGTTTTAGGTGCTGGTTATCTTGGCTATGGAAGATGGCTTGCAAAGAAGTGGGGCGTAGATCCAAATGCAAAGACCCCGGCAGTTGCAAACGAGGATGGAAAGGATTATGTTCCATCATCAAAGCTTACAGTATTCGCACATCAGTTCTCATCTATAGCAGGTGCCGGTCCTGTCCAGGGACCTATCATCGCAGCCATGTTCGGATGGGTACCAGTTTTACTCTGGCTGCTTGTCGGAGGCGTATTCTTCGGAGCAGTTCAGGATTTTGGTTCACTTTATGCATCAGTTAAAAATGGTGGTAAGTCGATAGGACTTGTCATCGAGAAGTACATAGGAAAGGCTGGAAGAAGATTCTTCTCACTGTTCTGCTGGCTCTTTACACTTCTTGTTATAGCAGCATTTACATCGATGGTTTCATCGACATTTAATGGTTTCACAGCAGGAACTGATGGAGCTGTGACAAAGAACTTCAACGGTGCTGCAGCTGCTACAGTTTCGATGCTGTTCATCGTAGTAGCCATGGTATTCGGTGTGGTTATGAAGACATGCAAGAATATGAAGGAGTGGCTCAAAGCTATAGTAGCCATCGTCCTCATCGTTGCAATGTTTGCAGTTGGTATGAAGCTTCCTTGGTACCTGACAGGTGACCAGTGGAATTACGTCATCATGGCTTACCTCTTCCTCGCATCAGTGCTTCCAATGTGGTTACTCATGCAGCCAAGAGATTACATGACAACATTCATGCTCGTAGGCATGCTGATCGGTGCATTTGTCGGTGTTCTGGTCGGACATCCTAACATGAATCTGGAAGCATTCAACGGTTTCACAGTTGTATCATCAACAGGTGTTAAGAGTTATCTGTTCCCAACACTGTTTGTAACGATCGCCTGCGGTGCGGTTTCCGGTTTCCACAGTCTGGTATCATCGGGAACATCATCAAAGACAGTAAAGAATGAAAAAGATATGCTTTTCGTAGGTTACGGTGCAATGATACTTGAGACACTCCTCGGAGTTATCTCACTTATAGTAGTTGGTGCGGTAGCAACAAAGGCTGGTACCGTGCCAGAGGGACTTACACCTTTCCAGATATTCTCACAGGGTATCGCAGGATTCCTCGAGAAGTTCGGTCTTCCAAACTCAGTTGCAAATGTATTCATGACCATGTGTGTATCAGCACTTGCTCTTACATCACTTGACTCAGTTGCACGTATCGGACGTATGTCATTCCAGGAGCTTTTCATGGGAGACACAACAGATACATCCAAGATGCCTGTATGGCAGAAGATACTTACAAACAAGTATTTTGCAACAGTTATAACACTGTTCTTTGGATATCTTCTCTGCAAGGGTGGATATTCAAATGTATGGCCACTCTTCGGATCAGCAAACCAGATGCTTGCAGCCCTTGTACTTATAGGCGTAGCAGTATTCCTCAAGGCAACAAACAGAAAGCACGCAATGCTCTACCCACCTATGCTGATAATGCTTGCTGTTACATTTACAGCTATCGTGCTCAATGTAATAGGCAATATTCAGAAGTTCCAGGCTGGTACAGCAACATTCCTTGTAGAGGGACTTCAGCTTATAGTTGCAGTATTCCTCATCGTGCTTGGTATCATCGTGGCTATCACATGTATCAAGAAGCTTGTTCTTATAAAGAAGGAGAATGCTGAGAAGGCAGAGGCTTAAGATCCATAAAAAGCAGTAAGAATAAGATGAAGTATTAGAAGTAATAAAAATCTATTTATAATATGATCATTATAATACTATAATATTATAATAATAAGGAAGAAATACGAAAAATACATATGCAGATAATGGTGTCAATCTCGGAGATGAGGCTGACACCATTTTTTGTGTACAATTACTTGTAAAGATAATTGCAAAGAAGATGGTAAATATATACAAAAATCATCTGTTATTTATGACATTGACACTAAACAACGTCACGTTGTATTTTAGATGTAAAAGGGCAAGTCTGCACATGGATCGGTTTTGTGACAAAGCGGCAGCAAAATTAGCATATAAAAAGGGGAGAAAATAGAATATGAAGACTTCAAGATTCAGACTCACGATATTCGCAGGAGTGATAGTTCTCATCCTGTCAGTTCTAATGATCAATTCGGCATCTATCAGTGCCAACGCCTCAGCAACAAATGTAAGTAGTGATGGAAAGTGGAAATTCCAGATAATCAACTCGGACAAGGCGACAGCCAGACTTGTATGTTATACAAGAGAAAGCGGAAATAATGTAGCCATTCCGGGAACAGTTACAGGGAAAAATGGCAAGAAATATACTGTGGTTGAGATAGGTATTCCAAGCGAGTGTGTGTTTAGTTATGTGTGTGTGACAAAAACGCTGACCATACCGGCATCTGTGGAGAAGATAAATAGTTATGCGTTTTGGCGTGACAAGATCACCAATGTGAGGTTCGAGAAGAATTCAGAGTGCAAATATATTGGCGAGGCAGCGTTCTCTTCAGCTAGAGTATCCACCGTGAAATTTCCAGCTTCGCTGGAGACTATAGGTGAGGGTGCGTTTTACGGCAATTGTGATACGTTGACCAGTGTGAAATTTGAGGATAAGAGTAAGTGTAAAACTATAGGTGCTTCAGCATTTGGCTTTGCAACGAAGCTGACAAGCATAAATATCCCGAAGTCCGTGACCAGCATAGGGGAAAGTGCTTTTGAACATTGTGAAGCACTCAAAGTGCTGACATTTGAAGGGGGCAGCAGATGCAAGACCATAGGCGGTTCAGCGTTCAGAGGTACAGGAATCACCAGACTTAATCTTCCGGCCAGTATAAAGAGTATAGGAGAAAGTGCTTTTTTGGGATGTACTGGTCTGGTCAATATTGATATAGCATCTGATTCATTGACAGTTAGCAGTAAAGCATTTGCAACAAATGTAAAAACAAAATTGTTAAGAGATAGCAATGGATATTTGTACGAGCGGATCATAGGAGAACCATGTCCGTATACAGGGGTAATATATGTTAATAATAAGAATGTAAAGCAAGAATGTTTAGACCCCCAGATTGTAAATTCAGGCAGCGTCATAGTAAGGAATTACAATATAGAAATGTATGTGAAGTCGGGAAGCACATGGGTGAAAAAAGTATCAAAGACAGTGGGTTACAACCAGTCGGTGGCATTATCGTCCATTGCACCAAATGCACCTACAGGATTCAAATATGAATGGTATAAGGATAGCAGTTTCAGGGATTATGCCGGTGATACTATATGTAAGGCATCAAAGGATGGGGTCTACAGACTTTATGCCAATACAATAGAACATTTGTATACGATTATCTTTATGGCAAACGATGGAACACAGAACATGACAAAGAAAGAGGATATAAAGTATACAGAGTTTGTAGATCTTCCAGCAGGAAACGGACCTGTCAGAGAAGGATTCTGGTTTAAGAGCTGGAATACAAAAGCGGATGGCACGGGAACAGCATACAAAGGAATGGTAAGCAGACTTACCACAGAAAATGAGATAACGCTGTTTGCCGTTTATGAAAAAGCGTATTCTGCTTGTTGGTATTCTTTAAGAAGCGGAATACATGGAAAGCTTGTATATTCATGCAATACATTTAGTACAGCGAGGGAAGGATATGAGCAGGTTGTGGATCCTCTAGATCAATATTTGGATGCGGATATTACATATAACTATACTGATCCTGATGGCAATTATAAAGAGATAAAAAAGCATATATCAGACATAGCGACAGGGGATGGATGGATCAGAGTTGATTATTCGTCGGCAAACTATAAACAGATGTATCCTAATATAGACAAGCAGAGCGATTATGCCAGTGGTTCAAAGTATGTAGTTTCCGAGGACTGTGGATTCCTGCCTAATCCGGTATATAAAGATCTCACCATCAGATTCGATGGAAGCAGCGCAGAAAATACGATGGGGGATGTGACATGCGTGCGCGGAAAGCTTTACGCAGATAAGCTTTCAAACACGCTGACAAAAGAAGCTTACGAGTTTGCTGGATGGACTGTGGAGCAGCTTGAAGGAACAGATAATCCAACTATTCTGATATCAGATTCGGATATTAGAGAGAACAGAATAAACGAGTCGAAAATATATGCACTGTATATGTTTGCTGATAAGGATTTGACAGTAACACTTAAGCCGGTCTGGAAAGCTCCAGAGACATATAATGTCCTATTCAAGTCCGGAGGAGGAACCGGTACGATGCAGATGATCACGTTGGAGTGCGGAAAGGTAAGCCGAATCCCGGATTGTACATATAAAAAGAAAGGTTATTTGTTTGCAGGCTGGGCAATAGACGGTGAGAATACGGTAAAGTATGCGGATGGAGCTAGAATAAATAGAACAGCGCAGGAAGGCGATATAAGATTAAAGGCCATATGGAAGCAGGTCACATATAAGCTGGTGTACGATGCGAACGGCGGTCAGGGCTTTATGTCATCGGAGAATGTTGCAAGTGCATCCTTGCATAAACTAAAGGACAGTACATATGAGAAGCTGGGTGCGAAGTTCAATGGATGGAATATGGAGAAAGATGGTTCTGGAAAAGCCTACAGAGATGGAGCACAGATACAGTATGAGCCAGAGGATGAAGGGGAGACCATTATCCTGTACGCAGACTGGTCTCCGGCTCCGGTCATAATATCATTTAATGCAAATGGCGGAACGGTTGCCAAGTCACAGAAGACTGTAGAGTTTGGAGAGACATGTGGCGTACTGCCTACGGCAAGAAGAGATGGGTATGATTTCCTTGGCTGGTTTACAAGACGAACAGGCGGAACACAGTACAGCAGTGGAACAGAGGTGGATTCTGACAGTGACATCACCCTGTATGCACATTGGAAAGAACGAAATTATACAGTTACATTCAATACGAATGGTGGTAATGCAGTTCCGAATGGAGTCAGGACTATTATGGCGGGAAAATCTTTGGGAACTCTTCCTACTGCAAAGAAGGACAAGGCAACATTTGCGGGCTGGTATACTTCACCGACGGGTGGTTCTAGAGTGAGTGCGTCATTTAAGGTGAATAAGGATTGTACATTTTATGCACACTGGACAGATCTTACAAGGAAGGTCAGGGTGACATTTAATGTTCAGAAGATAAAGAATACAGCAGGCTATGAGGTACAGTATTCGACATCATCCGGATTCGGCGGAGCCGGAACGGTATACGGCAAGGTAAGCGGAGGCAACGTATATGTAACTCAGGTTGGAGGACTGAAAGCCGGGACCAGATATTATTTTAGAGCGAGATCATATGCTATTAAGAATGGAAGAAAGACATATGGCTCGTGGAGTAGTGTATCGAGTAAGACCACAAGTAAGTAAACCCATTGATTGATTATTGACTAATTTCATGAGGAGGAAAAACATATGAAGGGAATGAAAAAGGTTTCACTGTGGTTATGTTCAGTGCTGGCAATGTTGGTCGTCATAGGGAGTATGACACTCAAAGTCAGTGCAGCCACATATAGCGGAGTGACATCAGATGATAAGAAATGGAAGGTGTGGATAAACACATCTACAGGAAGGTGCTCGATCAAGCCGGCAAAGGCAGGGGTATCCGGTGTCAGTTCGGGGGAGATCATAATACCGGCTAAAATCCAGTATAATAAGAAATCCTATGATGTAACAGGCATTGCACCGAGTGCATATTCAGGCAATACTAAAGTTACGAATGTCAATCTGGGCAAGGCAGTCAATCTTATCGTTATATCATCGAATTCGTTCAAGGGATGTACATCGTTGGAGCACATTAAGCTGATCGAAAACACAAAGCTGACAACGATAGGAGACAGTGCGTTTTACGGCGACAAGAAATTGGTGGGAAACACTAAGAATCAGTTATATCTGCCGTCAAGGCTTAGTAAGATAGGCGTTTCGGCATTTGAAGGGTGTTCGAAGATAAATGTGATAAATGCCGAGACATGCTCAGCGATCTCAACTATCGGCTCGAACGCTTTTAAGGGTATAGCATCAACACATACCACCTATACATACAATGCATCAAAATATAATCTCTTTAAGAATACATATAAAATTGGCGGCACGGTAATTTCAAAAAATTATGTTGTAACATACAATAACAATACCTCACCTGCGGGCAAAACAACGCAGACCTTGAAGTATGGAAGTGAAAACAGCAAATTCCTTGCGAACACAGCATTTAGAAAAAACGGATACGCTATAAGCTCATGGAACACAAAGGCTGACGGAACCGGTACAAAGTATACCCCTGGGGCATCTATAAGCAAGATCACACCAACCGGTGCGATAAATCTTTATGCAAGATGGACTCCGATCACATACAAAGTAAGATTCAATGCGAACGGAGGTCAGGGAAGTCAGCCGGATCAGTCTATGACTTATGACAATCAGAGGGGATTATCAATCAATATATTTACAAAAACCGGATATGTATTCGATGGATGGTCATTAACCGCAAATGGAAGCAAGACATATAATGATGGCGCTTCTGTAATAAATCTGTCATCGACATCCGGTGCGGTTGTAAATCTATATGCAGTGTGGACACCTATACAGTACAGAATAAATTTCACAAGTACAAGATGCTGGACAAATAAGAATGAAAATATACAAGCGTTAGTGACATATGATAAAACATATGTTACAGCATCCTATGATACAACCGTTACACTGCCACAGAATATAGTAAGGTGTAAGGGGTATGAGTTCAAGGGATGGTACTATAATGGTTCATTAGTGACATCCATCAAAAATGCTACTACGGTAAACAATGGTACAGTTACAGTTCAGGCTAAGATGGAGCCGATCAGATACAAAGTTATTGTTGACGGAAATCATGGTGCGGTGACGAATGGAAATGTGACAGGACCATCGGTTGTCTATGGAGATGTGACATATGCTTCCACATTTAACCTGTCAGGAATCACATGCAGTAGAGAAGGATATACATTAGTGGGATGGGCGAAAAGTCCAAATGGGGATGCTGACTATGATATAGATGAGGCTATACTTAACCTTGCAGATGCAAACATAATAGTGAGTCTGTATGCGGTGTGGAAGCCTATAAATTATAATATAAAGTTTGATGCAAATGCGCCGGAGGGAATCGTGGCTGCGGGATATCAGCCAGATGTTCAGTGCGTATATGATAAAGAAAAAAAGCTTGGTTTGTGTAATTTCTCATGCCCTGGATACAGATTCACCGGCTGGAATACCGAGCCAGATGGAAGTGGACAGCAGTATCAGGAGGGAGAACTTGTAAAGAACCTGATTGCAACACCTGAAACATATGTGCTTTACGCTCAGTGGACACCGGTAAAATACACAATAAGATTTGAGGTTGGAGAGGAAGGAGAAGGAACTCCACCAGATAGTATAGAATGTGAATATGGAAAGCCGTTTACGATACCTGAGTTTGATTCATCCAAGATGAACAGGGACGGATATCATTTTGTAAAGTGGTGCACAGAGGTGAATGAAAGTGATACGTCTAAGACATTTGAGGCGGGAGAGACATACGATATATCTCTTGCGACTGAGGATGGCGAGGAGGTTGTGCTATATGGTATATGGGTATGTGGCAAATACATAATACATTTTGAGACCGGAACTCAAAGTACTGTTCGGGATAAAGAACTCACATATAGTGATAATGAGAGATTCAACATTTCGATTCCTGAGCCGGATTTGAGAAGTGGATATTATTTTGATTCATGGAATACAGCTGTTGATGGTTCAGGAAAGAGAGTAGATGACAAGATCAGACCGAAGGCTGATTATCAGGTACTTGCAACCGGAGTTCCAAGCGCAGATGATCCATATGTTACGGTGATCACATTATATGCCCAGTGGAAGCCGAACCAATACAAGGTTATGCTGGATATAGTTACCAAAGAGGGCGTTGCATCACTGCCGGCAAATACAAGACAGGAAATACCAGTGTATTACGGAAGTACTTTCTATTCAAAGCTTCCGACTCCGACGCTTAGAGGATACGATTTCAAGGGATGGAAGACTCCTAGTGGAACAAAGATAACTTCTGAGACAGAATACCGGAAGGCAGGAGATATAACCATCTATCCAATATGGCAGATTAAAAAGTATAATATAACATTCGATTGTAAAGGCGGAACGCTGGGGGGAAAGAGCAGTGTTACAAAAACATACAACTGGAGAACGGAGCTTGGAAATCATGTGCCGGGTCTGTCACAACAACAGAAACGCGATAATAAAATTTTCCTTGGATGGTATTATCTGACTGGAAGCACAAAGCATTATGTGACAGCGACCAGCAGAGTAGACAAGTCGCTAACTTTGTATGCGGATATCAGAAGACCTAACTACAATGTAAAATTTGACCTTGGCTATAGAGACAGAAGCGGCAGAAAGGTTGTCAAGACTGTCTCGTACGCATATAAAAGCACTCTTGGAAGTAAATCTGCAGTCGGTGCATTTGAGAAGAAATCGGGATATTTATTCGATGGATGGTATTACAAGAAAGGAAATAAGATCTATAAAGCAGTCCGCGGTGATAAGATCGTTGGATCACTGACCCTCACAGCACGCTGGAAGAAGCTTAAGGTAGATAAGAATGGATCTACACTTGACAATAGAAATAAAGTTGTGAAAGTGTCATGGAATAATGATGAAAAATTTGTCTCGCTTCAGTACAGATATGCGAAAAATACATCGGGATTAAAGAGTGCCAGAGTTTATGCTATAACTAAGAAGAGAGGAAAACCGCTCGGACAGGGACTTAAGGTTCCATATTCACTTGGTTATATAGTAGTGCAGGTGCGTGCGAAGTATAAAGATTCAAAGGGACAATATACATATACTGATTGGGCAACGTTCTGTGATGTATGCAACAAGCGAGAGACTGTTACATTTAATCCAAATGGTGGAAAGATAGGTAATAGCACGTCGATCAGGACGGTTGCATTTGTAAAGGGAAAGACTCTTAAGACAAGCCCGTCATTCTGCAAGGGACAGCTTTATACTCCGAAGAGAAACGGATATAAATTTGACGGCTGGTACTACAAGAAGGCAGGAAGAGAGAGAAAGGTGGCCATCAATACAAGACTTGCTGCCGGAACAAGGGTGTACGCAAAGTGGAAGAGATGACAGCCTGTAGACATATAGTATAACTTGAGATGGAGAAAAGAGAATGAATCAGCAGATACAACAGTTAATATTGGAGATAAAAAAGGCAATAAAGGGTAAAGATGAGGTTATATGCAAGGTTATTATGGTTATTCTTGCATCGGGACATATCCTCCTTGAAGACAATCCGGGACTTGGCAAGACAACGCTTGCCAAGTCACTGGCAAAGGCGATGAGTCTTAATGATGACAGAATACAGTTTACACCGGACACGATGCCAAGTGATATAGTGGGATATTCTATCCTTAACAAAGAGACAAACAAAATGCAGTTTACAAAGGGTCCTGTATTCACAAACCTTCTGCTGGCTGATGAGATCAACAGAACTTCAAGCAAGACACAGGCTGCACTCCTTGAGGCTATGGCAGAGGGAACGGTTACGGCGGAGGGCAGCACATATAAGCTTCCGAATCCGTTTATAACCATAGCGACTCAGAACCCTATTACATCCGGTGGAACACAGGCACTTCCTGATTCCCAGCTGGATAGATTTATGGTTAAGCTCAGTATGGGATATCCGGATGTTCAGAGCCAGATGGCTATGATCCTTGAAGATCATGGAGGTAATCCGATAGATCAGATAGTTCCTGTTATGAATCTTGAGCAGCTCGTAGCGATAAGAACACAGGTTGCACAGACATATATTTCACAGGAAGTTGCGGAATATATATCTCTTCTTGTTGATGCAACAAGACATCATGACAAGATAGAGTGTGGAATAAGTCCGAGAGGAACAAAGGCATTTGCCAATCTTGCAAAAGCCTGCGCCTACATGAACGGAAGAAATTACATTATTCCAAGTGATGTTTCGGCAGTGATATTCGATGTATTTATGCATAGACTTGTGCTTACACCTTCTGCCCGCAGGGAGAAAAATGCAGAAGAAAATATAGTTAAGGGTATATTGGGACAGGTAAAGCCTCCTGTGATAAATGGAGCGAGAAGATAGACATACTTAGTTAAGCAACATGCTTTAGATAGGAGAATATGCGATGAGAAAGAAGATATATGGTCTCCTTGTGGCCGGACTGATACTTTCTGTTGCAGCAACGGGCTGTGCCAGAGAAAAATCCAAATTTACAATGAAAAACAACCAGAATACAGAGGAGCGTATGAACGATCAGAAGTTTGCTGATATGGCTGATAAAGAAAATGACAATACGGAGGA
>OLRH01001834.1_pt1 | contig 10804 bp, 12 predicted proteins | sample 1672321 | NCBI WGS metagenome assembly OLRH01 (sample SAMEA3136671, study PRJEB25190) | human gut metagenome | reverse complement strand
TGGGGTCGTAGGCCGCCGTCACATCGCAGGAGAGGCAGAAGGAGTTTTCATAGCAGACCCGCAGGGGGACACTCTACCCGTCGCACAGGTCGTGCAGGAAGGTGTCGAAGGCAGCGGACTGCATACCCGTGACACCCATGGAGCCGATCTCCTCCTTGTCGGAGGGGGCGTCAGCCCAACCGAATTCGCGCAGTATCTCCTGCCAGTCCGGCAGGGAATAAAGCCTCGTCTTCATCTATTCACACCTCCTGGGGTATAATTTGGGACCGCACAAAGTCCCGGAACAGTTCGCTGGTCTTAGCATATCCTTAAATTTTCCCAGTCCCAGCGCTGTCTCCGGCTCCACCATGTTGCTGGAGCGCACAAGACGCAGCATCTTTTTCCACAGTTTGGATCGCACGCCGATATTGATCTTCTCCGACATAACGCTGTTGCAGTAGGTACCCAGGGAGCTGAGCAGACCACCGCCCAGCAGCGTGCCGATATACTACAGCAGATCTTCCGTGCGGAGATTGCCATTGGAGTCCACTACCCTAGCAGCGATGAGCGCATTGCCGATCATGAGGTTGGCCACCAAAAAGAAGCTGACCAGGCTGGCCAACAGCAGCAGCCAGGGGATCCTTACACCGGAAAGGACAGTGCGAAATGTATCAAAGGGTCTGTTCTTCATTGCGGCACCTCCTCATCACACAAAACCAGCGCACGGTACGGCTCGCAGCGCTTCATCAGCTCTATGGGGCTTCTGCTGTCCAAGATGTTTCCGTTCTCCATAAAGATCACATGATCCACCCGAGTCAGCAGCCGCAGGTCATGGGTGATCATCAGCTTTGTAGTCCCGGGAAACAGCTCTATCAGCTTTTGCTGTACTTCCAAAGCGGACAAAGCATCCAAAGCCGATGTGGGCTCATCCAACAGTAATATGGGCTTTTTCTTCAGTAGCTCGCGCGCCAGCACGATTCTCTGCCGCTGACCGCCGGAAACAGAGTTGTCGCTGATGCTAATGTTGGCGTCAAAGCCTTGCTCCAAGCTTTGTATCAACGGCAGAGGGCCCGTGCGTTCCGCGGCATTTTCCAGCTCCTCCTCGGAGATGCTGTCCTTTATACCGTAGGTCATGGCGGAGCGGAAGGAGCCGCCGAAGATGCCGGCGTCCTGCTGCACATAGGCAAAATGATTTCGGTAAGAATACAGGTCATATTCCGTCACATCCTGGCCCGCCAATGTGATAACGCCGCCCGAGGGGGTGTAGAGCCGCTCAATGAGGCTCAGCAGGGTGGTCTTGCCGCTGCCGCAGCGCCCCACCAGCGCCGTGGTTTTGCCTTGGGGAATCACGGCGCTGATGCCGTGGAGCACCTCGTTGTCGCCGTAGGCAAAGAGGACATTTTCAAAGGCAATATCGCCATCGGTCACGGTCTCAGTGACCTCGCCGCCCTGCAGGGGCTCCTCTGGCGCTGTGAAAATCTGTATCATACGGGCGGCAGAGCCTTGGGCAGATTTGATATCGCTCCAGGTGGTCAGCACCGAGTTGACCCGGGTAATCACCTGACCGGTAAACGGGAAGAAGGCGATCCACTGCTGCATATTGATGTATTTGTTTTGCAGCAAAATCATGCCGAACACGATGGGAACGCCTCTCTGCAGGAGTTCCATCAGGTTGGCGGTCATATTGCCCGCAAAGGTCACCTTTGCAGAGCGGACATTGGCCTTGTACAGGCCCTGTGCGGCTTCCAGGCCGTTTTTCTCCTCTTGCTTCTCGTTGGTAAAGGATCGGATCAGATAGATATTGGTCACCCGCTCGGCCAAATACGCCGTCAGCTTTCCGATTGTCTGTGTTGCCACAGGCCACCAGAGTCAGCATCATCACAGGTGAAAATCAGTTTTTCTCCGCCTCCCGCAGCGCCTGCTCAATGGCAAGGGAAAGCTGGTGGGGGCAGGAATTGGCGCCCTGGCAGGGGATCCCTCTCAGGCGGTCAGCAACATCGCGGGCAGCCATGCCCTCTGCCAAATAGGCAACACCCTTAGTGTTGCCGGAGCAGCCGCCGACAAATTTCAGGTGGTGAACATAACCGTCCACCAGATCAAAGGTGATTTTCTGCGTGCAAACGCCCTCCGGCGTCCTTGTGCCATCTGCGCCATAGGTCCGCATAATCCGGTCATCCACATCGCGCTGATATTTTGCAGCATAATGCGCTGCTGCCGGTTGTAGTGCTCCAGCTCGCCGGGGTCCACTTCTATCTCTGCCAGAGCCAGTACCTCGTTTATCAGTTTTGCCTGAATTGCGTGGAAGATCTGATCTGCGATCTTCTCGCCATACCGCTGAATTACCGCCTGCGGTAGTCGGCCAGTGTGACGATACCGGGGATTTTCAACGCGGCTATGGCCTCGTCCGTCAGCGAAAGCTCCGCCACCCTTCGCACGGTGCGAATGCGGATGGTCACCTTCTCTCCGCCGGTGGTCAGAGACACCACCTGACCTGCCTTACAGCCGAAAAGCACGGCTTGATAATCAGAAAAAGCTTTTCCGCCCAGCTCAATATGAACCGTCTTGGTCTCTCTGTTTGGCCGCACCACATCGATCAGCACATAATTGCCCTTTTCGGCCCCATCCGTTTGATCCTCGATTCGGCGATGCTGTGTTTTCAGTTCCTGGAAAATCTGTTCATCCCGTACCCGGATCAATCTCTGCTTTTCCGGTATATTCAGCTTGCTCAGATCCGGCATGCGGACAACATGGGAATTGCTCATTGAATCATCACCCCTTACCACCATTATATCGCTCTCCTGTCGAATCGCAAGCAAATGTGGTATTTGGTCGTCATGCGGCCCTATTCAGAGCGTATCCCCCCTTAACCGGTAAGGGTACAGCGCCTTTTCGAGGGCTTTCTTCTCGCCATCACAAGCTGAGATATGCTCTATCGTTACATGAATTCTCTTCGCTCCACACGCAAAAAATAACCAAATCACATGAATATTGCGCAAAACAGGCATAACAGATTGACGAGCCGATGACAAATAAGTATACTAGAAGCCATCAACCATGAGGAGAGGTGTCCGTTTTGCGCAACCATGATATTCGTTATCGCCAATATATCCAAATCTTGCGGGAAGAGCTGCGGCCGGCGATGGGCTGCACTGAGCCCATCGCCATCGCCTACGCCGCTGCTAAAGTCCGTGCCGTGCTGGGCAGGCTCCCGGAACGGCTGTTGGTGCAGGTCAGCGGCAACATCATTAAAAATGTCAAGAGTGTGGTGGTGCCCCATACCGGCGGACTGCGGGGTATCGGCGCCGCTGCTGCGGCGGGTACCGTGGCCGGGAATGCCGATGCTGAGCTGGAGGTACTCGCTTCTGTGACGGAGGAGCAGATCGCTGCCATGGCTGCGTTCCTTAAAAATACGCCCATTGAGGTGCAGCACGCCGACACGGGGCATATCTTCGACATCCAAATCACCGGCTTTGCCGGATCCGACTCCGCCTTCGTTCGCATCGTGGACTACCACACCAATGTGGTGTCTATTCAGCGTAACGGCGAAATGCTGCTGGATCAGAAGATTGTTACCCGGGAGGGTGAGCTCACCGACCGTTCCTGCCTTACCATTGAGGGCATCGTGGACTTTGCCGACAGCGTGGACATCGAGGATGTGCAGGAACTACTGGAGCGGCAGATTGAGTACAACATGGCCATTGCCGAGGAGGGCTTGCGCAACAGCTACGGAGCCAATATCGGCAAGACGGTGCTGCGGGGCCGAGAGCGTGATATCAACTGCAGGATGTGGGCATGGGCCGCCGCCGGCAGCGACGCCCGTATGAACGGCTGCGAGATGCCGGTGGTCATCAACTCCGGCAGCGGCAATCAGGGCATCACTGCCAGCGTCCCCGTCATTGTCTATGCCCGTGAGATGGGAAAGGGCCGCGAGGAGCTGCTGCGGGCACTGTGCGTGTCCAATCTGGTCACCATCCATCTGAAGACCGGCATCGGCCGCCTGAGTGCCTACTGCGGCGCCGTCAGCGCCGGGTGTGGCGCCGGTGCGGGCATTGCTTATCTCAAGGGTGGGCGATTTGACATGATCGCCCATACGGTGGAGAATGCGGTGGCGGTGGATTCCGGCATCGTGTGCGATGGTGCCAAGGCCAGTTGTGCGGCCAAAATTGCCTTGGCGGTGGACGCAGGGCTGCTGGGCCTCGCCATGTATGAAGACGGCAGCCAGTTCTTCGGTGGAGACGGCATCGTGAAATGTGGCGTGGAGAATACCATCGCCAGCGTGGGTCGCTTGGCCCGCTTTGGCATGGAGGAGACGGACAAGGAGATCATCCGATTGATGATGGAGAATTAGCAGAAAGACATAAAGAAGATGACGGATATGCGGGCGGAAACATACATACACGGATTTAAAATCAAGCGGGTTCGGGAGTTGCCGGAGCTGGAGGGGCACCTGTGGGAGATGACCCACGAAAAAACCGGAGCGGAGCTTTGATGGCTGGATCGGGCCGATGAGAACAAGGCGTTTTCCATTGCCTTCAAGACCCTGCCGGAGGACTCCACCGGCGTGTTCCACATTCTGGAGCACTCGGTGCTGTGCGGCTCAGATAAGTATCCGGTGAAGGAACCCTTCGTGGAGCTGCTGAAGACATCACTCCAGACCTTCCTCAACGCCATGACTTACCCGGCTGGAGACGGTGTACCCCGTCTCCAGTCGGAACGATCAGGACTTTCTCAATCTCATGGATATCTATCTGGACGCGGTGTTTCATCCGGCCATCTATCGCCTGCCGGAGATCTTCCGTCAGGAGGGCTGGCGCTATGAGGGCGAAGGGGAGGGCCTCTGCTACCAGGGCGTGGTGCTCAACGAGATGAAGGGTGCCTTAGCCGATCCCGGCACGGTGCTGGAGGCCGAGATGAATCGGCTGCTGTTCCCGGACAACTGCTATTGCCATGTATCCGGCGGCGATCCCGAGCACATTCCGGATCTATCCTATGAGCAGTTCATCGCCAGTCATCGCAAGTACTACCACCCCTCCAACGCTCGCATCTCCCTGGTGGGCAGTGTGGATCTGGATGCGGCGCTGGAGAAGATCGACGGGTTCCTCCTTGGCTTTGACCACCGGGAAGTGAACATCGACATCCCCACGCAAACGCCCGTGCCCACCGTGACGAATACCGTTCCTTATGCGGTGGGTGCCGAAGAACCGTTGACCGAGCACACCATCATCTCCTGCGGTACACTGCTGGGCGACTACAGCACCCGGGAGCACAACTACGCTGCGTCCATCCTGGCGGACTACCTTGCCGACGACAACGACGCGCCGCTGAAGCGTGCCATTTTGGATGCCGGACTGGGGCAGGATATGGCCGTATCTGTCCATGATGGTATCCGGCAGACCTGGCTCTCTTGGGATGTGTGGAATACCGACGCAAGCAAGCTGCCTGCCATCTGGCAAACCATCCGGGAGACACTGAAAAAGCTTGCGGCCGATGGATTGGACCGCGAGCGGTTGGAGGCCTGCTATAACCAATTTGCCTTCCGCCTGCGGGATCGGGACAGCTCCGGCTTTCCTCGTAGTCTGGGCGAGGCGCTGGATATGCTGGAGGGCTGGCTTTACGGCGGTGATCCGGCAGACGGTCTGTTGGTGGAGGATCAGCTGAACGCTCTGGCTGCCAGGCTGGATACGGATTACTTTGTCGATCTCATTCGGGAGCTGCTGCTGGATGACAGCCACAGCGTCACCGTAGTTCGACACCGTCCCATACGCTGGGAGAGGAGAAGGCGGAGAAGGAAGCTGCCCGTATCGCCGCCGAGAGTGCCGCATGGACGGAGGAGTTCAAGGCGGAGCTGGCGCAGCAGGCGGAGTCCCTGGCTCTGTGGCAGCAGACGCCGGATAGTAGAGAGGCCGTGGCCACCATCCCTGTGCTGTCGATCTCTGACCTGAAGGAGAAGCCGGAACCTCTGCCCATGGCGGTGACAAAGCGTGGGAACACCACCGTGCTGCGCCACGAGACCGACAGCAGCCTTCTGCATCTCCACGCCTATTTCAGCGCAAACGATCTGAAGGTGGAGGAGCTGCCCGCACTGGTGGCGCTGACCATGGTGCTGGGTACCATGGGAACGAAGCGGCGCAGCGGCAAGGAGCTGCAGATGCTGGTGAAGCAGAAGATTGGCCGCCTCAGCTTCCAACCCGTCGTGCTGCCCGGCAGCGATACCGACCATTGCTGCGTGCTGGTCTCGGCTATGGCCGCCTGCCTGGCCGATCGGGGCGAGAGCGCCGTGACGCTGATGACCGAAATCTTGAACGAGACCTCTTTTACTGACCGCAAGCTGCTGCGGGACCTGCTGAATCAGTCTGCCATAAGAGCCCAGATGGCACTGTCCTCCAGCGGACATGTCCATGCCATTACCCATATGGGAGCCTATCACACGGCTCACGGGATCGCCCGGGAGTACACCGGCGGCGCGGAGCTGGCCGCGTGGTTCAAGAGAATCAGTACCCCTGCCGACCTGCTGACCCTGTGCGAGGCACTGGACGATATCATCGCAGACAACGCCGTTTGTGTGGTGGCCGGTCAGAGTCAGATGGACGGCTGTGGCGACCGGATCGCCAGCCGCCGGGTCCTGTAATGAATATACTTCCACAGAAAATATAGGGCCGGAAAACACGCTGTGTTTTCCGGCCCTATGTTCGTTTTTGCAATGCCTTTTTTCGACTTTTCGGCGCTGAATACATCAGAAACCAGATTGCAGTCCAATATACAACCGAGTTTCTCAACAGACTGAGCCGTCGTTTGACGACGGTGACCTACCTTGTGCAATATTAGCGATAAACAAGCTCGTTTGATACGATTTCCATAGCGGCGTTTCGCAGATTGTTCATCTTCTGTACCCAAAGCATTTGACTTTCCGCTTTGAGCGTTTCCGTCACGCCCTCTTTTTCGGAAAGCCGCTTTACCAGCCGAGAGAACAGTTTCTCTGCTTGACGATCAATGTCGGCAAGGTAACTGCTCAACTTGCCGCTGGTAAGTAGGGAGGTATACAGCACCTTGCGTAGGTTTTTGAGATAGCATCGGTGCCGTGGCCCCCAAATGTCGATGTGTACCGCTCCTTCTTCCGGCAGTTTCAGACAGGGCAGATAGTAGTCGCCCTGTAGTTCATACCAAAGCCCGTTCTTCTCGTTGTAGATGTACTTCTCCATTTTGTAGACCTCCAATATGATTGATTTACCTACAATTCAATCATTCCGGCTGATTACAAAAGCCGAGAGAGGCACTTCCTTACGAAGTGCCTCTCTCGCCGTCTCTTTTTTTATTAAGGATTAGTCCTCGTCCTGCTCGTCGTTCAGCAGAGCGCGGATGGACAGGGAGATCTTCTGCTTCTCCTCGTCGATCGCGGTGATCTTGACGTCGACCATCTGGCCCTCGGACAGAACGTCACCGGGCTTGTCGATGCGGCGATCGGCGATCTGGGAGATGTGGATCAGGCCGTCCACGCCGGGGACAACCTCGGCGAACGCGCCGAAGGTCATCAGCTTCACGATGCGGACGTTCGCCACATCGCCGACCTTGTAGGTCTCCATGAACTTGTCCCAGGGATTCATGCTGCGATCCTTCACGCCGAGGGAGATCTTGTGCTTCTCGGGGTCGAAGGAGATGACATAGACATCCAGCGTGTCGCCCACGGAGACGACCTCGGCGGGATTCTTGATGCGGGACCAGGACAGCTCGGAGATATGTACCATGCCGTCCACGCCGCCGATGTCCACGAACACGCCGTAGGACGTCATGGACTTGACGGTGCCGGTGTAGTGCTTGCCGACCTCAATGCTCTCCCAGATGGCAGCCTGCGCGGCCTGACGGGCCTCATACTGCACGGCGCGGATGGAACCGACGACGCGGCGGCGGGCACGGTTGACCTCGGTGATGCGCAGGGAGACGGTCTGACCGATCATCTCGCTCAGATCCGCACCGCGGGGCTGGCCGGACTGGGAAGCGGGAACGAACACGCGCACGCCCTTGACGTTGACGACGATGCCGCCCTTGTTCTCCTCGGTGACCTTGCCCTCGAGGGTGGTCTTGTTCTCGCGGGCCTCCTCGATCTCCTCCCAGACCTTCACGGCGTCCAGACGCTTCTTGGAGAGCATGGCATAGCCCTCCACGTCGTTGACGCGGATGATGTAGGTCTCGATCTCGTCGCCGACCTTGACGACGTCCTCGGGCTTGACGCTGGGATCAGCGGACAACTCGTCGACGGAAATATAGCCCGCCTGCTTGCAGCCCAGATCCACCTGAACCTCGGTGGGGCCGACTGCGGTCACGATTCCGGTTACCTTCTCTCCTGTATTTAAAGTCTTGAAAGATTTTTCCAGCATTTCCTCGAAGCTCTCTTCGGTGGGTTCCATGGTCTTGATTTCTTCGCTCATCGTTGTATATACCTCCTTAATGATGCCCGCTGGGGTGGACGCGCCGGCCGTAAGCCCAGCCACAGAACATCCAGTAAGAAAGTCACGTTTGAGCTCCTCCGCCCGCTCGATCTGGTAGACGGCGGGGCATTGCCTGCTGCAAATTTCCGTCAAATGTTTGGTGTTGGCACTTTTACGATCTCCGACCACGACCATCACGTCGACCTGAGACGCCAGTTCTGCCGCCTCCGATTGACGCTTATGCGTAGCATTACATATTGTATCAAAGATTTTCGCGTTTGTACACTGTTTTTTTAAAATTTCTGCTGCCCCATCCCAAATAATTCGGATGCAGGTCGTCTGCGCTACGGCCGTGAGCGGCAGCTCACGCCGTGCGGGGTCCTCGTCGAGCCAGCGCTGCAGCGCCTCGGCCCCCTCGAAGACGACGCTGCGCGCCGACCAGCTCGCAACGCCCATGACCTCCGGGTGGTTCGGATCACCGATGATGATCGGTACGCGGCCCTCGGCGTCCGCCTGCGCGACGATCTGCTGCACGCGCAGCACGTTCGGACACGTTGCGTCCACGCACTCGGCGCCGATGTCCTTCAGGTGACCAATGACCTGCTTTTTCTCGCCGTGGGCGCGGATGAGTACCGTGTCGCCCGGGCGGATTTCCTCCGGCCCCGCGACCTGATGCGCGCCGAGCTGCTCGAGGTGCTGCACGACGTGCGCGTTGTGGATGATGCTCCCGAGCATCACACAGCCGCCGCGCTCACGCGCGGTCTGCTCCGCGAGCTCCACCGCGCGCTGCACCCCGTAGCAGAAGCCCGCGCTCTTTGCCTGAATGACCTTCATGAGATCCCTCCCAGCGCATAGGCCTGCCGCATGACCTCCTCGGCATTGGCCTGATATTCTTCCGCCGTGCCCTTGCGCCCGGTGTACTGCGGGTCATAGGGCTTGCCGAAGATGATCGGCACGCGGGAAAAGAGCTTTTTCTGCCGCCCGATGAACACCGGCAGCATCTGCACGCCCGAGCGGATGGCGATCATGGCCGCGCCGCCCTTGACGGCGACGGTGCCCGGCTCGCGCACGCGCGTCCCCTCGGGGAAGAGCAGCAGGTTCCACCCGTCCTTCAGACTGCGGATGGCCGTTTTCACGGCACCGATGTCCGAGTTGCCGCGGTCGACGGGAAAGACCCCGATCCCGCGCAGGATGGCCCCGAGCACGGGGATCTTCAGCAGCTGCTGCTTGGCCATGATGCGGATGGGATAGCGCCGCCCGAGCGCGATGACGAGCAGGATCGGATCGATGGCGCTGCTGTGGTTGGGACAGAGGAGCACCGGCCCCTCCTGCGGCACGTTCTCCAGCCCCTCCACCCGCAGCGGGTGCAGCAGGGAGAAGATCGGCCGCAGAATCGACCAGATGAACTCATAGAACTTATTCCGCGGTCTCACGCTTCCACGCTCCTTCGGATGACGTCCAGAATGGCCCGGCGGCTCTCGTCAAAGTCCATGGCGCTCGTGTCGACGAGCACCGCGTCCTCCGCGCGGCGCAGCGGGGCGATCTCGCGGTGCGTGTCCGCCCAGTCGCGCTCCTCGATCTCGTGCAGCACCTCGTCATAGGGGCGGGGCGTACCGCGCTCGGCCAGCTCCTTCATGCGGCGCTGCGCGCGCACGTCGGCCCCGGCGGTGAGATAGATCTTCACGTCCGCGTCCGGGAGGACGACCGTACCGATGTCGCGCCCGTCCATGATGACGCTGTGCTGCTTGGCCATGTCGCGCTGCATATCCAGCAGGAACGCGCGCACGGCGGGAATGGCCGACACGGCCGAGGCAAACTTCGACATCTCCGGCAGGCGGATGCGGTCGGTCACGTCCTCGTCGTTCAGAATCATCCGCTGCAGGCCGTCCGCGCCGTAGCGGATCTGAATCCTGACCTGCGGCAGCGCCGCGGCCACGGCCTGGGCGTCGTGCGGGTCGATCTGGTGGTCGTGCATATAGCAGCCGATGGAGCGGTAGATCGCCCCCGTGTCGACGTACACGATCCCCAGCTCTGCCGCCACGGCTTTGGCCAGCGTGCTCTTGCCTGCGCCGGACGGTCCGTCGACCGCCACGGCAAAAATTTTGTCACTCATTGCTGCATCTCCTTATATTCTGCAGCGGCGCAGCCCGCGCAGTGCCCGGTTGCCCAGGCAATTTGCAGGTTAAAGCCGCCGGTATATGCATCCGTATCCAGAATCTCCCCGGCGAAGAAGAGCCCGCGGACGAGCTTCGACTCCATCGTGGCAGGCTGTACCTCGCCCACCTTGACGCCGCCGGAGGTGATGATCGCCTCGCGCACCGGCCGCGGGCCGGTCACGGGGATCTCGAAGCTAAAGCGCAGGCGACGAAGCGCCCCTGCCCGTAACTTCGCGCTTCCGCAGA
>OLRH01001831.1_pt1 | contig 10813 bp, 5 predicted proteins | sample 1672321 | NCBI WGS metagenome assembly OLRH01 (sample SAMEA3136671, study PRJEB25190) | human gut metagenome | reverse complement strand
AAGCAAAACAAACTTACTCCAAAGTCATAAATAAAGTAAATCCAAGTATTGTAAATAACAGTTGTGATTTTAAATTATTAGAAAGATTGTGTGCCGAATATCAAAAGCAATGTTAATGAAATAAGGAAAAATGAGAAAGTTGAATTTTAACAACTCTGTTATGCAGCAGGAGGAGCATGCCACTAGGCATGCTCCTCCTGCTCTTTCGCCAACGGCAGCGTAAAGATAAACTCCGTACCAACGCCTTCCGTGCTGATACAGTTGATATTTTCTCCATGTGCCTGGATGATTTCTTTTACAATGGAAAGCATCGACACCATGAGCAACTAATTTAAACCAATCTCCCTGCTCGAATTTAGTCGAATAGGGATTCCCCTTCTCAATAGCATAATAGGTATAAGGGTTGTTGCATACATAACACCCTACGGCATAATATGGAGCGGAAGTAAATACCTCGCAAGTTTTCGTATCGGAGGTCGATTCGGTATAGTAATCCCAATATGCACCTAAATAGGGAGTTCCCTCTCCGGCAAAACCTCCCTTAGCCATACAGCCCCATTGATCATCAAGGTCTGCTGATTCTGAGATAGCGGTCACTTTACTAGGGAAAAAGCCGTTAAACGCTAGCCCACCATACAACACTTCATGTGAAAACATAAATTCTTGTACAAAAACGTTCGAACCGTCTACATAAACATCGGACCATACCCCCTTATCATCATATTCGATAGGAAATTCAGGATTAGGTTTAGATAAATCTAAAACGATGTTTTCCGCAGCAACCGCACTGCATACACAAACAGCAAAAACAAGTAATATTTTTCTCATGTCAAAAAAAATTTAATTAGTTAATATTTATTGTTTGATTATTCGAATATACTCAGTTCTATCGTTTGCACACACCGACAACACATAAATACCTGCTGGTAAAGAAGATACATTCAAACGAGACTTCGACCCGACCATCGTATCGCGATAAACAGCTACACCTCGAAGATCAAATACAGTCAATTCTGCGCCAACACAAGCTCTCACCGTCAGAATATCCCTGACAGGATTAGGAGAAGCTACGATTTTCAAACCTTCTGCCTCCTCAATTCCACTAACTTCGGTTACATGCACCGAAACCATTTTTGTCTGGACCCGCCCATTCGAATTGACCGTTAACGAGAAACTCGTATCACCCAATTTCTCGCCGGAAAGAATCAAATCATATCCCTCGATTCGGGCAGAAAGAATAGAGGGGTCTTCTACCTCGACCGTCGAAACGATCGCCGCAGAAAGATTATCGGCATCGGAAACACTCTCTAATAGCGAAATTTTTACAGGAGAACTACCCACCGACAAATTATCGGAAATCGAGATAACCGGATATTCATTATCGGGGAATACCGGCATAGCCGGGAACCAATAGTATTTTTCAAGAAGTAACGTATTCAACAGCTCGCCATTCGTCCCGTCCACTATGTGAATCCAATTGTTCATGTAATGGGACAGATAACCCGATTCCGTAGAAGTTACCACGACATTATCGGTCTGCGGGTCCACTCTCAAACCCGCACCATAGAACATCTGCACATACTCCCCGTCTTGATCGGGCAAAGTAAAAAACGATGCATTCAATTCATCGGTATCTATATTATAGCGTACGACTTTATTTTTACTTTCATCGGCAAAATAAAGCAGGTTAGATTTATATGCTGCGCATAAACTCCCGGCATTCCATGCCCCCCATGTATCGGCGACCCGACAACCGGAAGGTAACGACCGAGTCCAAGTTTCGAACGAAACCGGATTTATCCTAACCAACGCATTTCCATCGGCAGCCCAAATATTTCCGTCTCGCCCCAACACAAGTGTCGCGATAGACGGAAGTTCGATAGTAGTTTGTAAGGTGTGGTTTTCGGCATCGATCACCAATACGCCCTCCGATTGCTTCGCAGCAAAGACATATTTACCGGCTCGGACCATAGAACCTATCTGACCCGAATAAAGACCTTCGTCATTCGAGGTCCCTTCTATCACATCGCCGACCTTCATGTTTTCAATATCGAAAACAAAAATTCCCGATGAACTTCCTATATATCCCGTCTTCTCATCTACACCCAAAAAGGAACGGCCGTCACCGCCGCCTATTTGATCAAAAGCCGCTATCTTTTCCAACGAAAAGGCATCGGCCACGACCAGTCGCCCCCCTGTCGATTCTTCTTCGGTCGACTTCGCCTGTTTGGAAATCAAAAAGAATTTTTCACCGTAAATCGTTCCGAACTGCGTTGTGACACCCAACTTCTCATCGGGATTCTCCCGACGGAATACCCGGTACAACATTCGGCCATCATTCGTCAGGAAATTAATGGTTCCGTTATCCCAGCCATACCAATCTTCATTGACAAAAAATATCCCTTGCGAATAATCGACAGTTTCCTGTATATATGGTTCTACCGCTACGGCATTGGCATAATCCGGTGTACCGCTACCGGGTTTATCGTAATAAAATATATAGGTATATCGATTTTGTACCGGCATTTTATTGATTTCGGTCTCAGCCTCGTTTCCGCCTTCGCTTCGAGCCAAACAATGCCATGCTCCATCTTCCGAGACCGAAGGCGAATTCCAATGGTCCTCTTTGTCGACACACTCCCATTTCTTGAAATTATTCGGAGTCGCTGTAAACTGTCCCGTAGCATTATACTGAGGATAGGTCGTATCGCCGCCGACAACCAATGCAACGGTATTCTCTCCATTCAGGTCGAACCCCAATCCATCAACCGTGTAACCACCTTGCCGGCGCATCAGAGAAAACAAACGAGGATCCGTTTTCACCACATCGTTCAACATTTCCACGATTGTAGTTTCCTCCTCCCCTTTATAGCCCCACGCCAACGCTCCGGGTGTTTTCCCGTCGTTCCAAGCGATGACTAACATGGCTTCGACATTCCCTTCTCCTATCCAATAATTTATATCCGAAAAGGAAACGGCACGAACCGACATAGACCAACTGCCGAAAAAAGCTAAAAAAAGAAGTAAATATTTTCTCATCTTTCTATTTTTTTGGAAAGATGTCCCGGAGCCGAAACTCCGGGGACATCTTCGTTTTACTATTTCACAATCATAGACTTATCGCCTACAATCTTCTGGTTTTACATAAACTTTCGAAACTTCGATCGAACCGTCCTCATACACAGTTTTCACAATATTGATACCTTCCACGGGGCAAGGCAAAAGTTTCCCGTCCACCGAATAATATTCACGCAAACGCACCTCCTTTTCGACAGCCAGGTCATCGATACCGGTAGCCGTCGTTACCTTGAACAATATGCTAAACTGTTTATCCGACGTTGTCAATACCAAGTAGTAATAAGGATCGTTCGGCAAATCTTCTCCTTCACGAATTACGGTCACTTCGTTACCGGAGTACGAAACGGTCAACTCCTGATCTTCGACAGGGAATCCGCTACGTATCAACATGGCCGAAACACTATCGGTATTAACGACAGTCCGATTAAACTCTATCACGAAAGTTTTCGTATCGGGTTTAACGTCTAACGCTTCCTCGCCATCGAAACTCATCGACGGAGTAGTCGATACTATTTCCAATTCATCTAACCACGGCATGATTACGAAATCCTTCCAATAGGTGGTCTGGGCATAGAATTGACAAGTTTGGGCAGGGACATAAATCCGGCAGGTTGTCGGCACTTTGGTAAATGTATTGGAACTTGCACCGGTCGGCGGTGTATTGTTAATATAGATACGTTCCAAAGAAGAACAACCATTAAACGTATAAGTGGAAACCGAAGCTATTTTGCCATTGGCAACTACTTTTTTTAACTTAGCATCATTGCGGAACAAACTCGATCCCAACGTAGTTATCCCCGTTCCCAAAACAGCTTCTGTCAAACTGGAACAGCCATAGAATGCCGAAGCTCCCAAAGAGGTTACTTTATCGGAAAGATTTACCGAAGTAAGACTTGTACAACCGTAAAATGCATTCGTCCCGATAGAAGTTATCGATTCGGTAACCGGCAATGATTTCAAGCCCTTACAATTATAAAAAGCAGAATTGCCGATAGAAGTCACTTTTTCCGAAAGTTCTACATTAACCAGATTCGTACAGCCGTGGAACATATAATTAGGCACAGAAGTAACTCCACCCCCTATTTTTGCAGATTCCAATCCCGTACAGCTTTGGAACACATAAGTTCCCAGTTTAGTAACCCGATCGGGAATAGCTACCGATGTTAATTTCGTACAGCTTTTGAAAGCATAATCTTTTATCTCGGTAATGCTTGCTGTCAGCGGCAACTCGGTAAAGGCCGTACTTTGGAAAGCATATTTGCCGATCCCAGTAATATTCTCCGGCAGAACTACCGACGTCAAAGCGGAACAGCTGCTAAACATATAATCGGGAATAGAGCTTATACCTGTACCCAAAGTCGCCGATGTCAACTTCGTGCATTTCTCAAAGGCATAACTACCGATCGAAGTTACACTATTCGGAATAACAAGCGACTCTATCGCAGAGCAACCCGAAAACACATAATTACCGAGCGAAGTAATCTTATCGTTTAAAGGAATATCGGTCAACGATGAACAACCTTTAAATGCGCTCGCCCCGATTTCGGTTACCGACGGACAAGATATCTGCGTTAACGCAGAACATGTATTAAACGTATAGTCACTTATTTTCGTCACACCTGTCCCGATAGTTACCGTTTCCAACGACTTGCAACCGCTAAATGCATAGCTGTCCAATTCGGTCACGCTATTGGGAATATTCAACGTTTGAACCGATACACCATAGAAAGCCCTACTGCCTATCGACTGCAAGCCATCGTTAAAAGTTATGGCCGTTAAAGGATTATTATAAAAAGCCCAATCACCTATCGTTCTCACCGTAGCAGGCAAAACAAGAGAAGAAATTTTCGCACTGGCAAACGCACGTTCTCCAATAGTTTCGAGAGCACTTCCGAATGTTACGGATTCCAACTTCTTACAATCGCTGAAAGCATAATCACCGATAGCGGTCAAACTATTTCCCAACGAAACGGTAGCCAGAGAAGCACACTTGTTAAAGGCATAGTTACCAAGAGTACTCACACCGTTGGGTAATACGACCGATTTCACAGCAGTCTCGGCAAATGCATAATCGCCGATTGTTTTCAAGGAAGAAGATGAACGCTCCTGTGTACCCAAAGTCACTGTCGCCAAAGCACTGCAACCGTAAAAAGCATAATTGCCGAGCGTTTCGACCCCATTCGGTATCGCAATTTCAGTCAAAGCGGAACAGCCGTTAAAAGCGGCTTCGCCAATAGTCGAAACATTTCCTAACCCGACAGCATTCAAAGCAGAACAACCGGCAAATGTACGAGTACCCACCGAGGATACCGTAACCGGCAATTCCACCGATTGCAAAGCCGAACAGCCATAAAAAGCCGAATCGCCCAATAAAGTCAAAGAGTTCCCCAGAGCAGCCGAAGCCAACTTCGTACAACCCTTGAAAGCCAAAGCCCCTATCGATTCTATACCTGCCGGCATACTTACACCGGTCAAAGCGATACAATTCTCGAAGGCCGAGCGACCTATACTCTTCAATCCTTCACCCAAAGAGAGGGTTGCCAAAAGAGGACAATCGCCGAAAGCCTCATTACCGATCGAAACCGTTTGCGCAGGCAACTCCACAGATGTCAAACGGCTGCATCCGTAAAATACCCCTTCGCCGATTGTTTTCAAAGTCGAAGGAAAAATAACCGAAGTCAATTTAGCACACCCCATAAAAGCCATATCGTCGATACCGACTACCGTGTAAGATTCTCCCTCTATCAGGATAGTTTGTGGGATCGTCAAAATCCCCGAAAAAGAGGCATACGAATCGTCATACACCACGAGGGCAGTTCCCGGTTCCTCTCCCGGAGCGGCTATTACCGATTTATCGCCGACAACGAGCGTAACCGTATCGGTAGAAATCGTATCGAGCATGTTGCTCACCACACAATAATAACGCCCGGCATCGGAAGTTTCCGCCGAAACGATCGAATAAGACGACGCTTCGGCATCTTGTATGGCTACTTCGTCTTTGTACCACTGGAAATACAAACTATCGCCTTTGAACTCAGGGGCAAAAGTTACCGATTCTCCCGGAGAAACCGTCACATCTTCGGGTTGGACTTTCACAGAAGGAGCTGTCGGCCCGTTTTTAGGAGCCGGCGCAAGAGGTTTCCACGATTGAGGCGACATGTTTACCGAAAAATTCCAACCGTCCCAACAACCGTCAGTCAATTTACGGCCCGTAATTCCAGTCCCGGAGTATCCCCAAGCATCGCTATCGTTCGATTTCAACCAATAAGACCAATACCCTTGATACCAGCCCGATTGCCAATAGTCCTCGGGATCGGTACAGGTCCAACCGTCATATCCATACGACGAAGAAAAGATTACCCCGTTCTCATCAGGGGAAAGTGTTACTCCGTCCTTAGTAATAGAAAAATCGCCACTCTTGTTAACATCGTACCCAAAGCCCGATACAGTGCTTCCATACGCCGTTCCAGTTTCGGTCATGATGAAAAAACGAGGGTCGGAAGCGGCAATTGCACGCGCCATCGTTTCACCGGTAGCTTCACCGTCCCAACGGAATCCCCAAACCAGCGCCGAGGTTTCACTCTCGGCATTCCATTGTACGACGAACGCAGCGCGATTGGCCCCTTCGCCAGACCAGTTTTCGATCATGTCCATCGTGAAAGTTCCATCGGCAATCGCCCTCGGCGATACCATCTGCGGCTTTGCCGTAGGGTGCGGACGACCTTGCACAAGGACTTGTGCAGGTAATTGTAAAACCGCAAACAGCAATACCATCAAAGCATAAATCTTTCTCATCTTTGTTAAACTTTTAAGTATTAAATAAAAAACAAACAGTTCTTTCTCATTCAATACTTGCAAGATACACCACTTATATGCCTCCAAAACTTTCCCGGACTTCCCGGCGTTTTTTGTCACAGCTCATACCTCGCAAGCTTTTCGGACAATACACACGGCAGGTCTTCTGACTTACTCCGGTAACCGATGCCTTCCCAATCGTCATAATCAGTGGCTTTCAGTATTCTCGGGACCTTTTTATGGAGCTTACAGCAGCGGGACTGTTCGGGACTTACACCCGATTCCCTTTTAATCGGCGGACCTTTTTCAAGTAGCCGAACCTGTGTGCACTATATTTTTTTAAGTTATTTTCCTCTCGTTTCTTTCTATTTTTTCATAGTCATTCTTCTATATGTAAATCGGTAACACCCATTACTTCGGTCGAACATTCGCCCAACCAACCGTTGAATTGGTTCACTCCCGTATAAATTTTTATGAAATCGACACCCGGTAAATCGACCGGATTACCTTCGCTATCCACCGCCCAATCGATTTTAAAATTGGACTTTTCGCTACTGTTGGGGTGATTATCCGCATAACCCCAATCGTATGCGTAAAGGACATAATAACTCCCGTTTCCACTCTCGTCGATAGCGTTATCGGCAAGCCTGCTCCCTTTGAAAGTTATCGAACTTTCCGAAATCCATTGTGGATAATACGGTTGCTTATGGAAAGTGAGTTGCGATATATATCCTGTATTTCCATAATTGTCGGTCCACCGGACATACGTAGAATCCGTGATATTCGGATTGGAACAAGTCACCGGCTCCTTGTTTTCATCGGGTCGATAGTAGGTTATCTCATAATTCTTCAAAGTCTCTTTTTTATAATATTCGCTACCGGCCAACTCGTACCATTCATCATCGGGAACGCCATTCCCGTTCGTATCGACCGAGACCATCACTATCCCGGGTTCGCTACTACCTCCCAACGGGGCATCGGGACGAGGATTGTCATTGGCATAAAATGCGTTACCCAATATTTTGAAATCGTATTCTCCCGGCCGATTGACAATCGTATGGTCGAAACCGACGACAATATATCCGCCATAGCCTCCCAACGTGACCATCGTACGGGCGTCGTATGCCAAACAATCTTCGACTTTCTGCCGCATAGATTCTTCGGTATCTCCCTCGGTATATCTCGGAAGCTCATTGACAAACTGTCCCGGTGCAGGGCGATATTCATAAACCTTAGTTATGTAAGGGCTATAAGCTACCTCTTCTTTGCGAACGACAATACGCATAAGATGGGTTATGGGATTAGCCGCATCATAAATCTGGAATCGCAACCGATACGTTCCCGTTTCACTCGCTACAAACGTATAATCGCGTGTCGTCGCCACAATCGAATCGGTGACAGATACCGAATCGGACTCGTAAGAAAGAGCCCATTCATATCGTTCTCCGGTAAATCCCGGGTGTAACGTCAAGCCCTTCATGCGTTCCACTACATACGTATCGTCAAGCCCTAATGTAATCATAGAAGGATTATCGGACTGACAAGAGGCTATCAGCAAAATCAAAGCCATCGACAAAACATACCACACTTTCTTCATATCGGTTTATTTATTTTTATACAAAAAAGCCATGTGCGCCGGAATATCCCCGGTACGAACGCTCCATTTTCTTATCCCGTCCCGTCCATAACAATGCAGATTTCCGCTCGACACGTAATTCTTAGCATCCGTTACATAAACGTCTCCGGTCTCGGGATTTACTTTCAATCCATAAGGGATTTCTATATCGGTTTCCGTACCGTCCTTAATAAAACTATTTGAAATCAATTCCCCGGTACGAACATCGATAATACCGTAAGTAACATTATTTTCTTGCGAAATATTACTCCACTCCACGCTATACAGATAAAGCGAATCGCCGCAAATATCCATCTCGCTACAAGAGACATTCAAAGTATCTCTCACCTCCATGCGGTTTGTACGCTTATCTTTTTCCAGAACGAAAAGACGGGAAGGAATCTTCTCATAATCACCCCGAGATGAAACCCATAGTTTCCCGTATTTATCCGCCCGGATACGATGCAAGTTAATTCCTACGGGAATCTTTCGTATCTGCGTCATTGTTTCGATATCGATCACCGAAACCGTATTATCATAATTCGGTTTACGATAACCGCCTGAATTAGCCACATAAATAAGGCCGTCTTGAATGACCAACTCATCGGGTTGATAACCCACCGTTACCTCGGCCGTAATTTCGAGAGTAGCGGTATCGACTTGAAAGACAGCTCCGAGCTGAGCATTCGGGTCTATCCCTACCGGACCCACATAAGCCGAAACATAAGCATAACCTTTATCGAAGGCGATATACCGGCAATTGGGTATGTCCACTTGTCCCAATCGCTGACAAGAATGAGCATCGAGGACTTCGACTTTATGCGAACAGTTGATAACCGCGTACATCTTGGAACCATATATCTGAACATCGTTACCCACATCGCCCAATTCCTTTACCACGTTAGGATTTTTCTCGGCATACAAGTTACGGACATAATAGCCGTTATCGAAATCGACGAAATCGAGCGTACATTTATTCGAACCCATATTCCCCTCGTTCAACAAATAAAGTCCGGCATAATCAGACCGGCTGTTGTCGCCGAGCGGCAATCGTTCATATTCCGCCAAGATAATGACCTCGTCTTCCCGACAGGAAGTCATCAACGATATTCCCACCAGCAGGATACACGAAACAATATGTGCGACAACCGATCTCATTACAATTCAATGGCAATTCCAAAACGATAGTTACGCATGGGCATAGGATAATTAAGAACGACGTCGTATGCCTGATCAAACACATTATTAACCTCGGCCGTCACTTTCAGGTTCACCGATTTTATCCGAAACGATTTCACCAAAGATATATCGCTCGTGTACCACGGCTGCACATAATTATATTCGATATTTTCTTGCTGATTGTACCGTTCCCCTACATATACGAAACTATAATTCAAACTCCAATCGTCATAGCTCAAATTCAATATGGCCGATCCGCTATGCCAGGGTATATACGGAATCTGGTCGCGGTAATAGTTATCCCGAGGACTGGTTATATCTATCGCCTCTTGATAGGTGTATTGCACCTTCGTCATTAAACTTATTTCATACGGCAAACGGAAAGTCGCCGTAGCCTGAACGTCGACACCCCGGATATCGACTTTACCGAGATTGAGCATAGTCCACCGGAACTGCTGTCCTTTGGGATAGGCGATAATCTTGTCGGAAACGAGGTTATAATAAACGTCGGCTCCTGCATGAAATCCCGAGAGGAAACCCGTTTTCGGAGCGACAGCATAAGTAAATCCCACATTGTATTGCGTAGCGCTTTCGGGCTTCAATACCGAGTTACCCATATCGGCATAGTACAAGTCATTGAAGGTGGGCATGCGATATATCTGTTTATAAAAAGCGCGAAACACCCAATTGTATTTTTTAAACGGTTGATAAGAAAGAAATACCGCCGGAGTCACTTTACTTTTATTAGGTGCTTTTACTTGTCCCGATGCCTTCTCATCGACCAAAGTCGCCAAAACACTGGCCTGCATTTTCAAACGGTCGGCAAGGGAAAAAGCCGTTGCCGCCGAAATCCAGTGCGTGTACCGATCGGCCGACATGTACTCCGACAAACCGTTCCACTGCATATCGTATGCCACCGAGACGTCCCAATTTCTGAATATCGAATACTTATTGGCTACCGAGACATAAACCTCTCGTTGTTTATACTGGTTGTCGACCCGCATCAGCTTATCGTCGTTATTCATATAATGGGTATAATCGAAAGCATACTTGGCATTCACCTTAATCCCATATTTGCGGGTAATATCCTGTTGATAGACACCCTGCACGAAAGAATTCCGGTCCCACAACCGCTCTCCGTTGCGC
>OLRH01001826.1_pt1 | contig 10846 bp, 5 predicted proteins | sample 1672321 | NCBI WGS metagenome assembly OLRH01 (sample SAMEA3136671, study PRJEB25190) | human gut metagenome | reverse complement strand
GGTTGTAGCCTATGGTACGCAGAAAAAAGCCAATCTGACGGGAGCGGTATCTTCTGTAAAGGTCAATGATATTAAAGACATTCCGGTATCCAATACTTCCAGTTTGCTGCAAGGACGAATGAGTGGTGTTACCGTGAGCTCTTTCTCTGCGCAACCCGGTGCTGAGGGAGATGTGGAAATCCGTATCCGCGGTATAAACACTTTTGGTGACAGTAATCCTATGGTGCTGATTGACGGTGTGGAGGGAAGCCTCAACAGTGTTTCTCCGAATGATATTGAAAACATATCAGTATTGAAGGATGCGGCTTCCGCTTCTATATATGGTGTACGTGCTGCCAACGGTGTAGTTCTGGTTACAACGAAACGAGGAAATGCAGACAAGAAGACACTATCTTACAGCGGATCCTATGGTGTACAGAAAGCTACGGTTCTGCCTACATATATTAATTCATGGGATTGGGCTACTCTTTATAATGAGCAGAATGAGGCAATGGGAGATGTAACTACGAATTTTACTCCTGAAATGATTCAGCAAATGAAAGATGGATCAAGACCGGATTTGTTTGCCAATACCCGCTGGTCGGACAAAATATTCCGTTCTGCTCCTATCCAGACCCACCATTTGTCTATGTCGGGTGGTAATGCCACTTCTCATTATATGGGTTCGGTAGGATATATGGGACAGGATGGTATCATGGAAGGTACAAGTACTGACCGTTTTAATTTCCGTCTGAATGCTGACAGCAAGTTCATTGATATAATCACTTTAGGACTGAATGTTTCTGGTAACCATGAAGAAGTAGAGGAACCTACCATTGGTACTTACTATGTATTCGAACAGATGAAATGGCATTCCCGTCCTTCGGTACCTTATAAATACAGCAATGGTGAATGGGGATTTGTGGATGGTAACGATAAAATGCAGGCTATTAAGAATCCGGCTTATGCCACTACCATAACCTCAAAGAAGAAATACAGCCGTTTTGACGGTAAGGCTTTCCTGGAAATAGAACCGATTAAGAACCTGTCTATCAAGACCAGCTTTGCTTATCAATATAACCAATGGAACAGTATTGGTGCTGAACCTGCTTATATTCCTCAGGATTCGTATGGTAACCCTGTGGGAGGTAGTGGTAAGAATTACCTGACCGATGCTTATTATTCCGAAACTCAGTGGATCAACGAAAACATTATTACTTATCACTTTGATGTGAACGGCCATGCTTTCAACTTCTTGCTGGGGCAGTCTAACCAATATAATAATTTCCGTTCTACCACGGCAACAGGTGAAGATCTTCCGAGCGACAATATCACCGTATTGAACGGTGCTTTAAGTACTTCTGCTAAGGGAGATGCTGCCGAAGCTGCTTTGAGATCATTCTTTGGCCGTGTGAACTACAATTACAAGGATCGCTATTTGGCTGAATTCAACCTCCGTCGTGATGAGTCTTCCAGAATACCTAAAAAGACCCGTACCGGTTATTTCCCTTCTGTATCTGTGGGCTGGAACATTGCTCAAGAGGCTTTCATGGAGAAATATAGCTTTATCAGCCAGTTGAAACTAAGAGGTAGCTGGGGTGAACTGGGTAACCAGGAGATCGGTTACTATCCGTTTGCACAATATATCGGTTTGGGTAATAACTATGTATGGGGTGACAACAAAGTTTCGGGTGTGGCTATTTCCTCATTGGCTAATCCTGACATTAAATGGGAAACAACCGCTACTACGGATATAGGTATAGACGCCGCTTTCCTGAATAACAAGATTACCCTTACTGCTGACTATTTCTACAAGAAGACTTCTGATATTTTGCTGCAATTGCCCATCCCCGGAATTGTGGGTATTTCTACTGAACCTTATGTGAATGCTGCATCAGTAAAGAATGAAGGTTGGGAATTCGCATTAGGTTATAATGATCAATGGGGCGACTGGAAATTCGGTGCAAATGTCAACTTCAGTAAGGTGAAGAATGAAATTCTCGACCTGCACGGTAAAGATTCATGGATTACAGACTGGTCTATTAATCTGGAAGGACATCCTATCAATTCTTATTATGGTTATGTAGCCGATGGATTGTATCGCACACAGGCTGAAGTGGATGAAGCTAATGAAAAGAATTCTGTTGGCGGTGGTGCTTTGAAGTTGGGTGATGTCCGTTACAAAGATGTCAGCGGTCCGGAAGGTAAACCGGATGGAGTAGTGGATACTTACGACCGTACAGTGATCGGTAATCCGTTCCCTGATTTTACTTACGGTTTCGGTTTGAATGCCGCTTACAAAGGATTTGATTTCTCTGCTTTCTTCCAGGGTGTAGCTGGTGTAGACCGTATTGTGATGGATTATCCTACCGTTTCGGGTAATGTTACGACGGCATTCCTGGACCGTTATTCTGAAAGCGCTAACCCTAACGGGAACTTCCCGCGTCTGGGTAATGGTGACTATAACAGCCAACCCTCTTCATTCTGGTTGAAAGATGCTTCTTACCTGCGTCTGAAGAATATTGAATTGGGATACTCTTTCAAACAAGAATGGATTCGCAAGGCGAAACTGGAACGCTTAAGAATATATGTTTCTGCACAGAATATCCTGACTATTACCGGCATTGACGATTACGATCCTGAAAAGTATGGAACCGATACTCGCGGTCATGCTTATCCCAATGCCAAGACATTCTCTGTGGGCTTAAACATTACATTATAATTTAAAATAAAGAAGATCATGAAAAAAATATATTATTCAGTTATTTTGTCATTAGCCTTTTCCCTCTTTTCTTGTTCAGACTTCCTGGATCGTGAATCTTTGTCAGAGTTGTCTAACGGTAATTTTTGGAATACAGAGGCTGATGCGACTAAAGCGTTGGTAGGTTGCTACGATGCTTTGCAAAGTGAAGGTAGCTTGGGATTTTGCTGGCCGGGTGGAAATACTTGTAGTTTGCGTGAATTGGAATTTGCTACGGATAACGGCTATTTTGCCTGGATTCCGTGGGTGGGCCCCGATGTGATCACTACCAATACCATGAGCCCCACAGCAGCTGTTACTAAGGCTGTATGGAATGCTTCTTATGCAGGTATTGCACGATGCAATAATGTTATTGAAAAAGTACCGCAAATGCTGGAGAACGGTAAAATAGGTGAAGAAGCAGGTACAAGAATTGTTTGTGAGGCTAAGTTCATCAGAGCGTTGTTTTATAATCACCTGACCAGTCTGTACCGTGATGTTCCGAAGGTGTTTAATGTGTTGACTACTGAAACGAGCCAGGTACCTAAGTCGCAGAAATCAGAAATTGTAGCTGACATAATCAAGGACCTGAAGGACATTACTGCCGAAGGTATGTTACCTGTTACGGCTGATAGAGGCCGTGCTACCAGAGGTGCCGCATTGGGCTTACTGACCCGTGTATACCTGTACAATGAGATGTATAAGGAGGCTGCCGATGCTGCTTTACAGGTTATTAACCTGAGCCAATATGAAATAGACCCGAATTACAGTACCCTGTTTACGGAAGCTGGTGGTGCCAGCAAAGAAATAGTATTTGCCATTCGCTTTAAAAATACCGACCAACAAAATGGTGAGGGTGGTTTCTTAGCTTATAACTACGGTTATCCGATGGAATGGCAGTTGCCTTATCCGAATTTAGCAAACGATTTTTATTGCAAGGATGGTAAACCTATTACCTCTTCGGGAATTTATGATCCGGATGATGATTCAACTCGCGACCCGCGTCTGACGTATACACTGATGACGAAAAATGGTGATACGTATGACGGCAAGGTAAGTGATGCATGGTGGTCCTGGAACAGTCCATTCCAGTTGTTTATGCGTAAATATCAGAATCAGCCTACTACATGGGCTGCCGATAATCAGGATATGTATGTCATTCGCTACGCTGATGTACTGTTAATGCGTGCTGAAGCTTTGGCTAAGCAAAATACGGGTAAAGACGAAATTATGTCAATGGTGAACCAGGTGCGCCAGCGTGCCGATGTGATGATGCCGAAGGTGGAAGATGCTGAAGGTTCCAATCTCTCTTATGATCAATTGCTCGACGTGGTGAAGCATGAAAGAAGAGTGGAACTGGCTTTGGAAGGTACCCGTTATTTTGATCTTATGCGCTGGAAAGAAATGGATAAAGCATATGAAAGATGCCGGGCAGACGGTGGGGCAGGTTCTCATATCTTCGATTCGTCAAAAGGATATGTATGGCCTATACCTCAATCAGAGTTAGACAACAACAGAGCTTTGGTTCAGGCACCGGAATGGGGTGGTAAATAATTGAAATAAATTCCAGATAGAGGCTGGCCGGATGAAGATCCTGTCTGAAGGCCGGCCTTTGCTCTGCTAAATATAATGATATGAGAAGTATATACAGCCTATTGTTTTTGTTAATAACGTTGGGATTGAGTAGTTGCAGTGAAAAGAAACCCACCCTTCGGGAACAATCTTTCGATGAGGAGTGGTTGTTCTATCGTGGGGATATTGTTGAAGGTGAGAGATCAGATTTAGATGACTCACAATGGCGTCAGGTGAACCTCCCGCACGATTGGAGTATTGAAGATATCCCTGGAACAAATTCTCCTTTTACTGCAGATGCTGTCACCGAGGTTTCGGGAGGTTTTACTGTGGGTGGAACTGGCTGGTATAGAAAACATTTCTATGTGGATGCAGCTGAGAAAGGGAGATGTATTGCTGTCGCTTTCGATGGAATTTATATGAATGCAGACATTTGGGTAAATGATCGCCATGTAGCCGATCATGTTTATGGATATACTGCATTCGAGCTGGATATAACAGACTATGTGCGATTTGGAGAAAAAAATCTGATAGCTGTTCGTGTAAAGAATGAAGGTCTGAACTGTCGTTGGTATACAGGTTCGGGGATCTACAGGCATACTTTCTTGAGGATAACCAATCCGCTGCATTTTGAAACTTGGGGAACATTTATCACTACACCTGTTGCCACAGCAAATAGAGCGGAGGTACATGTACAGAGTATTCTGGCAAATACTGAGAAAGCAAACGGAAAAGTGATTCTGGAAACGCAGATTGTAGATAAGGAGAATCGCACTGTAGCCCGGAAAGAGCAACAGGTAACATTGGATAACAAAGAAAAAACAGAGGTTGGCCATACATTAGAAGTGGCTTCTCCGCAATTATGGTCTACAGACAACCCCTACTTATATAAAGTTGTAAACCGTCTTCTGCAAGACAATAAAATAATAGATGAAGAATGTATTTCAATAGGTATACGCAATATTGCATTTAGCGCAGAGAATGGTTTCCAACTGAATGGTAAATCCATGAAACTAAAAGGCGGATGTATCCATCATGACAATGGCCTTTTGGGTGCAAAGGCTTTTGACCGGGCAGAGGAAAGGAAAATAGAACTACTGAAAGCTGCTGGTTTCAATGCGCTGCGTTTATCCCACAATCCCCCCTCAACTGCTTTACTCAATGCCTGTGACCGTTTAGGTATGTTGGTGATAGATGAGGCTTTTGATATGTGGCGACAAGGTCATTACAAGGATGATTACGGACAGTATTTTGATAAGTTATGGAAAGAAGATCTGTATAGCATGGTTGCGCGGGATAGAAATCACCCTTGTGTCATAATGTGGAGTATCGGCAACGAAATCAAAGACAAAGAAACTGCTGAAGTGGTAGAGGTATGCAGGGAGTTGACAGGTTTTGTGAAGACGCTTGATACAACGCGGCCTGTTACGGCGGGAGTTAATTCTATTGTTGATGCAACGGATGATTTTCTGGCTCCTCTGGATGTTTGTGGTTATAATTACTGTTTAAACCGTTATGAATCGGATGCCAAACGTCACCCGGACCGCATTATCTATGCTTCGGAGTCCTACGCATCCCAGGCTTATGATTATTGGAAAGGAGTGGAAGATCATTCATGGGTGATCGGCGATTTTATCTGGACTGCTTTTGACTATATTGGTGAGGCAAGTATCGGCTGGTGTGGGTATCCGCTTGATAAACGTATTTTTCCTTGGAATCATGCCAATTGTGGTGATTTGAATCTTTCGGGCGAACGTCGTCCTCAGTCCTATTTGCGTGAAACGTTATGGAGTGATGCACCGGTATCCCATATTGTTGTGACACCTCCTGTTCCTTCTTTCCCTCTGAATCCGAATAAGGCAGATTGGAGTGTATGGGATTTTCCGGATGTTGTGGATCATTGGAATTTCCCGGGATATGAGGGGAAAAAGATGACAGTATCTGTATACTCCAATTGTGAACAGGTTGAACTGTTCTTGAATGGGGAATCTTTAGGAAAACAAGAAAATACTGCCGATAAGAAAAATACGCTTGTCTGGGAAGTACCTTATGCCCATGGAATATTGAAAGCCGTAAGTTATAATAAAGGCGGTGAAGTGGGCACTGCAACGTTGGAAAGTGCCGGTAAGGTTGAAAAGATCAGATTATCTGCGGACAGAACGGAAATCGTAGCTGATGGTAATGATCTAAGCTATATCACATTAGAATTGGTAGATAGTAAAGGCATTAGAAATCAGTTGGCTGAAGAATTGGTAGAATTTTCTATAGCAGGAGATGCTACGATTGAAGGAGTAGGTAATGCCAACCCTATGAGCATAGAAAGTTTCGTTGCTAATAGCCGGAAGACGTGGCGCGGAAGTAACTTATTGGTTGTTCGTTCCGGGAAATCTTCAGGACGGATTATTGTAACAGCAAAGGTAAAGGCACTGCCGGTTGCGAGTATTACTATAACTCAGAAAAAATAGAGACTGCCTAAAAATCAAATTTAAAAGAAGTATGAAATTGAGAGCATTATTAAAACGATCTATATTTGTCATCATAAGCTCGTTGATTGTCACAGCATGCAGTCAGGGCACGGATTGTTCCGTACGAAAGATTAAATTTGATCAGGATTGGAAGTTCCATCTTGGCCAAATGGAAGATGCGACAAAAGAATCTTACGATGATTCGGAGTGGCGGGTATTAAATCTGCCACATGACTGGAGTGTAGAGCCTCTTCCCGGTTCGGATGGCTTATCGGTAGGCCCTTTCTCCAAAGAAAGTGCCGGAGGTTTTGCTACCGGACAAACTGTAGGTGGTGAAGGCTGGTATAGAAAATCATTTACTATTGACCGTAAAGATGCTCATAAACTTCATTCTCTTTATTTTGAAGGAGTCTATGCGCAGTCCGAAGTATGGGTGAACGGACAAAAAGTGAATTTCAATGCGTATGGATATTCGTCCTTCAAATGTGATATTACTTCATATTGTCATCCGGCAGGTGAAGTGAACACCATTGCGGTGAAGGTTACGAATGAGGGGAAAAATTCCCGTTGGTATGCCGGTTCAGGTATCTACCGGCATGTATGGTTCATAAAGACCGATTCTGTCCATTTGGATGAATGGGCGGTTGCCGTACGTACTGCAAAGATGGCTGGTGATGAGGCTACATTGGCTATAGAGGCGGATGTGCTTAATGAAAAGACGGAGAAGGCAGGAGTAAATATGATGGTTACGATTATTTCTCCTGATGGTGAAGAGGTAGGAATGAAAGAGCAGACAGTGAGTGTTGACGCGGCTGGTAAGCAGACGGTTGCTTTCTCTTTGCCGGTGAAACAGGCAAAGTTATGGTCGGTTGATACTCCGCATTTGTATGAAGCGAAAATTTTAATTCGTTCCGGGCATGAAGTGTTGGATCAAATATCTGTTCCTTTTGGCATCCGTACTATATCCTTTAGTGCGAAGGAAGGATTTAAGTTGAATAATTTGCCTCTGAAACTGAAAGGTGGCTGTGTACACCATGATAATGGTTTGTTGGGGGCGGCTTCGTTGGATAGGGCGGAGGCGCGTAAAATAGAATTGTTGAAGGCAAATGGATATAATGCAGTCAGATGTGCCCATAATCCTCCGGCAGAAGCTTTTCTCCGAGCTTGCGATGAACAAGGTATGTTGGTGATTGATGAGGCTTTTGATCATTGGCAAAAAGAAAAGAATCCTCAAGACTATCATCGTTTCTTCGATGAATGGAACGAAAAAGATATTTCGGCAATGGTGCTGAGAGACCGGAATCATCCGTCTGTCATCATGTGGAGTATCGGAAATGAAATTCAGGAACGTTCGGATGATGCCGGTATAGAGATTGCTGAAAGATTAAGGAATATAGTGAAGAAATTGGATCCTTCACGTCCGGTAACTGCTGCTATCAACGATTATTGGGATAATCCGCAGCTGAAGTGGAAGGAAGATGCTGCAAAAGCCATGCAACATCTGGATGTGGCAGGATACAATTATATGTGGTACGAATATGAAAATGATCATCAGAAAGATCCCTTACGTATCATATATGGTAGTGAAACTGTTGCGCAGGAAGCAGCTGTAAACTGGAACCTGGTGGAAAAACATCCGTATATCATTGGTGATTTTGTATGGACTGCCCTTGATTATCTGGGTGAAGCGGGAATAGGGCATACACTGGAACTGAGCAAAGGCGAGAAGAATCCACAGTTTATGGGTTGGCCCTGGTATAACGCCTGGTGTGGAGATATTGATATCTGTGGAGAGAAGAAACCACAGTCCTACTACCGGGATATTATCTGGAAGGAAAGGGAAATAACAATGGCTGTACAGCCTTTGCCGGCTGTCGGGAAAACAGAAGATGTGAGCTATTGGGGGTGGAAGAACGAATCTCTTAGCTGTCGTTTCTCAAAATTGCAAGAACTTTTTGAAATTGTTTTTTCTTTTTGTGCATTTTTCTTTCCGTCCCGATCCTGCGTACCGGTGCGTACCGGTTTTCTCCGAGTTTTTACCGGAAAGCCTTCTTTTCTTTCTCTTCGTGTGTCTTTTTCAAAATTTACTCTTGCAAAAATGCGAAAATTCTTTATAATATGGCAAGTCTCTTATTTTAAGGACGCTTCCGCCTGTCTTTTTCAGAACCGGCGGCGCGTGCGGCGCTCTCTGCGCGGGATCTCCTGGCGCGGAAAGGGCTTGTCGATAAGAACGATGTCGTCCCCGATCTGCTTGATGCACTCCCACGGAATGCGGTATTCCTCCCCGCGGCCAAACAGCCCGAAAAAGCGGTAAGGCCCCGGAACGATGAGCGCGGTCAGCTGCCCGTCCGGCAGCCTGCATTCCACATCGCCCACATATCCCAGGCGGCAGCCGTCGCAGATGTTGATGACCTCCTTGCAGCGGAAGTCGGCAAAGCGGCAGTTCATCGTGCATCCCTCCTGTTCTCCTTTTACGGTATGCCCGGAACAGGACGTCCTATCCTTTTTTTCCGCATCTTCCCTCCGGTCTATGCCGGGGAGGAAATTTTTCACTATCACTACGGAGGTTTCCCCACATGACAGAGATCCAGCTCAATATGTATCACGCCTTAGCACTTGGCGCAGCCATGTATGCCCTCGGTCTGGTGCTGACGAAGAAGATCCCCGTGCTCAGCCGCTTCTGCATTCCCGCCCCTCTGGTCGGCGGTCTGTGCTTTGCGGTCTTCAACACCATTCTTTACGCAACAGGCACGGCGGTCATCACCTTTGACGACACGCTGCAAACGGTCTTTATGATCATGTTCTTCACGACCGTCGGCTTTACCGTCAGCATTCCGCTGCTGTTCAAGAGCGGCAAGGCCGTTATCATGCTCCTCATTCTGAGCATTGTGATGATCATTTTGCAGAATGCCGTCGGCAGCGGTGTGATGGCGCTGATGGGCAAAAATCCGCTCTTCGGTCTCGCCTGCGGCTCGATCTCGATGATCGGCGGCCCCGGCACGGCGGCGGGTATTGGTCCTGACCTTGATGCGGCCGGTGCCATCGTCGGCACGACGGTCGCCGTCGCGGCGGCGACGTTCGGCCTCATCTTCGGCTCGCTCCTCGGCGGCCCGATCGCGCGCAAGCTCATCGTCAAGAACCACCTGCGCGATGAGGTCGTCGAGCAGGTCACGGAAGAGGACGCCGACGATACACATTTCACCACCCACTCCAACAACTTTGTCTACGGCTTCCTGCTGATGCTGTTCTGCGTGGGCGTCGGCAGCATCGTCACCGCAGGGCTGACGAAGCTCTTCGGCTTCAACTTCCCGATCTACATCGGCTCGATGCTCGTGGCCGTTGTCGTGCGCAATGTGATCGACCACTTCAAGATCATGGAATTCCCCACCGCTGAGATCAGCACGATGGGCAACATGTTCCTCGCGATTTTCCTCTCGATGGCACTCTCGGGCCTCAAGCTCTGGCAGCTCGTCGATCTGGCGCTGCCGATGATCGTCGCCCTCGCCGCCGAGGTATTGCTGATGGTCGTTTTCTCGCTGCTGGTCGTCTTCCCGGTCATGGGCCGCGATTACGACGCCGCGATGATCACCGCCGGCTTCATCGGCTTCGGCATGGGCGCCACGTCCAACGCCTTCATGATGCCGATCTCTTTCGTGCGCTCGGAGATGGCCCTCGGCATACTTCGTCATTCCGATGGTGGGTGGTCTCTTCAACGACTTTTTCAATGCTGCGATCATCGCATTTGCCATTGGCCTTCTCGCCTGAGAACCGTTTGATGCCGCAAAGTCCATCGAAGCGCGCCGAACGATAAAAAATATCCCCGCTTCCCGTTCCGTATGTTTCCGCCGCGTGCGGACATACTGAAAGCACTACGCATGGGAGGCGGGGATTTTTATATGCTTGGCAAGGTGGAGATCTGCGGCGTCAACACGGCAAAGCTGCCGACGCTGACCGCCGCGGAAACGGACGCGTTGCTTGCGCGCGCCAAGGACGGCGACAGCCTTGCGCGGGAAAAGCTCGTCGAGGGCAATCTGCGGCTGGTGCTGTCGGTCATCCAGCGCTTTTCCGGCCGAGGGGAAAACGCGGACGA
>OLRH01001813.1_pt1 | contig 10891 bp, 9 predicted proteins | sample 1672321 | NCBI WGS metagenome assembly OLRH01 (sample SAMEA3136671, study PRJEB25190) | human gut metagenome | reverse complement strand
TCGTAGGTGGACTGCTTGTCGTAGCCGCCGCCGATCAACAGGCCCTCCTGTGCCAGCGACTGCATGACGGTGAGCACCTCGCCAACCATCTCCGGGTCGAGCGCGGAGGTCGGCTCGTCGAACAGCAGCGCCTCCGGGTTCATCGCCAGCGCCCGCGCGATGGCGACGCGCTGCTTCTGACCGCCGGAGAGCTGGCGGGGCTTGGCGTTGATGTAGGGGGCCATGCCGACCTTTTCGAGATAGGTCATGGCCGCGGCGCGGGCCTCCTCACGGCCGCGGCGGAGCACCTTGACCTGCCCGGCCATGCAGTTTTCCAGCACGGTCATGTTGTTGAAGAGGTTGAACGACTGGAACACCATCCCGACATGCGAGCGGTACTTCGGCGCGTTGACGCCGCGCCCGGCGACGTCCTCGCCGTGATAGAGAATCTGCCCGCCGGTGGGCGTCTCGAGGAGGTTGATGCAGCGCAGGAGCGTGGACTTGCCGGAACCGGAGGCGCCGATGATGGAGATCACGTCGCCCTTTTCCACGGTGAAGTCGATATCGCGCAGCACCTCGTTGCTGCCGAAGCTCTTCGACAGGTGCCGGATTTCCAGAATATTCTCTGCCATGCTCAGTTCTCTCCTCTCTTGCCGCTTCTGCCGCGGCGCTCCGCGCGCAGCATCTCGCCGTATTCGCGGCTCTGCTCGTCGAAGGGCGTGCCTCGGTCGGGGTAGCTGTACGTCCCCGCCGTCATGGTCAGCGCGTCGGCCTGCACCAGCTCATAGCTGTCGGGGCCGTCCATGCGCCGCTCCACGAGACGGAGAATCAGCGACGCGATCAGCGTCATCGTCAGATAGCCGACCATCTCGATCACGGCGGATGGGAAGTACATGTTGTTCACGCCCGTGATATACTTGTGCGCCGCGAAGAACTCCGTGAAGCTGATGATGAACATCACGGACGTGTCCTTGACGTTGATGATGAAGTTGTTGCCGATCTGCGGCATGATGTTGCGCAGCGCCTGCGGCATGATGACGCTCACCATCGTCTGCACATGTGTCATGCCGATGGCCTTCGCGCCCTCGGTCTGTCCGGGGTCGATGGAGATGATGCCGCCGCGGACGGACTCGGCCATATACGCGCCGGTGTTGATCGAGACGACGAGGATTGCCGCCGCCCAGATGTTGTCAAAGCGCAGGCCGCCGTCGGTGAAATACGGCAGACCGTAGTACACGAACACCGCCTGCAGCACCATGGGCGTTCCGCGGAACACCTCGACATAGACACGGATCACGATGCGCAGGAGCTTCAGCAGGAAGCGTTTGGGCAGGGGGTCGTTCTTCGTGTAGGGGATGGTGTTCAGCACGCCGCACACAAGGCCGATCACGCAGCCGATCGCCGTAGCGACCAGCGCGAGCACGAGCGTGTTCTTCACACCGTTGAGATATAAGACGTGGTACTTGTCCCACAGCAGGACGACGTCCTGACAAAGCTTTGTCAGCTTATCCATACGGAAGCTCCTTTCAGGCGGTGCGGCGGCCCCGCCGGGCCGCCGCGCATGGGGATATCAGCGGAATTTACACCTCGGGCTGGATGGCGATGGCCTGATCCATGAGGGCGTTGAAGTCGTCGGGGGTCATCGTTTCGAGCACGCTGTTGATGGCGTCCTTGAGCGTGGTGTTGCCCTTTCTCACGGCGATGCCGATGTTGACCTCCTCGGCGCGCTTCTCCTCGGAGGGATACTGGAAGTCGCCGCCCGTGCCGGAGAAGTCGAGGATGACGAGGTTGTCGTCGCGGGCCGCGGCGGCCTTGGCCGTGGGCATATCGGTGCAGACGAAGTCGACCGTGCCGGTCTGCAGCTGCATGATCATCGCGGGGGCGCTGTCGGCGGGGGCGATGATGTTCGCGCCGGTGATCTGGGGCAGGCAGGAGTCATACCAGTTCGTGCCGGACTGGGAGGTGCATCTGCCGCCGGCGAGGTCGGCGATGGACTTGGCGCTCGCGTAGGGGCTGTCCTTCGTCGTCAGGCAGACGGTGTTGGCGTAGTAGTACGGGCCGGCCATGTCGACCTCGTTGAGGCGGTCGGCGGTCATGGACTGGCCGGCGATGTTCGCGTCCATGGAACCTGCCTGCACGGCGGGGGTCAGGGACTCCCACGCGCTCGAGACGATCTCGAGCTTCCAGCCGTTGGCCTCGCAGATCTTCTTGGCGATCATCACGTCATAGCCGTTGGCATAGGAGCCGGGGACGTTCGAGATGGGGACGGCGCCGTTGGAGTCGTCCATCTGCGTCCAGTTGTAGGGCGCGTAGGCGCACTCCATGCCGACGGTCAGCACGCCGTCCTCCACGCCGGTGGAGCCGGAAACGGAGGTCTGCGCGCCGTCGGAGCTGCTCTGCGAGCCGCAGGCGCACAGCGCCAGCGCCATGGCCAGCGACAGCAGCAGGGGGAGAATTCTCTTCATGTTCATGTCTTTCTTGTCCTTTCTGAGATGAAGTGTTCGGCGCTCTGTCCGCGCCGGGGACAAAAAAAGAACCGCCTTCGGAGGCGGTCCATGGAACATGTGAAGCAACGGCCCGCAGTAAAACGGGGTCGGCTCCATACAGCCATTGATAGCACTCCACAAAAACTTGTGACAGTCCGGCAGATGTTCTCTGCCGACCCAGCACCGGGCAAGCCAGGCCGCTTGTCCGGAACTTCGGCGGTCTCCCCTTTCTCCGACGGCGGCAGCCTGGCCTTGCCGACGGGTACTGATGAATCCCGCGCCTCTATCTCTCAGCGATTCAATTTTCGCGGCTCAGCATAGCACCGGGATCCGCGGCTGTCAACCGATTTTTCGCATCTGCAGAAATTTTTAGCAAAATATCAGAAAATCCGGCCGCCGTACCGTACGATTCTGTGGGGAATGGCGATGGAAATTACTGGAAGGGCCGCTCCGCGGAGCCCGCGGCAAACGCACCTAGTGTGCGGCAATTGTACGCACAATTCTTGCGTTTTTCCGCGCCGCATGGTACACTCTTAAGGAGAAAACAACGGCAGGCCGCGCCGTCCGCTTTGCGCGGCCCAGTTCAATACAAGGAGTCGGTTATCACATGAGCAAAATCATCGCTGACGCGCTTTTCCCCCACATCACGAAAACGCCCGCGGAGTTCGAGACAAAGTATCCGCCGCGCGCCGCCGCGTGCACCACGCGCTTCGCCCCCAGCCCCACGGGCTTCATGCACATCGGCGGGCTGTATACGGCGCTGCTGAACTGTCTCGTCGCCCGTGAAAAGGACGGCGTGTTCCTCCTGCGCATCGAGGACACCGACCAGAAGCGCCAGGTCGAGGGCGGCGTGTCGGAGATCATCTCCTCGCTGCGCGACTTTGACATCCGCTTCGACGAGGGTCCCGCGAACGAGACGGAGGACTACGGTGGCTACGGCCCCTACCGCCAGTCCCTGCGCCGGGAGATCTATCAGACCTACGCCAGGGATCTCGTCGAGCGGGATCTCGCCTATCCGTGCTTCTGCAGCGAGGAGGAGCTGCAGGCTCTGCGTGAGCAGCAGGAGCAGGCCGGTGAGCCGCAGAAGGGCTACTTCGGCAAGTGGGCCGTCTGGCGTGACCAGCCGGACGAGCGCGTGCTCGAAAAGCTGCAGGCGGGCGAGCCCTATGTCATCCGCCTGAAGTGTGACGGAAAGCTCGGCACGTTCCGCACGTTCCATGACGAGCTGCGCGGCGACATCTCCATGCAGGAGAACATCCTCGACTTCGTTATCATTAAGCGCGACGGACTGCCGACGTACCACTTCGCCCACGTCATCGACGACCACCTCATGCGCACGACCGACGTAATCCGCGCCGACGAGTGGCTCTCGTCGCTGCCGGTACACGTCCAGATGTTTGAGACGATGGGCTTCCCCGTCCCGCGCTACACGCACCTCAGCCCGATCATGAAGCTCGAGGAGAAGGAGGGCGGCTCCGTCTCCCGCCGCAAGCTCAGCAAGCGCAAGGATCCCGAGGCCCGCGTACGCTACTATGACGAGGTCGGCTATCCCATCGCCGCCGTCACGGACTATCTGCTCACCATCAGCAGCGCCGACTATGAGCCGTGGCGTGCCGAGCACATGGACGAGCCCGTCACGGCCTTCCCGCTCGACATCACAAAGACCGGCGCTGCTGGGGCGCTCTTCGACTTCAATAAGCTCGCGAGCGTCGCGCGCAGCCGCGTCGCTCACATGACTCAGGATGAGGTTTTTGCCGCCGTCTCCGACTGGGCCGCGCGCTATCAGCCCGCCCTGCTCGAGGAGATCCGGCGCGACGAGGCGCGCTTCCGCGCGTCGATCGACCTCTGGCACGAAAACCGCATGGACGTTGCCAAGTGGTCGGATCTGATGGAGATGTACCCCTATCTCTATGACCGCACCTACCGCATCGCGGACGAGCCCGTGCCGGAGAAGTTCGGGAATCACCGCGCCTTCATCCCCGGCATCCTGCAGGCGTATCTGGAGGGCTTCGACTACGGTGACGATTCGTCCGTCTGGTTTGAGAAGCTGCGCACCATCGCGACCTCCTTCAACTACGCCGCCAAGACCGGCCCCTATAAGAAGCACCCGGAGAACTACAACGGCTCCATCGCCGACGTGTCGTCCTTCGTCCGCTTCGCGCTGACGGGGCGGCTGAACACCCCCGACCTGCACGGGATTATCCATGTGCTCGGCGAGGAGGAGGCCACTGCCCGCGTCCGCGCGTTCTGCGAGCGCATACAGGGGTAATTGATTTTCCGCAGCATATGTAAACGGACGGAAGCTCTCGCTTCCGTCCGTTTTTTTCGGCGGCGGAAAATTGGCGGGGCACTTTCTTTCTTCGGCGAAAGAAAGTAACCAAAGAACGCCGCAAGAAACCAGGGTTTCTTGACTTCCTAAGTGTGCCCCGTACTGTTTGGGTCGTTGGGGTGCGTGCCACACGTTTGAGGGTGCTTTGCAAGGAGCCTTAAATGTAGAATTGTCTCTGCGTTTGCACCGCTGCCGCTGACGGTGCAAAATGCAGGGGCAGTGTTCTTACGTTCGGGCCGTCGGGGACGCCGGCCCCTACGGAGATATACGGAAATTGAGGGCACACAGTTCTTATGTTCGGACCGAGGTGGGCATCGGCCCCTACGGAGATGTTTGGAAATTTTCGGTGCATGCTCCTTGTGTTTTGGCGCGCTTTTGGCTACTTTTCCCGCGCGGGAAAAGCAGCCCGCCGGAGGCACGGACAAGCCGATTCCATCACCACTCCCCGCCAGAACAAAAACCAGCAGGGGACAGCCCAAGGCTGTCCCCTGCTCAGTCTTCAAAAAGTCTCACAGAGTTCGCGGCTCTGGGGCCGCGAATAAAATCCAATCCGTTTTTTGCGGCGGCGTGTACGTCGCAAAAAACTCTTTGCGCGGAGTCGGAGTGTCGCAGGCTGGCTAAAGCCAGTCAAGGCACGGAGCGCAGCGTAAACTTTTTCTCCAAAAGAGCCCGGCTCTTTTGAGAATTTTTAATACCGCCGGATCACCGCGGCCACGCGGCCCATGAGGACGGCCTCGCGTCCGTCGATGGGCTGGTAATTCTCGTTCTCCGGCAGGAGCCACACCTCGCCGCCGCGGCGCTGCAGGCGCTTGACGGTCGCCTCCTCGCCGAGGAGGGCGACGACAATCTCGCCGTTGTTGGCCGTTTTCTGCTGGTGGACGACGACGAGGTCACCCGGCAGAATGCCCGCGTTGATCATCGACTCGCCCCGCACGCGCAGCGCGAAGAACTCGCCCGGCCGCCCGCCGGTGTCGAAGGTCAGATAGTCCTCGATGCACTCCTGCGCCAGAATGGGCGAACCGGCCGCGACGCTGCCGACCACCGGCACCTGATCCTCGCGCGGGAGGGGATTTGTCAGCGTGATGGCGCGGCCTTTGCCCGCCTCCTTGCCAATCACGCCGAGCTCGGCCAGATGCTTGAGGTGAAAATGCACCGTCGAGGGCGACTTCAGCCCCACGGCGTCGCCGATCTCGCGCACGGAGGGGGGATACCCCTGCTCGCGGATTGTCTCGGCGATATAGTCATAGATGCGCTGCTGCATCCGGGTCAGCTTTTCCATCGTTTCTGCTCCTTTTCCGCCTGTGATCGGTGGATTCCTTCCAATATACTCTGAGTATACCACGCCCCTGCGCAAATTGCAACGTTTGTTCTAAACTTTTCCGCATTTGCGCGCGTCTGCCGCCAAATCACTATTTGTCAAGCCATGGGGAATATGTTATAATATTTCAGTTCAGACGCCGCCGGTGCGCCGCGCGCGAAAGTTTAACAGAATATTCAGGAAACGCGCGCCAAAACGGCTATAATAGATAGAAAATAAACATTCAGCGGGAGGATTTCCTATGGCACGCAATATTTTGGTGGTGGAGGACGACCGGAATATCTCCGATCTCATCCGTATGTATCTGGACAAGGAGGGCTTCGAGGTCCGTATCGCCTATGACGGCGGCAAGGCCGTGGAGGAGTTCGAAAAGCAGAAGCCAGATCTGGTGCTGCTCGATATCATGCTCCCCGTGCTCGACGGCTGGGGCGTGTGCGCGAAGATCCGCGAGAAGGCCAAGACCCCGATCATCATGCTCACCGCCAAGGGCGACGTGGGCGACCGCATCACGGGTCTGGAGATGGGCGCGGACGACTACATCGTCAAGCCCTTTGAGATGAAGGAGCTGATGGCGCGCATCAACGCGGTGCTGCGCCGCAGCGAGATCCCCGACGACACAAAAAAGCGCCTGACCTTCGACAAGCTCGTCATCGACCTCGACAGCTACGAGCTGATCGTCGACGGCAAGAAGATCGACACGCCCCCGAAGGAGCTGGAGCTGCTGTACCACCTCGCGTCCACGCCCAACCGCGTCTACACGCGCAACCAGCTGCTCGACGAGGTGTGGGGCTTTGACTATTTCGGCGACAGCCGCACCGTGGACGTCCACATCAAGCGCCTGCGCGAGAAGGTGGAAAACGTCTCCGACCAGTGGGAGCTCAAGACGGTCTGGGGCGTGGGCTATAAGTTTGAAGTCAAATGAAAACGATGTCTGCATCCCTGAAAAAGCGCTTTGGCAGTCTCTACTGGCAGCAGTTTTTCCTGACAGCCGGGATGGTGCTGCTGACGATGCTGCTGCTCGGCGTGTCGTTCTTTGCGCTGAGCTATAACTACACCGTCTCGGAAAAGCGCGACGAGATGAACGAGCGCGCGAAGCTCATGGCCAGCGTCTCCGTCCCGTTTCTCGAGGCAGCGGACAGCGGCCAGTCGGACGATCAGGAGGAGAACCTGATGAGCATGGCGCGCGTGGCATCCATGGTCTCGAACGTCAACTTCCTCATCGGCGACGCAAACGGCAACATCTTGCTCACCACGGACGAGCAGTTCGTGAACAAAACGATTACCCTGCCCACGGACGTCACGCAGCAGATCGTGAGCGAGGGCTGCTACGAGGGGCGGACGCGTCTGGGGTCCATGTACCAGCTCAAGCAGTACGTCGTCGGCGTCCCGGCGGTGGACTCGCAGTCCGGTGAACTTGTCGGCATCATCCTCGCCGTGATGGAAAACCGCTCGCTCATGCAGATGTGGCGCTCGTTTATCGGGCTGTTCTTCATGACCTCGGCCATCATTCTGCTGATTGCCTTCGTCGTCAGCTCGCTGACGTCCATGCGCCAGATCCAGCCCATCCGCGAGATGGTGCAGGCCACGCGCGCCTACGGCAGCGGCGAGTTTGACGTGCGCATGCAGGACAGCGACCGAACCGACGAAATCGGCGAGCTGGCCGCGTCCTTCAACGCGATGGCGGATTCGCTGCAGGAAACGGAGCGCCAGCGCCGCGACTTCATCGCGAACATCTCCCACGAGCTGAAAACGCCCATGACGACCATCGCCGGCTATACCGACGGCATCCTCGACGGAACGATCCCGCCCGAACGCGAGCGGCAGTATCTGCAGATCATCTCCGACGAGAGCCGCCGTCTCTCGCGCCTTGTGCGCCGCATGCTCGACATCTCCCAGATTCAGTCGAAGGAGATGAAGAAGGAGGAGTTCGACCTCTGCGAAAGCATGCGCCTGGCGCTTCTGTCCATGGAGCAGAAGATCAACGAGCGCGGGCTTGACGTCGACGCCGACATCCCGGAGGACTCCGTCATGGTGCTCGGCGACAATGACCTTATCACGCAGGTGATCTATAACCTGCTCGAAAACGCCACGAAGTTCGCCACCCCCGGCTCAAAGCTCTATCTGGGTCTTTCCACCGGGGCGGAGACGGCGGTCGTGACCGTCCGCAACCACGGCAGCACCATCCCGCCGGAGGAGATCCCGCTCCTGTTCGAGCGGTTCCACAAGTCGGACAAATCCCGCAGCGCCGACAAGGACGGCTACGGGCTGGGGCTTTACGTCGTCAAGACGATTCTGGCCCAGCACAAGGAAAAAATCACGGTGACAAGCGAAAACGGCCTCACGTCCTTCAGCTTCACCGTCCACCTCGCGCAGAATCCGCGTAATTATTGAGAGGAAGCATGCCCATGAATGAGGACAACCGCGAAAACCGCAACTGCCCGGACGAGCCGCAGGAGATTGTCTCCTGGTACCGGTGCGACGACGAGCCGCAGGAGGTCGTGTGCAGCTATCAGCACGACGAGCCCCTCCCCGGCCATGCCCGACCGCAGAGCGCGCCCCCGCAGAAGCAGCAAAAGAAGAAAAAACGGCTCGGCCTGTGGATTTTCCTGGGCTGCCTTGCGGCGATTGCCGTCGCCGTGGGGATCGGGCTCGCCGTCTCCGGTGGGTCTGACGCGCCGGGCGGCGACCTTCCCGAGGACGGCTCGGCCAGCAGCATCATCGATATTTTTCAGGACAAGCAGACGAGCATCCCCCGCATCGCCGGCGCCCCGTCCGTCCGCATGAACTGCGTCGATGCGCAGGGCGGCGAGCTGACGGCGCAGGAGGTCTTCGCCAAGGTCAACCCCGCCGTCGTCACGGTCATCGCCATGGAGGACGAGAGCAAGGGCACCGCCTCCGTCGGCACCGGCGTCATCATGACGGCGGACGGCTATATCGTCACGAACGCGCACGTCATCTCCGGCGGCAAGAGCTGCCGCGTCGCCCTCAGCAGCGGCGTGACGCTCGAGGCGAAGCTCGTCGGCTACGACGAGGAAGAGGATCTCGCCGTGCTCTATGCCGAGACGCAGACCGACCTCCCCACGGCGGAGTTCGGCAACTCAGACCTGTGCAGCGTAGGCGACACGGTCTATGCCATCGGCAACCCCCTCGGCGTGGAGCTGCGCGGGACGTTTACGGACGGCATCATCTCCGCCATCAACCGCCAGGTTGAGGTCGAGGGCAAGACCATGACCCTCCTGCAGACGAACGCCGCGCTCAACAACGGCAACTCCGGCGGCCCGCTCATCAATGCCTGCGGGCAGGTGATCGGCATCAACACGCTGAAAATGTCCGGCACTGGCAGCGACGAAAACGAGGCCACCGTTGAGGGGCTCGGCTTCGCCATCCCGATGGGGAGCGCCTGCTTCGTCGTAAACGACATCATCGCCTACGGTGAGTTCCGCGGGACGCCTTCCCTCGGCATCACCGTCACGACCGTCGCCGTCGGCAGCGGCACCGCGCTCGAGGTCTATTCCGTCATCGACGGCTCCGGCGCGGACGAGGCCGGGATGCAGGCGGGCGACATCATCACCGCCGCGAACGGCCAGACCATCCGCACGACGAGCGACCTCATGGCCGCGCGCCGCGGGCTCAGCATCGGTGATGTGATGCACCTGACGGTCGAGCGCGACGGCCAGACGCTGCGGCTCGATGTCGAGCTGCGCTCCGACCGCTCGTTTGACTGACCGGGGAGGAGCGCGATGGAATACCACATTCTCGCCCTCGGCGACGTGACGAGCGAGACGGGCGTGCGCCACCTCGCGCGCCGGCTGCGGGAGCTGAAGCGGCTCTGCGGCATCGACTTCACCGTCGTCAACGGGGAAAATATCTCCGGCGTCGGATTAACGCCCGAGCAGGCGGAGGATCTCTTCGCCGCCGGCGCCGACGTCATCACCCTCGGCAACCACACATGGGGGCGCATGCAGATCGCCGACTACCTCGACGACTGCCCCTATATCCTGCGCCCCGCGAACTTCACAAACCGCGTCCCCGGCCGCGGCTGGGGCGTGTACGACTGCGGCCGCGTGCAGATCGGCGTGATGAACCTCATCGGCCGCTGTGACCTCGACTTCCACGCCGAGAACCCGTTTACGACCGCCGACCGGCTTCTCTCCGGCGGCGAGAAGCCCACGTTCACGCTCGTGGACTTCCACGCCGAGGCCACGAGCGAAAAGCTCGCCCTCGGCTACTATCTCGACGGGCGCGTGTCCGCCGTCTGGGGCACGCACACCCATGTCCCAACCGCCGACGAGCGCGTGATGCCGAAGGGGACGGGCTATATCACCGACCTCGGCATGACCGGGCCGATTGAGTCCGTCATTGGCATCCGCCCCGAGCAGTCGGTCGAGACATTTCTGGGTGGGCTGCCCGGCCGCTACCGCGCGGCGGACGGCCCCTGCAAGGCGCAGGGCGCGATTTTCACGCTCGAAAGCGATACCGGGCTCTGCACCGGTGTCGAGCGCGTCGACATCCGATAATAACAAACAGACAGAGAAGGAGAAACACACATGTCCGTAGAAAAAGTCCGGGCTTATCTCGAGCCCTTCGGCGTGGCCGACCGCATGCGCGAATTTGAGGTCTCCAGCGCCACCGTGGAGCTGGCCGCCGTCGCCGTCGGCGTCGAGGCGGCGCGCATCGCCAAGACCCTCAGCTTCAAGATCGGCGAGGATCCGATCCTCATCGTCGCCGCGGGCGACGCGAAGATCGACAACAGCAAGTGCAGCGGATAATCCGTTTCGT
>OLRH01001809.1_pt1 | contig 10915 bp, 7 predicted proteins | sample 1672321 | NCBI WGS metagenome assembly OLRH01 (sample SAMEA3136671, study PRJEB25190) | human gut metagenome | reverse complement strand
TGATAAGAAAGTGTAAATGCTGGTTCATTGAAGAACGGATTCACGTTCTTCATATACTTATAAATGAGATATAATGTGGTAAGTCTCTGCTGTCCATCAATCAGTTCGTACCGATCTTCTTTTTTACGAACGACCACCGGCTGCAGGCAATAATTTTTCTTACCATTCTGATATATATCATCTAACAGACGTACAACCTCTGTTTCACTCCATCTATAGCCTCTTTGATATGACGGAATATAAAAAGAGCCTCTTATATCAGCTACGAATTTTGTTTCCAGTATAATATTATTGCCCATAGCCCAACCTCCATCTGTGCTTTAATCACATTCTTTTGTTTACTAATATTCCTTTACATCTTCCCATGCCCCCGATAGCCCATCAAGATAAATTCCTTTAACCTTAAAATCAATAATTTTGATTTATCGCTCTGTTCAACAAAATGAATATACTCCTTCTGCTGATTTATATTAGGGACTATTATCTCAAGCCTTTTTAATTTTTCCATAGAAATGTTATACATGGAACCGCTGGTACCTGTAGCCATGGAAGAAAGAACCTTTCGTATTTCTGGGTGGCTAAGAAACTGTTTAGCGAACATCGGCATGATCTCATGTTTAAAAATCAGCTTCCATAGTTTATCTGGTAACATCAACTCAGGATAATCCTGATCAATTAAAACAGTTGCTCCTACATATTCCCGTGTATTGGCTCTGCTAAATAGTAAATCTCCCTTCTGTGGATATACTCCCTTTGTTATTTGCTTCGTATCGCGCAACACCTTGTATTCATTAGCATCAAAAGAACCATAGGTTACAGCGCTTACTTTTAGTACTGCTTTCTGCCCTGGTTGTAGTTTTCCTGCGTCGCCATTAAGACATTGGCCGGAAACGATTTCTTTTGTAGCCTGATCCAGCGTCATGGTTGGCCAACCAAAAGGATTCTTTACGGGATCGCCAAACATCTCGATAAATTGAGAATTGCAAACAGCTGACAGCATTATCCGATGTATTTTCTATGCGATTCCTTCACATTATTCTGATTGACCATAGCATATTGTAATGTCGTATCAATACTTTGATGACCCAAAAGTTGCTGCACCTGCTCGATTGGCATACCTTTGTCAATGGCCATTGTAGCCAACGTCCTGCGAAATTTGTGAGGATGCACCTTATTAAAGTTCAATTCACGACCAATTTTGCGAAGACGAATTTCAACACCGCTAATTTGTAAACGCTCGTAAGGCTTCAGAAGGGATACAAACAGAGATTCGTTACCATCTGTACGTTCTGACAGGTAACGTTGCAAATGGATTTTCGTTCTTGCATCAAAGTAGACCTTCCTCTGTTTATTACCTTTGCCGAATACAATGCACTCGCGATTCTCAAAATCCAAATCAGAACGATTGAGCTTAACCAATTCACCGACACGAATGCCAGTAGAAGTCAATAAATCAATCATTGCAAGGTCACGCGTATTGTCGCAGTGGTCACGCATAAGCTCCAACGCTTCATCGGAATAAGTCTCTTTCACCGTTTTCCCGGTCTTAACCTTGTGAATCCTTCTCACTGGGCTTTTAACAATATAGTCCTCATCCTCCAACCATGCAAAGAAAGAAGAAAGAATGCGTCTTACATTATCCAAAGTGACCTTACTGACAGTTCCTCGACGCTGGTATGTATCGAGATAGCCTCGTAAATCTTCCGTGGTGATCTGGCATTCTGGCTTATTGATGTCCTCCAACATATTGCGAATCGTTGATTCATAATAGCGCAGAGACTTTTCAGAGCAGCCTTCCACACGCTTTGCAGCAATAAACAACGGAAGCATATCATGCTTTGTGTTTTCCACCACAGGCTTGTCTCCGGCCAGCATAGGCAGATGCTTATTTAGGCTCCGCGATAGTGCTTCCATTTGATCTGGTGTTAGGATTTGTGACAAATCTTGTTTTATGTTTGTGATTATCTGATTGATCATGGTGCTTCCTCCTTTTCGTACCCTCCGTTATCCGGTTGTCCACGAGCCGGAGGAAACTACATGACCATATTACTTAGCCAAGATTCTCTGCAATGATGCGTTTATATGTTGCGGTCAGCTCAGAAAGAGCCTTTTCGAGTTCAAATTTTGATTTATCGCTCTGTCGGACAAATGCGGCAAATTGCTCCTGAAGCTCCATTGGTGGAATGTAAATAGTGATGTTTTTTAGTTTGGTAACATTAATGCCTTTCATGATCTGACCATTTCCAACCATCTCAATCTGATTAACCACATTCGAGCTATAGTGGAACTGGCACATCAAAAAGGATGGTAGTAGTTTTGTTTTATCCGGGCGTATTCTAAGAACATCAGAAGCTATAATTCCCGGTGTATAATCAGCAGGATACAACGCACATTGGCCTATGTTTCCCTTTCTTGACATTGCAATGTCGTCAGGTTGAATTAAAAATGGTGTAAGCTGTAATGCCTTTTCCTCACCCACATAGGTGTCCGCTGGGATAGAAAATGCTGCATTGACTTGAGGAATCCCCCATACAGGAACACCTTCTTCCGTATACTCAGATTGCTTCAGTTGTGTACCAAATGGGCCACATTTAATATCATCATCATTCTCGCAAGCAGCTATCAAACTACATGTATTAAATGACTGCCTTTTCGCTTCAAACTCCCCGAAAAATTGAGATTTCACCAGTTCATCCGTGGCCGCAATCAGCTTCTGGTAGGATTTCTTCGTGTTATCCATGGCCCAGAGTAGTTCAGCCAATTCCTTTTGTTTCTCCATATCAGGGAGCTTGAACTCGTAATTCTTCAAGTGTTCCCATTTTACACGAGGTGAAAGGGAGCCTGCGGATTTGCCGACAGCAAAGTCAAACAAATCATCATTCTGGATGATGAACGGGAGCAACTCCGGCAGAATACGGTCAGGTTTTGCTTCGATAACAGTGATATCACCAGAGCAGATGCCATCAAATGGAGCAACAGCAGCCTTTTTGAGGTAGGCTCTGCGGCGGCCAAACAAGACATTCCCCTTGCGGAACATCTTACTGAACGTATTTTCGCTGCCTTCATCCCAAGCAGTCAATGTAATCTCTTCCGGGATCAGGTGTTCCAGCCCAACGATAGGATAGCCATCCTTGCTGCCTTTGCATGTCTCCTTATGTTCTACAGCGACATCGCCAAGAAGGACTTTATTCATTGACATCTGCCTCCTTTACTAATAGTGCGTTCAATTTTTCATAGCTCAGTTTCATCATTTCGGAAGCAGCCAGCCAACTATCATAATGCTCCTGAACATTACGATTATCTATATCTTCTTCGTTAACCTCTGGTTTCACATACAGAGGAATGCTCAAGGAGAAGTTATTATTTGCAATATCCTGAATAGTAGCTACCTTTGCAAAATCAGCATCATCAACATAGCTGTCATACGCGGCAGCAATTCGAGCGATGTGCCGTTCTTCCAGATAGCTCTGCGCATTTTTGCGCTCAACCTCATTTACCGCATTGATGAACAACACCTGTCCACGACGTTCAGGGCGCTTATTCATCCGACAAATCATGATACAAGCTTCCATCGGAGAGTTGTAGAAAAGATTCGGTCCGAGACCGATAACACATTCTACTTTATCGCCGCGCACCAGTCTTTCACGCATTGCACTTTCCTCATTACGGAAAAGAACTCCGTGCGGGAACAGGATAGCGCATCGGCCAGTATTGTCCTTCAGACTTGCGATAATGTGCTGAAGGAATGCATAATCAGCACGACCTTGCGGAGGCACACCCAAGAAGTTACGACCATATTTATCACTTTCAAATGCTGCGCGATCCCACTGACTAATTGAGTACGGCGGATTTGCCAGGATAAGGTCAAATTGCTTCAGTCTACCATTCTCAACGAAGGCCGGTGCTTTCAAAGTATCTCCATTTACGATATTAAAGTCCTTAACTCCGTGCAGAAACAGATTCATCTTGCCAATAGCAGAGGTAAGCGCATTGATTTCCTGACCGTAAACAGCCACATTTCGCCATTCCTTACCTTGCTCTTTTAAGTACGCAATAGCAGAAATAAGCATACCTGCACTACCACAGGTCGGATCATAGATAGATTCCCCCGACTCCGGCTTCAACATCTCAGTCATCAAATGCACAACAGTACGATTCGTGTAAAACTCCTGTGCTGTGTGACCGCTGTCATCAGCGAACTTTTTGATCAGGTATTCGTATCCTTGACCAAGTTCGTCTTCCGGGCAGTTAGCAATAGAGAGTGTCTTGGTACTGAAGTGCTCCAACAGATCCTTCAACAACCTATCAGGGAGCCTGTTCTTATTTGTCCAGGCACCATCACCAAAAATACCTTGTAACTTGTCAATGTTGGCATTTTCCACTTTGCGGAATGCCTCAACAATGGCCACACCAACATTTTCGGATACGGCACGCACATCGTTCCAGTGATACCCCTTGGGAACCACAAAGGTATGGATTTCGTCAGCATCAAATTCGGCAGCGTCATCACCATATTCTTCGATAGCAAGAGCAGTTTCTTCATCGTATACATCACAGATGCGCTTGAAGAACAGCAGCGGAAAAATATATTGTTTATAAGCACCAGCATCAATATTAGTTCTTAGGAGGACAGCGGAGTTCCAAAGATAGGATTGCAGTTCCTCAATGGTTATTCTTTTACTCACTGATATAACCTCCTTCCAGCAAGAGTTTACGCATCTTTTCTTCGGCTGCAATCATTTCTTTGTAAGCCTCAAAATACTGTCTACGGATTTCTGCCGGAGGAACAGTTTCCTGCTCCTTCTTTTCGATATAGTTGTTAATCGCAAGAGAAAAGTCTTTCTCCCGAATTTCTGGAATCGTAACGATTTTGACCTTTTCGATAACATCTTCGTATTCCGTATAGTAGTTGAATACGGTTTGGATATCTTCTTCGGTCATAATGTTCTGTGCTCTCTGGGGAGTATAAATTCCGGAGCCATCAATCATACAAATACGGCCACGATGCTCAGGAGCTTTATCATTATTTAAGAAAAGAATGCAGGCAGAAACACCAGTAGAGTAAAATACACCACTGGCCATCGTAATGATAGCTTCCAGTTTATCGGATTCCACAAGGTGCTTGCGAATCTCACCTTCTTTGCCGCTTCTAAAGAGCACTCCCTGCGGCAGCACCACAGCACAACGACCAGTTTTCGGATTCATAGACTTAATCATGTGCTGAAGCCATGCAAAATCACCATTGGAATCGGTCGGGCATCCCCAAATATTTCTACCGTAAATATCGCTGCTGAATTGTTCAGCTCCCCAGTTTTTGAGCGAAAACGGTGGATTTGCGACTACGCAATCAAAGGTCTGCAATGATCCACGTTCCAGATAGTTCGGGGAGCGTAAGGTATCGCCCTGTGTCACTTTGAAATCTCGTGCACCATGCAAGAACAGATTCATTCGAGCGATAGCAGAGGTTGCCAGATTTTTTTCCTGACCGTAGATTTTTCCATAGGTCAACTTGTCATCATGCATATACCGGATAGCCTCAATGAGCATACCACCCGTACCGCAGGCTGGATCGTAAACGGTCTCTCCGGCCTTAGGAGCCATCAGCATAATAAGTAATTTGACAATCGAACGCGGCGTGTAGAATTCACCGGCATTCTTTTTGGAGAGGTCAGCAAATTTCTTAATCAGAAATTCGTAACTGTCACCCATTACATCTGCGGAATAATTGTTATTACCGACCTTGATTTTGGACATATGTTCAATCAGGTCTTTCAGACGCTCGTCAGATAGTTTTGTTTTATCAGTCCAGTTTGCATCATCAAAGCTACTGAACACACCACTCAGCGTATCGGGATTAGCACGTTCGATTCCATTCATGGCTGTAACAATAGCTACACCGACATTTTCACTTGCTTCACGAACATCTTTCCAGTGGCAGCCCTCCGGAATGACAAAGCGGTGATTTTCCGGGAAGCTGGCGTATTCCTCGTCACCACCAGATTCTTCGAGAGCAACTTGAGTTTCTTCATCATAAACGTCGGAGAGACGCTTGAAGAAAAGAATAGGCGTTACATAACTCTTATATTCGTCCTGATTGATGGGGCCACGCAGAATATTGCAGGCTTCAAACAGGTGAGAAAACAGCTTCTGACTGGTTGTTTCTTCCGGATGTGCGGCACTGGCTTCCAATTCCATATCAGCTATATCCATAGCGGATTGCATCATCTCAGCACGACCTCCTGTCTTAACTTTTTTACCTGTGGAAGGTTTTACACCTACGCTACCACTTTCCTGAATTTTCTCAAATTTAGCAGGATACTCATTTTCAAATTCCAGGAGAATTTTCAGGAGACGCTCGTCCAAAAATGTAAGAGCGTGTTTCCTGATATCAGTAGGTACACCATAGTACGCCTCGGCAACAGCACCGGTGATAGCCGCCAAGGTGTCACTGTCACCTCCAATAGAAATGGCGTTGCGAATAGCATCCTCAAAACTGGTAGACTCAAAGAATGCTTCGAGTGCCTGAGGGACGGTATCTTGGCAGGTTTCGTTAAACTGGTAGGTATCACGAATGGAATCCAATGTGAAGTTAATCGGATAGTAGTTTTTCACAATATAATCCTGAATTTCCATCAGACTGCTGCCAGTACGAGCCAGATAGACTGCAATGGCAGTAGCTTCCGCCCCCTTAATTCCTTCTGGGTGATTGTGGGTTGTCTCGGTAACTGCTCTTGAAAGTGCTGCGGCTTCAGCAACAGAATTAGCTACATAGCCACATCCGCCGACACGCATTGCTGCTCCGTTTCCGTAGCTATTATATGGGTGAGGATTGTCCGAATACATCCAACGATAAAAGGAACCACCATAACCACAATGTGGATAGGGCCGTCCAATTCGCTGCATAGATTCAATCGTTATATTACTTAAATCACTGTAGTCAGGCTTGCAATGCATCAAAGCATCACATACAGCCAGAGACATGACGGAATCATCGGTAAAGAAACATTTATGCGTAAGGAAATCAAAATCTTTCGACCTATGATTATCCCATTCAAATCTGGAACCGACGATGTCGCCAATGATTGCTCCAATCATCTAGTTTTCTCGCTTTCTTTTTTGTTATTAGTAATACTGCTCAATATAGCTATAAGCCTTATCAAAGACATCTTTATCCTTGATTTTGTATTTGATCCAAACAACACTGCGAAGGGCTTTCTTGACTTCCTGCTTACCAGCAGTAGTGCTCTGCCAGCCATCGAAACGCACAATTTTTACAATGCTGTCAATATCAGCAACGATGCGCTCAACAATAACAGGAGTGCTTCGGTTTTTCAAACCGTTAAAGAGTTCCGTCAGCGCAGCGATTCCCTTATCAACTTCCTGCTCTGGCACTACTTCTTTTTCAGCCTGTGCTGCTTCCTTCGCCAATTCCAATAGAAGTTTCAAGAACTCGATACTGGTCACCAGGCCCTGTTCGTGCTTTTCTCGCAATGTTTCCAACTTTTCACCAAGCTTGATGAATTTCGGGTCCTTGGTGTGATTCATGATTTTGGCTACGAGATTGATTTCGATCTTTTTGGTGGTCTTCTTCAAATCTTTCTGCTTTTCTAAGAACTCATCAATCAGGTCGGCATCCATTGCCAGAATTTCCACGTCCTCATCCGCTTCACCAACGGTTAGGTTCTGATGAACAAGCTCAATCGTTTTTGCGCCCAAAGAAGCCCAGATCAATCCACCTCGGCCATCCGTCGGCTTCACAGATTCATATACACGAGACAGCCACTGGTAATCGGCTTTATAAGCATTCAGGAAACCGTCTGGTGATAAAGCATCCCACGCACGATTCAGCACACGGTAGTCAGCAGCAAACGCGTCTTTTTCTTTATTTGTTGGTAAGCACTCCTGCGCTGCCATGAGACCTTCCCAACCTTCAATTGTTCTATCAACACCCAAGAAGTATCCCAGGCACTTTTTTAGGAGTGTCGGAAGCTGCTTCTTGATTTCTTCAATGTTGGTGATGATCTTACGCATACTGTTTTCGTCAAAATCCAGTGCACGCGCGACATCATCAAAAATACCGATATAATCAACGATCAGACCATGTGTTTTGCCCTGGTCATAGATACGATTGGTACGACAAATCGCCTGTAGCAGGGTATGATCCTTCATGGGTTTATCCAGATACATTACCTGAAGAATCGGTGCGTCAAAACCGGTCAACAGTTTAGCTGTTACAATAACAAGTTTTAACGGGCTTGCAGGATCTCGGAAGGTGTCTAAAACCTTGCCCTCGGCATCACGATCTCTGCGATATTTCTTATAACGGTCTTCTTTATCGTTGTTGGTATCCATAACAATGGTGCTGGCTTCTTCGCCGAGCAGCTCATCGAGGACAGCCTTATACATCAAGCAGCATTCACGGTCATAAACAACGACCTGACCCTTGTAGCCATTAGGCTCGATTTTTTCCTTAAAATGTTTAGCGATATGCTCACATACCTTACGAATTCTAGCCGGGTTGTACATGATTGCTTTCATGTTCACCCTGCGAGAAAGTTCGTTTTTTTCATCTTTGCTAAGTCCAGCTTCATCGGTCATAGCCTCAAATTCACGATCCAGCTTTTCCTTATCCACATGAAGCTCTACAGGAACCGGCTCAAAGTGAAGAGGAAGCGTAGCACCGTCACGAATGGAGTCAGAAAAAGAATAGCGGCTCATATAGCCAGTGCGATCTTCCTCGGCACCAAAGGTTGCAAAAGTGTTTTTATCAACACGATTGATAGGCGTACCGGTCAATCCAAAGAAGAAAGCATTCGGCAGAGCCATTCTCATTTTTTCACCCAGATCACCTTCCTGGGTTCTGTGAGCTTCATCGACCATGACGATGATGTTATCACGAGGATTCAGCTCACCGCTAACCTCACCAAACTTAAAAATCGTAGTAATAAGGATTTTTCGCATATCACCACGGAAGAAGGAAAGAAGTTCTTCTTTTGTGGCTGCACTGGTTAGATTCGGAATATCTGATGCATTAAAGGTTGCAGTAATCTGCGTTTCCAGATCAATGCGATCATCCACAATAACGACAGTTGGATTTTTAAGTTCCGGAATCATTCGCAACTTCTGTGCTGCAAAGACCATCAGAAGAGATTTACCGGAACCTTGGAAATGCCAAATGAGACCTTTCTTAGGGTAGCCAGCGATAACACGATTCACAATCATATTAGCGCCTTCAAACTGCTGGTAACGACAGATGATTTTATATTTGCGATATTTTTTATCAGTAGCGAACATCGTGAAGAACTGAAAAATATCCATGACATTCTTCGGTGAAATCATATCCTCAACACTGATTTTCACATCAGCAAGACTGCCTTCCGCCTTATGAATTGCTGTGTGCCACGGTCCCCACATGTTAATGGGCATGTTGATAGAGCCATAGCGATAGCATTTGCCTTCGGTAGCAAAATTAAAGACGTTGGTTACAAACATGGCGGGTATGCTTTTTTCATAAGCTGAAATATCGCCAGCTGCATCCAACCAAGTAATAGCACTACGAACCGGAGTTTTCAATTCACCGATTGCAATCGGGAAACCGTTAATCAAAAGAACAATATCTAAGCGCTTGCCGCCTTCGGCCTGAGGATATATCCACTGATTGGTCACAACATATTCGTTGAGAGCAAGATCTTCTTTACGCATAGTACCAAAGAAACGAATCGGAACCATGCGTCCGTCCTTACCAAAAGGATAGGAGTTTTCCTCGAAAATCATTTTCTTGAAAATCTCATTCTGAGTGACAAGGTTATGTGGTTGAACAGACAAAACAAGTGTCCTAAGTTTATAAATAACTTCATCTGCCCGGGATGGATCTTCCGCAATTTCCGGGTTAAGGCGAATGAGGGCCTCTTTTACCATTGGTTCAACAAGTACATCCGAATACATACGAGGAAGTTCCTCGGCAGGAATATATTTCCACCCATTCTTCTGAAGAGTAGAAAGCATCATTTGCTCAATGGTATTATCTTCATTAAAAATAGTAGCCATCTGTATTCCTCCTCCAGTCCAATCAATCTTATTTTATCTTTTCGTCCGTCCCATAATCTGGACTATCCGGTAAAATTTCTAATATGTCATCTACTGTGCAATTCAGTTTGAGGCAAATCCGTGCAATTACTTCCATAGAAACTATTTCGCCTCTGCCCATTTTGCTTATCGTGCTTGGGCTCACATCTGCCAACTCGCATAATTCCTTTTTCATCATTTTTCGATCAATAAGCATTTTGAATAATCTATTGTAGGAAACCGCCATATCATACCGCCTTCTTTATTCATACCAACGCTTGCAACTATAAAAACTCATGATAAAATTATAGCACACTCGCTTTGCTAAGTAAATCAATAATGGTGACTTCTCGCAAGTGCTGCTCTTCTGCAAGCAGGGCTTTCGTGACACGAAAGCGATTTTCTGCTTGTTGGGGAAACTCCCCAATCCCCATAGAACGCTGCCTGCGGCATCGAGCTGCGCATCCGTTCCGGATGCTTTAACGGCAGTTCCTTCCATAGAAAAAGCCAGAGCGAATTATCACCCCGGCTTCAAAAAACATTTACTTGTGCTTGCGGCCTCCACGCTTTTTATAGTCCTCGTCTATACGTTTTTTCCAGTCTGCACTCAGCGGGGCACTGCACCGGACAGAGCTGATTGCTTCGCTGACCACCTCATAATTCAACGCGGTTCCTTCACCGTCGCACTGATAGTTAACTGCACGATCTGCACCAATTCCGAACTGGCTTGCGGTCTCTACTGCGTCAATATTGGCACCAAAGAACAAAAACTCCCAACCATATTTCGCTTTCTGTCGCTCGATCATCTGCTTCACTTTTTCGCTGTTGTACCGGCGGCTGGCATTTTCCA
>OLRH01001804.1_pt1 | contig 10922 bp, 9 predicted proteins | sample 1672321 | NCBI WGS metagenome assembly OLRH01 (sample SAMEA3136671, study PRJEB25190) | human gut metagenome | reverse complement strand
AGCGCTCATCCACCCGGCGGACGTGCTGGTGCTCGACGAGCCGACGAACCATCTGGATACCGAAATGGTGCAGTGGCTGGAGGACTGGCTGAAAAAATTCCGGGGCGGGCTGGTCATGGTCACGCACGACCGGTATTTTTTGGAGCGCGTCGTGAACCACATCACGGAGCTTTCGCGCGGGAAGCTCTACCACTACGAGGCCAATTACTCCCGTTATCTCGAGCTGCGGGAGCAGCGCGCGCAGATGGCGGAGGCGTCCGAGCGCAAGCGGCAGTCCATCCTGCGTGTCGAGCGCGAATGGATCCTGCGCGGCTGTCAGGCCCGGAGCACGAAGAGCAAGGAGCGCATTCAGCGCTATGAGGAGCTGAAGGACCAGAAGGCCCCTGAGCGCGACAGCACAGTGCAGCTCTCGGCGGCTTCGAGCCGTCTCGGCAAAAAGATCATCACACTGGAGCACATCTCCAAGGGCTATGACGGGCGGACGATCTTCCGTGATTTTTCCTACGGCCTTCTGCGCAGCGACCGCATCGGCATCGTGGGCCGAAACGGCGCGGGCAAATCGACGCTCCTGCGCGTGCTCGCGGGCGAGCTTCCGCCGGACAGCGGCACGGTCGAGCTGGGCGAGACGGTCAAGATCGGTCATTTTTCGCAGGAGGGCCGGGAGCTGGATCTGAACCAGCGCGTATACGACTTCATTTATAGTGTCGCCGCGCAGGTAAAAACGGACGAGGGCACATTCTCCGCCAAGACCATGCTGGAACGCTTCCTGTTCCCGCCTGATCTGCAGCAGACCACCATCGGTCGTCTGTCCGGCGGCGAACGGCGGAGACTCTATCTGCTGTCCATCCTCATGGCGGCACCCAACGTGCTGCTGCTTGACGAGCCGACGAACGATCTGGACATTACGACGCTTTCCATTCTGGAAGACTATCTGCAGGGCTTCCCCGGCCCCATCATCGCCGTCTCGCACGACCGCTTTTTCCTTGATAAGCTGGCGGATACCATCTTCGAGGTGCGCCCGGAGGGCCGCGTCGACGTGTTTACCGGCAACTGGTCCGACTGGGCGCGCAAGCGGACGCCGCCGGAGGAAAAGAAGCCTGAAAAGCAGGAAAAGCCCGCCCCGGAACGTCCGCGCGAGAAGAAACTGAAATTCTCCTACAACGAGCAGCGGGAATTTGACACCATCGACAGCGTGATCGCGGAGCTGGATGCGCAGCTGTCTGCGTGCCGGCAGGAGCAGGAGTCCTGCGGCAGCGACTATGTCCGCTTGCAGGCGCTCACGGCCGAGCAGGAGCGCCTGACGGCAGAGCTGGACGCGAAAACAGAGCGCTGGGTCTACCTGAACGACCTGAAGGAGCGCATTGACGCGCAATAGAAATATTGCACAAATTTTCCCTCAGGCCGTATACGGATCCGGGACAGAGTGCTATAATATAGACAGAAGGAAACGGAAAGCTTTGCGGTTCGGATGAAGAAGAGGAGGCTTCTCTATGAATCTGAAAACGATCAAGGTTCTGCTGTTCACGCTGCTCGCGCTGACGCTGGCCAGCTTTCTTATTGGCTGCGGCGTGTCCAAGCCGGTGTATTTTCTGTTTACGGCGCTGTTCGCCATCGGTTACGCAGCCGTCTGGCTGCTGTGCTGGCGCTGCCCCTTCTGCGGCGAACGCCTCGGCCGCAGCGACGGCGAGACCTGCCCGCACTGCGGCAAAAGCCTTCTCGCATCCCGCGGGCACCAGACCTGAGTGCGGGATATGATTGAACTGCTGCGATTCTTGTAGGGGCGGACGCCTCTGTCCGCCCGCAGAATGCAGCGTTTTCTCGGAAATCTTCGGCAAATCCGCAACATTTATCGGGCCGACAGAGTCGTCGGCCCCTACGCGGCGCGGTACGAATTCGCCGAAAGGTTTTCGAGTTTGCAGTTGCCTGCTGCAAACGCCTCATAATGAATCTGACAGACAAAACAGAACCGGCCTGCCGCGTGTGCGGCAGGCCGGTTCTGTTGGTGTAGAAAAGAAAGAAGAAAGAGAAGAGAGGAAAGAAAAGATTGGCTTGCTTACGAGTATGAGTATACCGGCCAATCATGTCGGAACTGTGAACGAATCCGAAAGGATTTGTGAACTTTCTCCGCACTTCATTCCCAATCACTGTACATTTTTCGTTGCAACGATATCGACGCCCGTTCCGGCGGCGTTTGTCAGCAGCACGTCGCCGATCTTCACGGGCGCGTGCGCCGTGACCTGACGGAGCGCCGCGACGATCTCGAAGATCTTGCCCTTCGGGATGTCCTGCGCCGTCTTGCAGCTGACGACGGCTGCGCCGGTCGCGCTGCCGGTCAGACGGACGGTGCTCGTGACGATGCGCGTCGGGTTCGTGACTTCCTTTCTCGCGTAATCATGACCGCGCTTGCAGGTGTACCCGGCAACATCTTTGATCTCGCCGTTTTCCAGCGTGACGGTGATCGAACAGCCGAGCGGGCAGCCGATGCAGGTCAGTTCTCGTTTTTCCATCGTTATGCCTCCTCCACTGTGATATGAATGCGCGTCAGACCGGGGTGCGCGTCCAGCATATCCTTCGTGAGCTTCAGCTCCTCCATCTCACCGGGGGCCATGACGGGCCGCCTGCGCGTGAGCACCGCGTCGTCGTCCAGCAGCAGCTTCACGACGCGCTTTTTCATCACGCCGCCCACGCGGAACCGGAGCACCAGATCGTCCGCAGCCAGCTTCGGGTCGATGCTTGCCGGGACGGTGTAGCGGATGCCGCCCTCAAACGTGACGGGGATCTCATGGCGCTCTGTGGTTTCGCCCTGCGCAAGATAGCGCACGGCGGCGCGGCCTGCCGCCGCAGCCTCCTCAGAGACGTAGTCGACCAGATCGTGCACGTGCAGCACGTTGCCGGCGGCGAAAACGCCGGGGATGCTCGTCTGCAGGCTCTCGTCGACGACGGGGCCGTTTGTGACCGGGGAAATATCCACGCCCATGCCGCGCGAAAGCTCGTTTTCCGGGATCAGACCGCAGGACAGCAGCAGCGTGTCGCAGTCATAGTGGATCTCCGTGCCGGGAATGGGCTTGCGGTCGGGGCCGACCTCCGCGATCGTGATGCCGGAAACGCGCTCCCTGCCCTCAATGTTCACGACGGTGTGGCTGAGCTTGAGGGGAATGCCGAAGTCGTTCAGACACTGGACAATGTTGCGCTTCAGACCGCCGGAATACGGCAGCAGCTCCGCTACAACCAGCACCTTCGCGCCCTCAAGCGTCATGCGCCGCGCCATAATGAGGCCAATGTCGCCGCTGCCGAGAATGACGACTCTGCGGCCGGGCATGAAGCCCTCCATGTTGACGAGCCGCTGCGCCGTACCGGCGGAATAAATGCCCGCCGGGCGGTAGCCGGGGATGTTCAGCGCGCCGCGGCTTCTTTCCCGGCAGCCCATGGTCAGGATGATCGCGCGTGCGTCGATCTCGATCAGTCCTTCCTCGCGGTTGACCGCCGTAATATGCTTATCTGCGCTGATGGACAGTACCATCGTGTTGAGTTTATATTCGATCTTGCGTTCAAGCGCCTGCGTGATGTACCGCGCAGCGTATTCCGGGCCGGTCAGCTCTTCGCCGAAGGTGTGCAGGCCGAAGCCGTTGTGGATGCACTGGTTCAGAATGCCGCCCAGCTGCACGTCGCGCTCAAGGATCAGGATGCTCCGGCAGCCTGCGTCATATGCCGCGATAGCCGCCGACAGACCGGCGGGGCCGCCGCCGATGACGACAATGTCATATTTCATTTGTCCTGCACCGCCTCAAGCTTGTCCTTGTTTGTGCCGACGATCAGCCGGGACGCGCCGCCGCATTTGGTGATCTCACTCTGATCAACGTGCAGCTCACGTGCCAGAATTTCCATCACGCGCGGGCTGCAGAAGCCCGCCTGGCAGCGGCCCATGCCCGCACGGGTGCGGCGCTTGACGCCGTCGAGGCTCTTCGCACCGAGGGGGCGGTGGATGGCGTCGAGGATTTCGCCCTCCGTGACCTGCTCGCAGCGGCAGATGATCTGGCCGTAGGCGGGCTTTTCGTGGATGAGCTTCTGATAGTCCTCTTTGGAGAGCGTCTTCGGGTCGAGCACGCCCCTGCGCGTGGCGATGAAGTGCTCCTTTTCCCGCAGGCCCATCAGATCGCGCATCAGCTCCGACACGTGCAGGCCGATGGCGGGGGAGGAGGTCAGACCGGGCGATTCGATGCCCGCGCAGTCGATGAACTGCTGCGCGCCCTCGGCCTCGCCGATGACGAATTCGTGGTGATCCTCATGCGCGCGCAGACCCGCGAAGCTCGTGATGGTCTGGCGGATGGGGAGGTTCTCGACCGTTGCGCCCGCTTTTTCGATCAAATCGTTCAGACCCTCGGCGGTGGTGTTCGTGCCCTCGCGGTCTTCGATGTCGATCGCCGTCGGGCCGACGATGGTGTTGCCGTGGACAGTCGGGCTGACCAGAACGCCCTTGCCGAGCTTGCCGGGCAGCTGGAAGATGGTGTGTGAAACGAAATCGCCGGTGTTCTTGTCCAGCAGGCAGTAATCGCCGCGGCGCGGCGTGATGTGCAGCTTGCGGGTCGAGACCATGTTGTGCAGCACGTCCGAATAGACGCCTGCGGCGTTGATGACATAGCGCGTTTCAAACTCGCCGTGGTTGGTGTGGATGGTCCAATAGCCGTCGTTCCATGTAAAGCCGGTGACTTCGGTATTGAACTGGAACTCCACGCCGTTGTCAAAGGCATTCTCTGCCAGCGCAATGGTCAGATTGAACGGGCAGACAATGCCGCCGGTCGGCGCCCAGAGCGCGGCGACGGCGTTTTTCGACACGTTCGGCTCCAGCTCGTGCAGACGCTTCGCGTCTACGATCTCCAGCTCCTTTACGCCGTTTTTTACGCCGTTTTCATACAGCGCGCGCAGCTTCGGCAGGTCCTCCTCGGACATACACACAACAAGCGAGCCGTTCATTTTGAACGCAAAATCAAGATCCTTCGCAAGCTGCGGCATCATGAGATTGCCTTCGAGATTCATTTTTGCCATCAGGCTTCCGTGCGCGGCGTCGAACCCTGCGTGGACAATGGCGCTGTTGGCCTTGGAGGTGCCGCAGCACACATCCTCTGCCTTTTCCAGCACCAGCATCCGTCCCTCATAGCGGGACAGGTACCGCGCGACCGCGCAGCCGGTAACGCCTGCGCCGATAATGATGATGTCGTACAAAAAGATTCCTCCTTCATCTGCCAAAGAAAGTCGGGCAGCCCAAATAAGCCTTCCGGTGGGAGGGTTGGACTGCCCGACACATTCACTTAGAGCAGAGTATATTCAGATGCGTGGGCAGTACTTACACAGCAGCCCAGGGGATGACGTTGTACAGCAGGACGGCGAGAAGACCACCGATGATGGGCCCAAAGATGGGGACGATCAGGCCGTACTTGAAGTTGCTGGAGCCCTTGCCCTTGATGGGGAGAATGGCGTGCGCGATACGCGGGCCAAGGTCACGCGCCGGGTTCAGCGCATAGCCGGTCAGACCGCCGAGGGACATACCGATGGACACGATGATGCCGAAGACCAGGAGCTTGCCAACGCCGTCGTTGAGCTCCGGAACCTGGTTCAGACCGCAGATGGCGAAGACCAGAACGAAGGTCGCAATGGCCTCCTGCACGATGTTGCGGACAGTGTTGGGGATGGAGGGGCCGGTGGAGAAGACGCCGAGCTTGGTGCCGGGATCTTCCGTCGCGTCAAAGTGATCCTTGAAGAGAATGTAGACCAGAACGCCGCCGACGATACCGCCGAGGATCTGCGCAATGACGTAGCCGGGAACCAGCGCCCAGTCGAACATACCGCCGGCTGCCAGTGCGATGGTCAGCGCGGGGTTGAAGCTCGCACCGGAGGCTTTGCCGAAGATGAACGCGGGAACCATGACTGCAAGGCCCCATGCAATGGTGATCTGGATAGAGCCTGCGCCCTTCATGCCGGACTTGTTGAGGGTCACGTTTGCAACGACGCCGTCGCCGAGCAGGATCAGCATCATTGTGCCAAGGAACTCACATAAGTACTTTAAGAACATGAATACTCCTCCCTGTCATACATCAATATTTGGTTGTTTTCCGTTTCTTCTCCTGAAAAAGCTTTTTATTCGTCCTTCGCCCAGCCGTAGGAGCACTTGACAGCTTTGCTCCAGCCCTTCACCTTGGCTGCGCGCTCTTCTGCGGTGATCTCCGGATGGAATACACGGTCAATGGCGCGGTTGCGGACGACGTCCTCCTTGCTGGCCCAGTAGCCGACGGCAAGACCAGCCAGGTACGCAGCGCCCATCGCGGTCGTCTCGACACAGGTCGGACGCTGGACCGGAGCGCCGGAAATATCGGACTGCATCTGCATCAGCAGGTTGTTGGCAGACGCGCCGCCGTCAACGTTCAGCGCGGCCAGCTTGATGCCGGAATCGGCCTGCATGGCGACAAGGATGTCGTTGACCTGATAGGCGAGGGATTCCATTGTTGCGCGGATGATGTGGTTCTTGTTGACGCCGCGGGTGATGCCGACGATGGTGCCGCGTGCGTATTGATCCCAGTGCGGTGCGCCGAGGCCGGTGAACGCCGGGACGACATAGCAGCCGTTGGTGTCCTTGACCTTGCCGGCATAGTATTCGGAGTCAGGTGCGGACTCGATGATCTTCAGCTCGTCGCGCAGCCACTGGATCGCGGCGCCCGCAACGAAGACGGAGCCTTCGAGCGCGTATTCGACCTTGCCGTTCAGGCCCCACGCGATGGTGGTGACGAGGCCGTTCTTGGAGAAGACGGGCTTTTCACCGGTGTTCATCAGCAGGAACGCGCCGGTGCCGTAGGTGTTCTTGGCTTCGCCGGGATGATAGCAGGCCTGGCCGAACAGAGCCGACTGCTGGTCGCCCGCAGCGCCTGCGATCTTGATCGGGCCGCCGAGCAGCGCCGGATCCGTCTCGCCGTAGATGCAGCTGGAGGGCATCGGGGTCGGGAGCATGCATCTGGGGATGTTCAGCTCCTTCAGGATCTCATCGTCCCACTGCAGTGTGTTGATGTTGAAGAGCATCGTGCGGGAGGCGTTGGAGTAGTCGGTGACATGGACCTTGCCGCCCGTCAGCTTCCAGATGAGCCACGTTTCGACTGTGCCGAACAGCAGCTCGCCGCGCTCTGCGCGCTCGCGTGCGCCGGGGACGTTTTCAAGCAGCCAGTGCACCTTCGTGCCGGAGAAATAGGCGTCGATGACGAGGCCGGTCTTGGCCCGGAAGCTGTCCGTCAGGCCCTTGGCCTTCAGGCTGTCGCAGTATTCGCTCGTGCGGCGGCACTGCCAGACGATAGCGTGGTGGATGGGCTCGCCTGTGACCTTATCCCAGACGATGGCGGTTTCGCGCTGGTTGGTGATGCCGATGGCCGCGATGTCGGCGGCAGTTGCGCCGATCTTCTGCATGGCCTCGACGGCTACGCCAAGCTGCGTAGCCCAGATCTCATTTGCGTCGTGCTCGACCCAGCCGGGCTTCGGAAAGTATTGGGGGAATTCGCGCTGCGAGACGCTGCACATTTCGCCGCTCTCATTGAAGAGAATGCAGCGATTGGAAGTCGTGCCGGCGTCCAGGGCCATGATGTATTTTGCCATGAATACGTCCTCCTTATCTTTCTTGCAGATTAAAATGAATCACTCTATGGTGGTATCTTCTAACTGTCAGTATACAGGAAACCTGTGCCGCTGTCATTAGACAAGCTTGGAATAATGTCAAAATCAACAAAAAATAAAATTTTATCGATTGATTTATAGCGTATATGCACACAACATTCTATGCGCAAAGCCAGAGAATAGAAGGGCTTCAAAAATAAAGAATCAAATCTGCTGCACGGTCAGGAACAGCGCCTGAAGCTGGTGCATAAACGCTTCCGCGTCGAGCGGCGTCCGCCGAGCGACGAGACTGTCGACGGTGCAGAACGCGGCATGACAGAGCATATCCAGCGCAAGCGACTGCGTTGCGCCGTCCACCGCGGCCGGATCCGGCAGGAGCCGGGCGAGCTGCGGGCGAATGACCTTCCCTGTGAGCCGGTACATCGTTTCCTGACCGAGTGCATGCGAGATCTTGCGCAGCAGCGGCTGCTTTTCCCGTAGCAGCGTCAGCGCCTGCAAACACCATTCGCCGGGGGCCTGTGCGCCGTCATACTGCAGCGGGGCGCACAGCTGCGTCTCCACTATCCATTCCAGCACGCTGTAGATATCCTGATAGTGATAATAGAAGCTCTGCCGCTTCATCTGCGCCTGCTCCATCACGCACTGCACCGTGATCTTGCAGACCGGCCTTGTCTGCAGCATCTGTTCAACAGCCTCGGCGATCCTGCCCTTTGTATCGGTGCACATATGCGGTTCCTCCTCACATCTGCCATACGGCGGGGGCCGTACTGGAAATGGCGAGCGCGCCCGCCTCGAGCGCCTGCATGACCTCTTTCTTTTCCGTGATGAGTCCGCCCGTCAGGATCGGCAGCCCCGTCAGCTGCCGCACCTTGCGCAGCATCGACGGCATCAGCCCGGGCAGGATGTCGATGGCGTCCGGCTTGAGATTCTTCGCGCTCAGCGCCGAATCGAGCGCCATGGAATCGATCAGAAAGACCCGCAGGATCGCGATCATATTCAGTTCCTTTGCCCGCTGGATCATGTTCGCGCGGGTGGAGATCACGCCGTCCGCCTGCGTGCTGCGGCGGAGAAAATCGACGGAGATCTCCTTCGCAGCCAGACCGCTGATCAGATCGGCGTGGACGATGGCGATCTTTCCGGCGTCCTTGATCTGCCGGACGATCTCAGAGATATTGCAGATATCGCCGTAAAGCACGAATACGGTCTGGATATCGGTGCGCAGGCACTGCGCCAGCCCCTCGTCGTCGCGCACAGCGGCGATAATGGGGTTGCGCTGCAGGGCTTCATAAAGTCGTTGTTCCAAATTTCATTCCGCCTCCCTCCATATTCTGGCTTTTGCCAGATGCAAAAAAGCACAGCAAACACGCGGCACGATTCGTCCGCTTGTCCCCATGCTCAATACTCCGGGCGTTTTTTTGATTGTTGGTGTCCTCTTACATTTGACAGTGTAGCACAACTGTCAAAAGAAATCAAGAAAAAGTACACGCGTTTGTTAAAACTGTCAGTTTCCACAAAAAATTCCCCCGCAGACTATTCATCCTGCGGGGGATTGGCGCATCCGGCAGGATACACCAAGTCACCGAAAATCCTCGGCGAAATTGAAGCTGCAAATCGAAACAGGGAGCGAGATTTTTGGCAGTCCTTTTGAGAGTTAAGCGGTTTCATTCATGCTCAAAGTCCAAGGAGCTGCCTCCTTTTCTCTTCGAATTCCTTCTGCGAGATCGCACCTACATCCAGCAGAGCCTTGTATGTCCGAAGCTTCTCCGCGATATCCTGCGCCGCCGCAGACGGCTGGTTTTGCGGGTATTCCGGCGCCTGCACGGGCTGCGGCTGGCTTTGCGGGTACTGCTGTGCCTGCGTGGCATACTGCTGGCGCTGCGGATACTGCCGCGCCTCAGCAGCCTGCGGCTGCGCAGCAGGCTGCCGGTAAAATACCGGCTGTGGGTCACGCGCCGCTGCGACGGCGTTCATCTTGTCCTGCATCACGATCGGCGGAACAATGGGAAGGAAAAATTCCATGATCAGGCACAGTGCAGCCGTGCTCGACGGAATATTCCGGTCCCACGCCATTTTGTCGATGCGCTGTGCCGTCTTGTATGTCCAGTAAATTCCATAGAACGGGATAAACATACACAGCAGCAGCTTGGTCACCGGATTGCGCTCCGCCTCGTCCCGCACTGCGTTGGTGTCCCGCGTCATCCGATAATTCCAGATCCAGTACCAGATCCCGCAGGAGAACAACAGCAGCAGGATATGTAGCGCCATGTTGCAGTATGCTTTTGATGTGCCCTTGCTCGGAATGCCGTCCGGGTTAGCTGCCCACAGGAGCGCAAACAGCATGAGGGCCGTTATAAACACCCCCTGCAGCAGCGTGCTGATAATCCCTGAGCTGGACAGATACTCTGCAAAACCATACGATAAAATGCGTCTGCTGTCTCTATGAAGGGTCCATACAATCGCAATCACCCATTTGACAGCAGACAAAACCGCCGGGAGAAACCAGAGCCTTCTGAATGCCTCACGCTGCATCGGCATGATATTCGTCAGGCTTGCGAAACAGATCACAGCTGCAAGCAGGAATATCAGCGTCCACAGAATCGAGATCACATCAATGACTCCGTATACGGCCATACAAACCACACGATCAACAGCAAGCACTGCGAACCCGATTGCGGGGAGCACATTTTTCATCCGCAAAAACATGGAAAGCGCAAGGATCACGAAGCCTGCGATCCATAGCCAGCTGGAAAGATACGTTGGCAGCAGGTGCAGCAGGCAGAACACCCCTGCAATAATCGCAAACGCCGTTGTGGAACTTCGCTTCCCCGTTCCTGTCATTGTTGCATCCATATCCATCTCTCCTGTTTCTTCCTGAAAATAAAAAGCAGACATTCCGCGGGCTGTGCCGCATAACCAGTTTATCACAAAAGGAAACAACTTACAAGGGAACTATAAAATCTTTTGTTTTTTTCTGAGCCGCTGCCGCGCATGGAGGGGGCGTATTGCGCGGCGGCAAGTTGTGAAGAAATCCTGAATTATTTACAAAAGTGTTGCAATTCCGAAAAGATACGGTAAACTGGAAGCAAAAAACAAACACTGCGGCACTCGGCTGCGGAAAGAGGTGTCACGATATGAAACGGGTTTGGAAACGGATCTCCGCGCTGCTGGTGGTATGCGCGGTGCTGGCTGCGCTGGCTCCGGCTGCGCTGGCGGATGGCGGCGCGGATACATACAGGATCGCCGTCAGCGCTGTCCCCGCCGTTGTAACGGCGGGG
>OLRH01001800.1_pt1 | contig 10936 bp, 8 predicted proteins | sample 1672321 | NCBI WGS metagenome assembly OLRH01 (sample SAMEA3136671, study PRJEB25190) | human gut metagenome | reverse complement strand
AGAAAAGAGTAAAGGAGCAGACGCTATGGAAAAGCACATCACCAGTCAACATACAGACCTGAAATGGGAACGGTTACGGCTGCAATATCTCCGAAAATGCCGGAGGACGCTGTACACAGAACTGCTGGCTACCGATTGAATCGTATGTCCACCTGTGATGATCACTCCTGCTTCATATGCTTTTTTATAACCACCTCGTAGAATTGCCTGAATGCTTTCTTTTGGCATATCTTTTGTGACACACATGATATTTAAGGCAAGCTTTGGATCTGCTCCCATCGCATAAATATCACTGATCGCATTCACTGCTGCAATCTCTCCGAACATTTCCGGATCGTCAACGATCGGCGGGAAGAAATCCAATGTCTGAACAAGTGCTGTATTTTCATCAATTTTATAGACAGACGCATCATCACTTTTATCAAAACCAACTAATAACCGTTCATCTGATCTTGTTGGAATTCCGTCTAATAATTTTGCTAAAGTTCCAGCTCCAACTTTTGCCCCACATCCTGCACACTGGGCGAGTTTTGTTAATTTCACTTCTGTTTCCATAGACCTTATCCTCCCGTAAATGTTCATGATCTCTCTTAAACATTATCTCTTGTTACATCTTTTAACCACTTGAAACTGCGATATCTGATCAATGTGATCGGTACTTTGATCAATTCATCACTCATCAATAATACATAAACTGCCGGCACACTCCAATGTAATACAAATGCAGCCAATGCTCCTAATAAAATCGAACATCCCCACATCGTTGATACATCCATGATCAAGCCAAACTTCGTATCGCCGCCAGATCGGAAGATTCCAACGACCATTGTTGTATTAAATGCCTGCGCGATCACAAAATAAGACATCACATAAAACATCATTTTCAGATAGTATCTTGCAGTTGCACTTAAGGATAAGAAAGAAATTACAACTGGAGATGCAATTAAGATCAATCCTCCTCCGATCACTCCCATCACCACACTTAAAATGATAAACCGTTTGGCATAGGCTCTTGCATGATCGAATTTTCTCTCACCGATCGTCTTTCCAAGATAGATCGCTGTGGCGCTGGATAGCCCAAAAGACACAACCGTTGCTAACTGTCTCGCCACCTGTGCAACAGAATTGGCTGCAACTGCAGAACTTCCCATATGTCCAAGAACTGCTGTATTGGCTGATGTTCCAAGCCCCCACATTACCTCATTTAAAACAACTGGGAGGGAATAGACTAAGAAATCTCTCACTAACAGTTTGTCCTGATGAAGGAAATAGTGAACTCTGAATTTTACATCTTTATTATATATTTTTGCATAACCACAAACCAGAACAAGTTCCATAATCCTTGCGATCAATGTCGCAATCGCTGCTCCACGGATTCCAAGAGCTGGAAATCCAAATAATCCAAAAATAAAGATCGCATTAAAAATCACATTGCATAAAAATGATGCTAGATAAACAACTGTTGCCACGATCACTCGTTCAATGCTTCGCATGACATATAAATATACATTGGTAATTCCCATGATAATATATGAACATGCAACGATCCTTAAATACTTAACTCCTTCTGTGATCACCTGTGGATCATTTGTAAAAATTCTCATCAACGATGCTGGAATTGTAAATGCTGCGATAGTAAATATCGCAGTTATGATCACTGCTGATCTAATCCCTAATGCCAAGATCTTTTCAATCGCTGTCTTGTCACCTTTTCCCCAGTATTGTGCAGTAAGAACGGTTGCCCCCGATGTTAATCCAAACAAAAACAGTACCATAATGTACTGAATCTGGCCAGCAAGAGAGGCCCCTGATAATACTTTTTCACTGACTTTTCCAAGCATCACAACATCGGCTGCTGTTACTCCAACGTTGATCAGATTCTGCAATGCCATCGGAACGACCAGTGCAAATACATTTTTATAAAAATCTTTCCATTTGATGCTTAAATCATTCAATCTTTTTCTCCTGTTCTTTTCATTTCCTCATAATAGGATATAGAAGCTTTGTCTGCTTGTCAAGCACATATTGCCTGCCTGTATTTCATTTAGTATCCCCAAAAATGAAAAATAAAAACCACTTAATAAAATCATCTGCAGATTCATCATTGCGATATTTATTAAATGGTCTTTACCTTTATAATTAGAATTTAATTTTTTGGCATTTATAGATATGTAGTTTATTCTTCGATTTTTAATGCTTCTTCATTGCTGAGCTCTTTGCCATCTTTTGTTGTTGCAACATAGTAGATATCACCTTCTTCTGGCTGATAATAGATATCTAAATTTACGATCGTGTTCATTTTAACACCAGCTGCTTTTAAATTTTCTTTAACAAGTTTCTCTGTGTCTTTTACATCTATGTTGCGTTCCTGAAACTGTACTTCGATTTTTGTTTTCATACTACTCTCCTTCTTCTTGATCATCTACTCTTTATGTCAACTCTTGATGTGATTATTATTAGATTCTTGTATGCGTACATTGTATTCTACATACGATTTATAATTCATATTATAGCCTTTTTTTCCAATTTATTCAACTTGAATCTGATTTAGTACAAAATCTATCTACTTTTCCTTGATCTTTTTTCCATAACTTTTTGGATGATCATATCTGCGATCCATCCACATAAGAGCCCAATGATCAAACCTCCTAAAACATCCGTTGGATAATGAACGTATAAATACATTCTTGAAAACGCGATTAAAACAGATACTATCAAAGCTCCTGCTGCCATTCTCTTTCTTCCCGCAAAATACAGCGCACTGACCGATGCAAATGATGCAGCTGTATGTCCCGATGGAAAAGAATAATCCTTCAATGGTGTGACCAACAGCTGGACCGTCTGATTAATGCTATATGGTCTTATTCTTGCCACGATCGGTTTTAAGATCACATTACAAATGATCAAATCTACAATTAATGCAACTGCCATGTATACTCCTGATTTTCTTGTTTTTGGTATCAGTAATAAAATGACTGTTAAAATGATCCATACGATCCCTGCATCTCCCAGTTTCGTAATAGCTACCATAAATCTGTCTAATAATGGAGTATGGATCGTTTGAAGTTTGTCTAAAATCTGAAATTCAAATCCCATAATGATTTTACTCTGCCTTTCTTTTTCTATTATAACATTGATTCTTTGATTTTATAAAACATTGATACATAGGTTGTATCCTTAGATTCTAAAATATGCCGTACTCCTATTTCTCGAAGCTGCTTCGTTGTCTTTTCTCCAATACTGATACACGGAATATTCTCTATCCATTGTTGCTTTTCTTCTCCTATCTGATCAAAAAATCTTCGAGCTGATGATGCACAGGTAAAAGAAACACTTCGGATATCTTTCATTTCTGGAATTTCACTTAAAATCTTTCTATTATTTTCATACATGACCTTTTCTGTTACCTGACAAATCGGTGTAAGGGCTTTTTTTAATTTTTCTCCACCAGATATGCCTTTACAGTACCAGACCACATCCTTTGCATCTACTTCCTGTTTCATAAGTTCAGAAAGATTGATCTCTCCTGCTTCTTCTGGCATAAGATCTGCTATAATCCCATATTGCATCAAGACATCTTTTGTCTTTTTACCTACAACGACCATTTTTTTATCGAAGAGATCTCGAAGATCCAGATTCGAAGATTTCATCTGTTTCATAAAACCATGAACTCCATATCTGCTTGTAAAAATCAGATAGGTCACTTTCGCTAATTCCTCTTTGGAAATCCGATCATATCTATAAGAAATCTCTCCTGTCTGAAGTTCCTTGATCTTATATCCATGATCTTTTAATATCTGCGCTAACTTTGATGGCTGATCTCCTATTTTGGTAACTAAATGACAGGTTGTATCTTCTGGTTTTTGAATCTGTTTTTGAAGTTTCACAACCTCTCCTACAACAATGACTGCTGGTGATAAAAGTTTTTCTTTCTTTACTTTTTCATGAATCGTATTTAATGTTGCTTCACACGTTTGCTGCTTTGTAGATGCTGCACTAGAAACAACTGCAACAGGTGTATTGGCATCCATTCCATTTTTTAATAGATTCGCTGTGATCTCTTCTAGTTTCGAAAGTCCCATTAAGAACACTAAGGTTTCTTCAGACTTTGCCATAGATGCAAAATTAAGATCAGATAACTGATTTCTTCGATCATGTGCTGTCACAACACGGAATCCTTTGGAGATTCCTCGATGAGTTACAGGAATCCCCGCAAGTTCCGCAGCTGCGATACAGGAGCTGATTCCTGGAACAACTTCACAATAAATTCCATGATCGGCTAAATATATGGCTTCTTCTCCACCTCTTCCAAAGACAAATGGATCCCCACCTTTTAAACGCACTACGATATCATATTGTAATGCTTTTTGTGCTAATAATTCATTGATCTGTTCTTGTTTCATCGTATGATGATGATTTTCTTTTCCAACATAGATATGTTCGCATCCTTCTTTTGTTTCATCTAATAATTCTTGTGGAATCAATCTGTCATAAATGACACAATCCGCTTTTTTTAAGATTTCTTTTCCTTTAACCGTGATAAGTCCTGGATCTCCCGGTCCTGCACCAATTAAATATACGATTCCTGCCAGCTGTTTTTTGACATTTTTTACTGCCGTTTGTGCTAAAATCTCAGGGCATGTTCCATAAACTTTCGTATATGCCTGTTTACTTCCATCTTCATTTCCAAACATAGCATATAGTTCGTACCCTTGATCTGTCTTTTGACATCTGGCACCTGCCGGAGTATGACAACTGCCTCCCATTTGTTCTAAGAAATTTCGTTCTGCACATACTTCGTTCATTGTTTCTTCATCACAAAATACATCCAACATCTTTTGCAATTCTTTCTGATCTTCTCTTACTTCCAAAGCCAGAGCACCCTGTGCTGGTGCTGAGATCATGTCTTCTGGCGCCAGATATTGCGTGATCACATCTTCCATTCCTAGTCTTTTAAGACCTGCTGCCGCAAGAACGATTCCATCTAATTGTTGTTCCTCCATTTTTCGAAGTCTCGTATCAACATTCCCTCGAATATTTATAATCTGAAGGTCTGGTCTTAACTTTAATAACTGAAATGCTCTTCTTTTGCTTCCTGTTGCTATCACAGCATCTTCTCGTAATTCAGACAGATGTTTCGCTGTTCGAAGGATCAACACATCTCTTGGATCTTCCCTTTTCCATACTTTTGTAAAAACAAGGCCTTTTGCCGGGGTTGACGGCATGTCTTTCATGCTGTGAACTCCCATATGGATTTCCCCAGAAATGATCTTTTCTTCAATCTCTTTGACAAACAGACCTTTTCCACCAATTTTATCTAATGGTTTATTCTGAATCTTATCACCTTTTGTTTTAATGATCTGGATTTCAAAAGTGTGTTCTGGATAAGCTTTCGCTAATTTTTCCTGAACATATTTTGTCTGGATCAGTGCAAGACGTGATCCTCTTGATCCGATGATATATTTCATAGGTCATTTTCCTTTCTTTGTCTCTATCCCAAAAAGCTGTTCTACCATCTTCTTATAATCTGCTTGTTCCTGTCTTGTTTCTAAATGTTTTAATTCCTGAATCGGTTCTTTGATCATGCGCTGCAAGGATGCATTTAACACCTTCTTTAGAAGTTTCTGCTCTCTTGTTCCAAAATCTATTTTTCTTGATAAATATGAATAACTATCTTCCACGATCTCTGTACATTTTTCCTGCAAAGAACGAATTGTTTCTTCCATTGGTGCCTGAAACAGCCACTGCATCGTTTCTTCTTTTGCTTTGCTGATCATCGTATTGCTTTGTCTGCAAAGTTCTTCACGTTCTGACTGATTTGCTTTAGAAATCTCTTTGATCGTATCTAAATTGATCAGATTTACCTTTGAGTCATCTGAAAGTTTTGGATCAATATCTCTTGGTGTTGCAAGATCTAAAAATGTAACTTGTTTTTCTGGCGTATAATATTCTTGTTTTACAACCACATGTGGTGCTGATGTTGCAGATACTACAATATCACATTGTTTCATGATCTCATATCTTTGTTCGTAAGAAATGATCTCAATCTCTTGAAACTCTTTCTGAACATTTCCTGCATGTGCCAGTGTTCGGCTGCATAAATAAATCTTGCCTGCTTCATATTCCTGCAGATAACGAAGTGCAAGAACTGCAGTATCTCCGCTTCCGATCACCAAGACCATTTTGTCTTTGATATCACATATTTTCTGTAATTCACAGATTCCGATATATCCAACAGATACTGGTTTCTCACTTATTCTAAACGTTGTTTTTACCTTTTTTGCACAAGTAATAGCATCTCTTACGACTTTATTTAGTTCTTTCTTGCTAAATCCCATGGTTCTTGAAAAATCCAAGGCATCTTTTACCTGTCCAAGAATCTGATCTTCTCCTAGTACCATAGATTCTAATCCTGCGGTTACTTGAAACAGATAAGAAACTGCTTTGTCTTCTTCGCAATGTCTGATATATTGCTCGATCTCTGCTTTATCGAACATATCACAGTATATATTTTGTATTTTTTTGATCTGTTGTTCATCATCAAAAAAATAATAAATCTCACTGCGGTTACAGGTCGATAAGATCATCACCTGTTCAACTCCGATTTTCTCTGCTTTATGAAAAAATTCAAGCTTCTTCTGATCCGTAAATGAAATTTCATCACGAATGGTAAGATCTGCATTTTTATAATCAATTCCTAGAAATCCAAACTGCATAGAGCCTCTCCTGCAAGTTTACATGTTTTCTCAATATCTTCTTCTGTATGTGCGTTAGAAATAAACATTGTCTCAAACTGAGATGGTGCAATATAAATTCCGCGATCTAGTAAATATCCAAAATAATCTGCATACTGTTCTGTATTGGATGTCACAGCACTTTCAAAATCTCTGACTTTCTGGTCTGTAAAGAATACACTCATTAAAGATCCAATCTGATTAACACAAATATGTCCTTTTCCTGCTTCTCTTGCTGCATCAGCAAGTTTTCTTGTTTTTTGCTCTAGTCTTTCGTAAATCTGCGGATCATTTTTTAAGATATTTAATGTCTCAATTCCTGCCGTTGTTGCAACTGGGTTTCCTGACAATGTTCCTGCCTGATAAACTGGCCCATCTGGAGAGATCATCTGCATGATTTCTCTTCTTCCGCCATACGCACCGATCGGCATTCCTCCACCAACAATTTTTCCAAGTGTTGTGATATCCGGCTTGATATTATAATACTGCTGTGCTCCTCCTAGAGATAACCTAAAACCTGTAATAACCTCATCAAAGATCAATAATGATCCGTGATCTTTTGTGATCTCTCTTAAAAATTCGAGAAATCCTTCTTCTGGAAGTACTAATCCCATATTAGCTGCCACCGGTTCTACGATCACTGCTGCGATTTGATCTTTATTTTCATCAAATAGTTTTTGTACAGAATCTTTGTCATTGTATTCTGCGACTAATGTATTCTTCGTATCATCTTTTGGAACTCCGGCACTGTCTGGAACAGATGTTGTAAGTGCTCCCGATCCTGCTTTTACTAACAAACTGTCGGAATGTCCATGATAGCATCCGCGGAATTTAACGATCTTATCTCTCCCTGTAAATCCTCTGGCTGCACGGATCGCACTCATAACAGCTTCTGTTCCAGAACTTACCAGGCGGCTTACTTCCATAGACGGGATCAATTCACTGATCAATTCTGCAAGGATCACTTCCTTCTCTGTTGGTGCTCCGAAAGTCAAACCGTTTTCACAAGAGTCCATGACTTTTTTGATGACTTGAGGATGAGCATGTCCTAAGATTCCAGGTCCCCATGAACATACATAATCGATATATTCATTTCCATCGGCATCAATAATACGGTCTCCTTTTGCAGATTCCATGAATCTTGGAGTACGATTTACCGCACGGAATGCACGAACTGGACTGTTTACCCCTCCCGGAATATGTACTTTTGCTCGTTCATATAATTCTTTTGATCTTGTATCTTTCATTTTATCTTTCCTCTTCTTTCAGCCATTTTGCAACATCAAGTGCATGATATGTAATGATCATCTTTGCACCAGCACGTTTTAATCCGACCATATTTTCCATAACGATCTTTTTCTCATCGATCCATCCATTGGCCGCAGCTGCTTTTACCATGGCATATTCTCCGCTTACATTGTATGCAACGATCGGAATATTGTATTTCATAGATGCTTCTTTCATAATATCCATATAAGCAAGTGCTGGTTTGGCAATGATCAAGTCTGCTCCTTCTTCGATGTCTTCCCCAATCTCTCTTAGAGCTTCCTGTCCATTTGCTGGATCCATCTGGTATGTTTTTCTATCTCCAAATCCTGGTGCAGAATGTGCTGCATCACGAAATGGTCCATAGTATCCTGACGCAAACTTGGCACTATAAGACATGATCGGTGTGTATACAAATCCTGCTTCATCTAAAGCTTCACGAATAGCTTTCACTCGAAGATCCATCATATCACTTGGCGCAATGATATCTGCCCCTGCTTTTGCATAACTTACAGATGCCTTTGCAAGAAGCGGAAGTGTTTCATCATTTAAGATCACTCCGTCTTTCACAAGGCCACAGTGTCCATGAGATGTGTATTCACAAAGACATACATCCGCAATGATCAAAAGTTCTTCATACTCTTTTTTGATCTGGCGGATCGCCTTTGGCACAATTCCATCTTCAGCGTATGCACCACTTCCGACTTCATCTTTATGATCTGGGATTCCAAAGATTAAAATTGCTTTGATCCCCGCTTCTTTGATCCTGTTAATTTCCTCTGATAAACGATCCAGCGAATACTGATAAATCCCTGGCATAGATTCTACAGGATGTTTGATATTTTCTCCTTCTGTAACAAAGATTGGATAGATCAATTCGTCAATTCTCACATGATTTTCTCTTACCATATCTCTCATATAGTTGCTTGTTCTTAATCTTCTTGTACGTTCCATTTTTACTGTTCCTCGATTTCACTCTGATATATATTTTTGAATGATTTCACTGATTCGTTGTTCTTCCAATGAATCAATATCCTCTAATCCGATTTGTAATAATTCTTTATAAAATGCCTTTCGTTCCTGTTCTGTGACAATGCATGATTTTGCAAGCTTTCTCAGACTTCCCAAGATTTGTGCGAGTTGTCCTAATTCTTTATTCAAATCTGGTTTGATCTTTTCTTTTAAATACTGTGTGATCAACGGACTCTGCCCGCCACTTGAAAATGCAGCGACAACTTCTCCTTCTTTTACATAGGATGGAAAAATAAAGCTGCAATCTTCTTTCTGATCGACCGCATTGACAGGAATCTTCTTTCGTCTGCAGATCTGGCTGATCTCATGATTTGTTTTTTGATCATCGGTTGCTGCGATCACAAAATCTGCCTCATTAAAATCTTTCTCCATAAACGTTCGAAAGATTCAGCAAATCTGATTGATCTGCCGAATCTGTGTTATCATCTCTGGTGCGATCACGGTAATATCTGCTTCAAAATCTTTTAAAACTTCAATCTTACGAAGTGCGATCTTACCACCGCCGATCACTAGACATTTTTTCTTCTTTAGTTGTACAAACATTGGAAAATATGCCATTATCTCTGTGTCCTATTTTATATATTCTTTTGCGATTTCCTTGATTCCTTCTGGATGTTTTAAATTCCACTGTGAAAAGTCAAGTTCTTCACTCTCAACTGCCTGTCCTAATTTTACCAAGAACTGTGGAATATCTTCTTCTAAAATGATCCCAACTTCTTCTCCCATCTTCTCTTTTCCCTGAAGATCAGATCCATTGATATGAAGTACAAATGCAGAATGAGCAACTTTATCAATTACTTTCATACTTCCGTGGAATCCGATCTCTCCGATCTGATGTGTTCCGCAAGAAGACATACATCCAGAAATATGAATCTTAGGCAGTGAACCATCCTTTAATCCAGCTTCTCTTTCTGCTTCGATCACTTTGTGTAATAATCCTTGAGAATCTCTTAATCCAACCTGACAGATCGTTGCTCCGATACAAGATACAGATGTCTCAAACAACGTTTCTGCACCATCATCTGTCGCATCTAAAACTTTCTTTGCTTCATCTCCTGTCAGATTGATGATGTACATTGTCTCATCTGGTGAAATTCTTGCTTCCACTTCATCCATATCTTTGATCACATCATAGATCTCTCCTAATTTCTCAGGTTTTGGACAGCCACCGAATGGGTGATAAGAAACTGCATATAATCCTTCCTGTTTCTGATCGATCACTCGTTTACCAGATACTTTACTTCCATCTCCCTGTTTCTTCACTTCAGAAATTTCTACATGAAGATCAAGATCCTGTCCGGATGCGAAAACTTCATCTAATTTCTCATGGAAAGCTTTGATATATCCTTCTTCACCTAAAGTCTCCTGCATATAACGCGTTCTTGCTCTTCCACGTTGTTTATAATTTCCATGTGCAATAAATGTTTCTCTCATTGCACAAATATAATAAAGAATCTTCTCTGGTTGTACATTCTCAGCAACTTTCAGTCCAAATCTCGCATTGTTACCAAGTCCTCCAGCACTGTAAACATCAAAGTTTCCATCTTCCCTTGCCACAAATCCAAGATCACGGAATGTTGCATGTGTCTCATTAGCTGGCCCGTTTGAAAATCCAACTTTTAATTTTCTTGGCATAACTTCTTTTTTGATAAATGTCATCAAATATTCTCCAGCTGCTTCGGCATATGGAAGAACGTTAAAATATTCTCCTTTTTCAACACCTGACAATGGAGATACGGTTACATTACGTGGAAAATCTCCACCTCCACCCATTGTGACAATACCATGATCTAATCCACCTTCCATGATTCCATAAATTGCTTCTGGCTGTAAGTTATGTAACTGAATCGTCTGACATGTCTACTTCTCTGCATATGTGGAGTCGGTGGACAAGAAGAGAACTG
>OLRH01001790.1_pt1 | contig 10962 bp, 10 predicted proteins | sample 1672321 | NCBI WGS metagenome assembly OLRH01 (sample SAMEA3136671, study PRJEB25190) | human gut metagenome | reverse complement strand
TGGCCGGACATATGCTTAAACAAATGCGATTGGTGCAATTTGAACAAATTTCATCATTTAAAACCAAATGACTTTTATCGCAACTTATTGATTTAACTTTGTAAAGTCTTGTTTCAATCGGAACTTTATTATTATCGCTCATTTTATAAATACTCCCAAAAACATCTTTATTAATGTAAATAAGTCTTTGAACAATTCGATAAAAGACCTTGATTTAAAAAATTGATAAATAAAATTTAAATAAACTTTTTTCTTTTCAACACCACTTGCTGCACCGGGAACTATAGGCAGGATATTGGGGAGCAATGCAAATGAAAAAATCCGTGATGCAATAAAAAATGCAAAAGAGTTGGAAGAATATTGGAATAAACTTGGCATGAGAAGGGATAGGAACATTAAAGAGATGAATCCATCTGTTGCTATATATGAATTGATAGAGCGTTTGTTGGATGAGATAGTTTATCTATGTGGATAAATCAGATACAGATATGATATAGGAAAAAACAATCAATGAAAAGAGAAAATGATATAAACAAAAAGATCTCATTAACTATCATTTCTATCTCAGTGCTAATAATACTTATCCAGTTCATAGACTCTTATTGCACGGAGATATTCGGAAGGACCCAGTCCCTGTCGGTGAAGGAGTTCCTTATGGATGCCCGCGGGATGGGCGCGGACGAAGGTGTGGCGTACATGAGCAGGATGATGCTGCCATTTTATCTCATTGGGATGCTCACTCCGTTTGTGAGGTCATATGCAGATATTGTAGGAAGAAAGGTGATGTTGGCCTTCAATGTTGCCCTTCTTGCGATAGGCAGCGTTATATGTATGCTGGCGGACAGCCTGATGCTGTATCTTCTGGGAAATGGAATATTGATACTTGGATATTCGCTGGACATACATATGATATACATAGTTGATATGCTGCCGGCTGACAAACGCGCCACAGTGAGGGGAATATGCGGCGGGGCAGCCATGGCAGCCGCCATGTGTATTCCGCTGTTCAGATCTCTAGTTGTAGGTGAGTCAGGTTACGGCTGGCAGAGGTTGTTTCTTGTGGGGATCATCGGCGGTGCGATATGCCTGGCACTGGTACTGATATACAGGATGCCAGAGAGTGAAAAAGATACTAAAGAGGTATACATTGATACAAAGTATGACACAAAGCATGAGTCAAAAGATGGGTCAGACGATAAATTCTGTCAGGTGCAGTCTGAGTCAGGTCAGGCAGAAATTGACGGTGGTCAGGTGCAGTCTAATGCAGAGCAGGCGGGACCCGATGATGGTCATATACATTTTATAAGAACTATGAAAAATATCTGGCAGCAGACTGAGACTAGGAGGCTGCTCATAGGTATAAGCGTGGTGGGTATCGCCACTGCGGGTATCACATATTATAACGAGCCGATGTGTGCATTTTCCGGTATGGGAGAGAAAAGCGTAAACATGGTATTGTTTATTCAGCCACTTACAGCTCTGGTGATAAATGTACTTATAGGGATACTGGCAGACAGAATACACCGTATGTACGTGATTCGAATAGGCATAGTTTTGAGTCTGGCTTCAGGTATAGCTTTCACGTCAGGAGTCGGACACACGGATTCAGTACTTTTGATAGGTATTCTCTGGGGATGTATGTATGGCTTTTATTTTTCTGCGGAGGAGCTCATCAACATGATGGTCATGGAAAGTGTTGATTCTTCAGTCCGTGGAAGAGCGTCGGCGTTGTCGACATTTGCATATGGGATTGGAGATCAGCTCGGGATATTTGCCATAAGTCTTGTGGTCGGTGCGCTGGGCATGAAGTGGGCAAAGATGATATTCCTTGTGCCGCTCGTCTTCGCGGTGATACTCTTTATGAAGAATAGATGTAAAGCGGATGATTCTGGTTCCTCGCTTACGCACGATGGTATATGATGTAATTACACGAAAAAGGGATGTGAAAAACTTGATCAAGGTTTTCACATCCCTTTTTTCATGCTTTTTTCATCCCCTTTTCATCGCTTGGAGTTGAGCCTGTGGATATACTTTTTGATGCTCTTGTACTTTATGACCGGATAAAGCAAAAATGTCCATATGGCATATATTGCGGCCAGAACCGGCAGCAGTATTATATTGTGCAGGTTGTTGGCGTGCCATACGGCCATGCTGAAGTAAGCGACAAATATACACAGGGCAATATCTGTGATGAGATGTATCTTCTGGTTCACAATATACATAGGATGATATCTGTCGTCAGGCGGCTGTATGTCCGAGGTGCATGTCCCTTGTTCAAACATACAGAAATTGTAATTGTATATGCCGCGTGCTATGGCAAGCTCCGATATATTTCCTGCATATAAGTGGTGCCTGAACAGATGGCTTACAGCTAAGTTGTCCGTGTCCGGGTTCCCTGCATAGAAAGAGAAATCAGCCATCTTCTGATAATGGGATCTGGCTCTCAAAAGGATCAGAATATTGAGAACGCCATTTAACAGTATCAGTATCATGGACACAGAATACAATGTAGATGCTGTGGGCATTCTGAAATATCTGAAATCTGGCTTGACAAGCTGCATGATCTCCGCGATCACACCAATCGAGGACAATGTGATGATGAAAGCTGTCAGCGTATACCAACTATATTTGGAGTGATCGGATACCTGGTCATATATATGTCTGATACAATCTTCGCTGTAGTTGGTGAGCCTGTTGTAGCTTGCGTGCCTGAAAGAGTCCATTCTAGGATCGTAATCCCATGAGCACATTCTTGCCATACCACATCCGGATGAGGGAATGTGACCGGAATCTGGATCGGAAAAATATGCATCGTACTTCTTGTATGCGGTGTGGTCGTACAGCACATTATCGATGAGCATTACCCCTCCGAATGACAAACTTACCAAGGAGACAAGAAGCGGGAAACTTTTAAATACAAATGACAGCACAACATAAAATACACCTGCCATACAGAAGAGAGTAATAATAAGTCTCCTGTTGCGCTGAATTGCATTGAATGATTCGGAACAATTCTGAAAATGGTTATATGTGATACTGTAGGTATTGTTCTTTTCATCTAGTACAGAGTGTTCAAGTACAAGACTCAGGTCTGAGTATTTCTTGTGAAGTGAGAACGGTATAAAACGAAGAGCTGTCAGTATGATGGATGTGCATAACATTACTATACTGAAAAGTGTTCCCTTGATGCTGGTCTCATCATAACTGCTTATCAGTACAGATGAGAATATGGTGGCAAGCATCTGGATAGAGTACAGTACGATCAACGTGTATGTGGTAAATGACTGCAGGCTGTTAACCCTTCGGGCATCGTTCATTAGCTTCTGAAAATGTGGGTTATTAAGATCAAGTGTCGAGTTCGCCGGTTTTTTCTGCTCACTGCTCTTGGCGAGAGCTATTGCAGATGCATATGGTGGAAAGTTCACATCGTCAAAAAGAGCATATAAAAGAAAAGTGGCGAGGTACTCTGACGGTGAAGTGCATCTAAACAGTGTACAGTAGTGTGTAAGCATGCTATCTGTTGCAAGTATATTACTGAGGTATGATTGGAGTTCTGTGATGAAATCCGCATTTGTATTACATCGAAAATCTATGAGCCCGGCAAGATGCGCGCATAATTTATCATAGTCTATGGAATTTAGAAGTTCTCTGATCGCAGGAGGCTGCTCGTTGCCGGTATAATTCTTGTTGGCAAGATTAGAAAAGAATACACTGAGCTTGGTGCCGGTTGGATAGCTCTCATCTGGATGAATCAGATAGTAAAGAGGCATTCTTGACGACACCGCATCTTTTTTCAACCTATTTATATCGGAATCCTTGAATACCGAGTGCGCCAATATATCGTCAATATCATCATATTGACTTGGATTTTGTGTAAAAAATAAATGGCTGAACGTATGCTTATTGGAAAAGGAAGAAGTCTGTGGAACTATGGGAATGTCAAGCCCCAGATGTTCAATAAAAAGTTCCTCCAAAGAGCATATGTGATCAGCCGGTCTGGTTCGGTAATTCATATCTTGTGTGTCCCCCCTACATACATAATTAGTTCAATACAATATGAATATATACTATAGAAACAAAATATTCAACAAAAGATGACAAGTTTCGAAGCTCGAAATTATACACTTTAAACATAGATTTCCCCATTATTTCTCAAAATGCAATATAGACAATGAAAACTGTACAATAGACAACACGGTGTCTGGAATGCATGTTCCAACGGCTATAACGTATATTACTTTAGACTCTTTAACGTATGGTAATAATTGAAAATGTTATCGCATTTAGTTAAATTCAGAACGTAATGAGGCGGAGAACTTAATATATTATGTTGTGTTCTGACGAATACGACGCATAATGAGAGGGGAGAGAATTCAAATGATAAAGATAGGCGTGTGCGATGTAAATTCTGTTGAGACTGGAAAAACGGTATATCTTTTGAATGACAAAATGAAAAATAAGCTGTTTGGTGAGAATAAAGTGATTCTATCATCATATAATTTTGATTCAGTAATGTTGGATCTGGACGATCAAAAGTTTGATTGCGACATATTTATAACAGAGCTGAACTTTCTAAATGACAAAAATGGAGTGATGCTTGCAAAGAGGATCAATGCAAGTGTTCCATCCTGCAATATCATTTTCTATACAAATAAGATCCCAAAGGATTTGGATATATATGAAGTTCATCATGTAAACTGTATGATCAAGGGCTATCATAAGAGCCGGTTGATAACGTTCATTGATGCCCTTGTTGAGAGACTTGGTAATGATGTGCGAAAGAGATTCATAAAAATACGTTACGATAGGAATGTCAATATTCTGGATTGCCGTGAGATAATGTATATACGAATCGAAAATCGTGTGACAAAGTATTACACAACGAAGAAGAATGACTCTGAAGATGGTGTGTTCTATGAATACAGACCTCTCAGCGAGATAATGGAAGATCTCCCGGGCAACTTTGTGAGATGCCACGCAGCAGCTATTGTAAATAAGGACTATGTCAGTAATTATAACCGCCAGACTGTTACGATGGTTGATGGAGAGAAGATAAAGATTGGGAGACGGTACGGAGATTCCATTGTTGAGTAGTAAGAGCGGAGCAAGCGTAAAAAATGTTGCAGCAGCTTTGATTGGATATTGATGTTGTTATTACGAAGTTTGCCGAAAAAAAGCAAAATACAGACATGACAAAACGACATACAGACATGCAAAAACGTGGAGATATATAGTATATGATATAATTTCACAATAGATGGAGGGGATTAGAATGATAACATATAAGGTATATTCCGACATAGGAAACAGAGAGAAAAACGAGGATTCTGTTGGAAATTTCCATGTAAATCAGAGAGATATATTTGTATTGGCTGATGGACTCGGCGGTCATGGACGTGGTGAAGTTGCTTCTTCAAAGGCGATAGAAACAGCCAGAGATCTTACACAATTAGTTGGAGACAATAACGCTGATCTTTTGTCAGATATATTTGAAGAAGCTCAAAAACGAGTAATGAATATTCAAGAGGGTACATTCGCAAATGGCATGAAAACAACACTTGTTGCGTTAGATATATGTCGCGATCAGATCAAATGGGCCCATATAGGCGATTCACGTCTATATTATTTTCAAAATTGTAAGTTGGTTGAAAGAACTTTGGATCATAGCGTTCCTCAGATGTTGGTTTTAGCGCATAAGCTAAAGGAGAAAAAAATCAGAGGGCATGAGGACCGGAATAAATTGCTGAGGGTTATAGGTAGTCCATGGGAGACTAAAAAGTATGATTGTTCTGAGATTATAAATAAAAATGGATTTCAAGCATTTCTTTTGTGTTCAGATGGATTTTGGGAATTGATAGATGAAAAAGCAATGACTAAGACTTTGAAGAAATCAAACAGTGTCGATGAGTGGCTGGATGCAATGGTTGAGATAGTAAAGCAAAACGGTAGGTGTGCGGATATGGATAATAATTCGGCGATTGCCGTTTGGGTTAAGTAGGTAAATATTGTAGGAGGATATATTGAATGCAGAGAAGATGTCTAAATTGTTTTAATTTATTTGACATAGTATATAGCGATAAGGAAGAACCTGAGGTTTGTCCATATTGTGGATATTGCGAGGGAACACCACCTAAAGAATTATATCATTTATATCCGGGAGTTGGCTTATACAATAACAGGTATGTGATAGGTACATGTATAGGATTTGGCGGATTTGGTATTACATATAAGGCTTGGGATAATGTACTTGAGACGGTTGTGGCTGTGAAAGAGTATTATCCAACTGGTCTTGTGCAAAGGGTTCCAGGAAAGCCACAGGTAATTATTTATACTGGTGAAAGTAAAGAAGAGTATATGCAGGGATTGGAAAGATTCTTGGATGAAGCAAAAAATATGGCGAAATTTGTCGATAATCCAAATATTGTTCATGTTGATGCTTTTTTTGAGGAAAATAATACTGCGTATCTTGTTATGGAATATTTGCCAGGAATGACTTTGAAGAGTTATTTAAAGTCAAAGGGAGGTCGTATAGGCTGTGAAGAGGTTATACCTATAGCTGATGCGGTAATAACAGCTCTCAAGGAGATAGCGTGTGAATTCTATGTTTTTCATAGTTTCCGACCATCGCGCAGGAACACATTGCTGATTATTTATCAATTTTGCATTTTCCGCTTGCCATCCGTGGAGATTCGGGTTACGATGATGCTGCGTCACGTGGTAATACCACAGAGGGAGCTCACCTGCCGTGTACGTTCCCTGGCGCCCGGTGCGCGGCCACCCTTCACGTCCCGGATAGACCGTCGGTCATGAGCCGCCCGATAGCGCCTCTTCTTCCCAACCGGCTGTCAAAAACCGCAGAGCCCGACCGGGCCCTGCGGTTTTTTCATACGCTGTGTGACGTCTGATCGGGATGACTATAGAGCGAGAACGCGCCGTTGGCAACGCCGTCGAGCATATCGGAGGTGAACGCCTGTGCGCGCTCGGCGTCGCGGTCGAGCAGCGCGCGGTAGAGCTCGAGCTTATTCTGATACAGGCGGTTGGCGCCGTAGCGCTGGCGGTACAGGCTCCAGAAGTGCAGCCCGTAGCTGTGGATGGAGTTATACAGCAGCGGCAAAAACGTATTGCGCGACAAAACGCTCAGCGCATGATGGAACTGAAACGTCGCCTCGGCGCCCTCCTGGTCGGTTTTTGCGTCCTTGATTGCGTCCAGCATGGGCGCAAGCCCATCGAGCTCGTCCTGCGTGGCGCGCTCGACCACCAGCTTCACGCACAGGCACTCGTTCGCGCTGCGCACCTCTATGAGCGAGCGCACCTCATCGTCGCGCATGACACCGCCGTTATAGTTCAGCAGCGCCGTGAGCGTATCGAGCGAACCAGTCTTGCGGTAATCGCTGACGTACACGCCCTGACGCGCCACGATCTCCACGAAGCCCATCTTCTCCAGTTCGATCAGGCCAGCCGAGATCACCGGCCGGCTCACGCCCATGCGCGCGCTCAGCTCCCGCGCCGGCGGCAGCTGGTCGCCGGGCATCAATTCCCCGGAAATGATCATGCTCTCGATCTTCTGCACGAACTGATCCGTGAGCGAGACCGCCTCGATCCTGTCAAATCCCATCGTTCCACCCCCAAAATGTATTTGGTATTACCAAGCGTCTTCACGTTTGAATTTATCATCATTTTGACGGACTGTCAAGCGCAAATGTCGACATATTTCCGAAAATGTTAAAAATGCGACACATAACATTGCTTTTTCTGAAACACTGCTATATGATAATGCTGAATTCTGGTAATACCAGAGCAAGAAACAACAACCATCAGGAAGGAAGGGGAAACATTTGAAAGATCTGAAGCATCTGATCTACTTTGAAAACCTTCTGGAAGACGCCAACAACGAGTTGGTGCGGCAGGCGCAGGAGAACGGCAGCATCGTCCTCGGCTACACCTGCTATCACATTCCGGAGGTCCTCCTCAACGTAGACAATTGCATCTCTGTGCGACTCAGAGCACCCAAGACCGGTTCGCTGGATATCTCGACGTACTACATGTCCAACTATGCCTGTGACTACGCACGTGCGCTCGTCGAGCGTGCAATCGAGGGTGGTTACCAGTTCCTGGATGCGATGATCGGCGTGGACGCCTGCTCGGCCATGAACCGCTCCATGGAGCACTTTGAGGTCCTGAAGGTCAACAGCAAGGAGAAGTTCTTTGTCACGCATACCGACATGCCGCTCAAGGTGACCGATTACTACATCGACGCCTACACCACGCAGATGCGCGAGCACGTGCTCAACCGTCTGACCGAGACCTTCGGCGTTGACACCTCCGACGAGGCGCTGCGCAAGGCGGTCGCCGAGCACAACGAGGTCTGCGAGATCATCAGCGAGATCGCTGAGATGCGCAAGCTCGACAACCCGATCATCACGGGCTATGAGTTCCACATCCTCAACCTCGTGAGCTACGCCTGCCCGAAGGCGCTCATCCTGCCCTACCTGCGCGAGACGCTCGCTGAGCTCAAAAAGCGCAAGCCGGACGCCAAGAGCCCGTACCGTGCCCGCGTTGCCATCGTCGGCAGCGAGATCGACGATCCCAGCCTGACGAAGCTCATCGAGGGCTGCGGCGCGCTGATCGTGTCCGACCGTTTCTGCTTCGGCAGCACGCCGGGCCGCGAGGTCATCGAGCTCAACGACGAGGAAGACGTCCTGCGTCAGATCTGCCGCCACTACATGCAGACCAGCGAGTGCGCTCGTTACATCTCCGACGAGAAGGTGCACCAGCGCCGCGAGACGGCTGACCGTCTGGCGCGCGAGTACAAGGCGGACGGCATCATCTATGAGCAGATGAAGTACTGCGACTACTGGGGCTTCGAGCGTGCCCTGGCGAGCTACGTGCTCAACACCGAGTACGGCTGGCCGGTCCTGAGTATCGACCGTGTGTATAACAACGGCTACTCGGGTCAGCTCCGCACGCGCGTTCAGGCGTTCGTGGAGAGCCTGGAGATCAAGAAGATCCAGAGAGAAAGGGGTGCCAAGTAATGGGCAAGGTGAAATATCCCAATCCGAAATTCTTCAAAGCGAAAGACAATATGGACTGGGCTGCTCAGGCAGAGAACCTGAAACTGGTCGGCGGCATCTTCTGGGACATGTTCAAGGAGACCGACTGGAAAAAGTTCGGTGAGGGCTGGAAGAACATTCTCATTTCCGACCGTGACCGTATCAAAGAAGAGTACAAGTCCTTTGCGGCTGCCTCTATGAAGGATAAGATCGACCTCATCCTCAACGGTGAGCGTCACCTCGGCCGCCTGTATCGCGACGGCGCCATGTGCACCGTGCGTCGTGAGTGGCGCGGCATCAAGGACACGGTCTATGACTTCTATGAATGGGCTCGTCTGTGGGGCATGCTGCTCATGTCCTTCTCCAAGGACCTGATCCCGGCTATGAACCAGACGCTGTACTATCGCTGGATGGTGTCTTACTTCTGCTGCCACAGCTTCATGGACAAGAACATCCTGGGTCTGCGCGGTTCCAACCTGCGCATGAGCCACGAGCTTACCTACTGCATCTACCGCTACGTCGCTGAGAACCTTGTCATTCTTGCCAAGGGCGACAGACGCAACGGCAACAGCGAAGAGCTCAACAGCAAGCTCGTTCTGATCGACGAGATGACCATGGCGCAGATCATGGCCGGCTTCCCGACTCTGTACGGCATCCCGCATCAGCTGCTGCCGGTGTTCCTGGTCTCCGAGATCGACCAGCTCACCTGCATCCCGTACATCGACGCCGTCGAGTCCTTCGGTCTCCCGGCCGATACCTGCCCGGTTCCGACGTCCGAGTGCGGCGCGCTCGTCATCGACGCCCTGCCGCATCTGGGCAGCTGCTACATCTCCAGCTCCATGCCGTGTGACGGCTCCGTCATGGCATCCAGCTACTTCTCCCGCCGCTTCCCCGATATCCCGGTGCATCACCTGTGCTTCCCCGTCCGCTACGAGGATGAGCTGACGCTCGACGCCGCTGTCGAAGACGTCAAGGAGTGCATCCGCTTCATCGAGAAGCAGACCGGCGAGAAGTGGAACTGGGATGCTTACTTCACCGCAATGAAGCGCTTCAACACCGAGACCGACTACGAGCTGCAGAAGTGGGAGATCAACAAGACCGCTTATCCGCAGCTAATCGGCCCGACCTACGAGCTGTTCCGCAAGTGGTGCTATGAGATGGACGGCGGCCTCGACCCGCGTACCATCAAGTCCTGCGAGAAGGTCAACAAGATCCTCCTCAAGGGCTACAAGAACAAGGAGCAGGCCTGGCGCAACAAGATGCGCTACCGCGCCATCACCTGGAGCTGCCCGCCGCACTACTACGCCAACTTCTCCAACTGGCTGGCCAACAGCTGGGGCATCAACGTCGTCGTTGAGATGGAGTCCCTCAACTTCACCAAGCACCTCAACACCTCCGATGAGACCGAGGCGCTGCGCGACATGGCTCGTCTGTACGAGCGCATGGTCATGCGCCGCCACACCAACGGCGGTTATCACAACGTCGTCACCGAGCTCTGGCGTCAGTGCGAGGCTTGGAACACCGGCATCGTCATCATGTGGCAGCACGTCGCGTGCAAGAACATGGCTACCGTTCAGGGCCTGCTCGACGAGCAGGGCCGCGAGCTGGGTCTGCACCTGATCTGGATCCCGCACGACCTGATGGATCCGCGTACTGTTTCGCGCCGCACCATGCGTGACACGGTCTCGAGCTATATGGACACCGTCATGCACGCCACCCCGGTCGACGAGACCCTGCTTGACTTCGCGGACGACGTGTGCATGTAAACTTTTTTGAATTGAAGGAAAGGATTTAAATACTATGAAATACTTTGGCGGATGCGACGTAGGTTCCACCTACACGAAGGCAGTTATTCTTGACGAGAACGGCAAAATGTGCGCCGACACGACGATTCGCAGCAAGATCAATGCGG